>Ga0098056_1000332_pt1 | contig 19618 bp, 33 predicted proteins | sample 17BtaG_FD_92583 | JGI IMG/M metagenome (GOLD analysis project Ga0098056, IMG submission 92583) | Marine viral communities from the Subarctic Pacific Ocean - 17B_ETSP_OMZ_AT15314_CsCl metaG | ecosystem: Environmental > Aquatic > Marine > Oceanic | place: Subarctic Pacific Ocean | collected...
GCTGAATGTGTCCATTGAGAAGGCATAAAGTCAGGAGCACCTTCACCAACTCGCCACAGGGCTGGGTTTGTTGCTCTTACTCTGTTGTTAGGTAAAGCTACAAAATTACCTGTCCACTCTCCAGCATCTGTTAAATATAACACATGTGACTGTTTATGTTGAGCTGGGTCATCAGCTATAGAATTATCTGTGTAGTCAACTGTAAACATATACTTTCCTGTTACAAACTCTCCTCCTATCTTACATATCCATGGAGATGAGCTTACCCTGTCCATAATAACCACAGAATGGTGATGACTCAAGCAATCCCAAGGTTGTGCTAAGTGATCTTCCATTGGTTCAGGAGGTTCATCTAGTGGTATGTCAGCAACAAGTGCCTGTATGGGCATCCTAGCCCACATAGCACCACCATGCACATTAGGTGCATCTTCCATGTCATCTATCTCGCAACCTGTAAAAACCACCTGAAAAGACAATGATCTGTCTGGTAGTGTATTAACAGCTATAGCCAAAGCGTGTAAATACTCACCATGATAATCACTATGGTTTGCTGTAAATTCCTTTCTTACCCAACATTTAAACTGCGGTATGTTTGATATTAAATACGCCACAATATTTAATCCTTATAATTTAGTTAAATCGTATAGTCGCCACCTCTGATAGCTGCACCCATGCCTCTAGCTACGCCTCTTCTCTTAACAGGCCCACCTTTGGACATATACTTAGTGCCTTTGCCTTTAGCCATACCACCTTTAGCCATGTATTTAGTGCCTTTGCCTTTTCCTTTAGCAGCACCACCTTTAGCCATATACTTAGTGCCTTTACCTTTACCTTTGGTAGAACCACCTTTAGCCATGTATTTAGTGCCTTTGCGTTTAGCCATGCCACCTTTTTTCATACCTTTAGTACCTTTCATAATAACTCCTATCTTCTGCCAAACAATCCCATGTTGCCTGATCTTGATTTTCTTATCTTACCACCTCTAGAGGCGAATGTAGAAACATTAGTTGGCTTACCACCAACACCTTGTTTTTTTGCTCTTTTGCGTCTTACAGCAGAAGAAATTTGTTTTTTGCTCATGCTTGCAGCTTTAGAGGCTGGTACACACTTAGGATAACCACGCTTAGAACCTTTGGTTTTAGACCTACCACATTTTTTGTAGCCACCACCTTTTTTTGGTGAACCTATATCAACCCAGTCTTCTTTAAACCACTTCGTCAAACTCATACTAACTTCTTGGTATTTTAGTTTTCTTACGTTTGTCGTTCATCATAGCACCACAGCCTCTGCCCTGTACCATGACTGTACCACCTTGGTTCAACCTTATTGCTCCACCTGTGGCTTTCTTTTTACCTTTGTACTTACCACCCATTTTTTTATATTCTTTAACCATGTAAGCATTTGCATAAGCTGACGGGTAAACATCAAACTTAGCTTTAGCCTTGCTTTTAGCTTTTCTATATAAACTTGGGTTTGCTACGCTCTTTGGTATTTGTGATCTTCCTGTTGCCATTAGCACTTCCACCTTCTTCTTGCTTGCCTAATTCTTGAATTAGGATTGTTTCTTGTTTTAGCAGAGCTTCGCTTTAATTGTCCAAGCGATCTTGCACAATAAGACTTACGCCTTTTCGCAGCTTTGCTACCTTTTTTTACTTTGCCTGTTACAGCAGTTTTTAACTTAGAGCCGGGATTAGCTTTACGATAAGCAGCTACGCCCTTTTTTGTCATGCCAGCACCTTTACTGGTAGGGCGGTAATTACCGCCCTTTCCAGTCGTTTTCCTTATAGGTTTAGCCTTTTTTTTTGGTTTTTTTACAGCCATTCATTAATAATTTTTATTCAAAACCAATATGATTGAATAAGTATCACCACTTGAATGTCCTACAGTTGTGAAGTCAATGTCACCTGTTACACCACTACCAGCGTTGTTAGGTATGCCTGTAAACAAGTCATAGTATTCATCTCCTGTACTATCTGCTGGTAAACCAGTCAAAAGAACATTTGTACTAGCATCAAATTCTAGGTTTACACCCATGCCTCTTGTAGCCCAATAAATACGAGCTACAGAGACTGAAGTGCAAGCGTCACCACTATTATTTGCTTGTAAAGCTGATACATCAACCTTTTTGACAGCACTTTCACCTGTGCCATCAGATACATTTGTAAACTTCAGGACAGCAATTTTTTGCCCATCCTGTATAGTTTGTGAGGTTACTGTGTCTGCCATTATTTACTCCTATGCGTCAGAGAAAGCTGGTGCATCAGCACCTTCTTGATTGCCCCATATATACCAATTAGTTGAATCTTTGGCTAGTATGTTAATTTCAAACAAACCAAAATCAGTCAAGGTAAGTATGGAGTTAGAGTTACCATCTGAATATACAGAAACATTATCTGCATTGGAGTCTAAATGGATGATACCACCTATGTAAAAGTTAGTATTAGAACCTGTACTAATCAACAAGTTTTCAGTTTCTTCAGCTGCACCACCATAAATTAGTTTGAAGTAAACTCCAGCAGATGGTGAAGGTAAAGTAAGTGTGCAATTAGCAGTCAATGCTGGCACAACTGAAACTCTGCCACCATGCGTTGCAGCTGTTAAAGATATAGCTGTAGTATCAGCTAGTGCCACAGGTGTGACTTGCATACCATTACCATCTAAAGTAAATGATGTGGTTACAGCTCCTGTTTTTTCTGCTTTTGAAATGACTTTAAAGCCATTTTCTGACCTTACAGGTCCATTAAATGTCGAATTTGCCATAATTTCCTCCTTTGGAAATACCCCTATCGTCTTGGCTTGTCTGCTAGGTCAGTCGATAGGTACAAGTTAAAAAGTCCTAGTAGTAAAATTATACTACTAGGGCTTTAGATTAGCAAATTAAGATTTGTTATATAATTTTAAGTTTTTTTCTTAAAATTAAAATTTGGTTCTGTTGTGATTCGTTTGGCTTGTCAATTTTTTCTAATCTTTTGAGTGCTCTAGTTCTTCTACCTTCTATTCCACCTGTATGACTAAATTTTTTTAATTTCATAAATACTCCTTTTTTGTTTAGCTACAGCCCATATGTTTCGTATGTTTTGTAGTCTCCAAGATGTTCCTTAATTAATTTTTTCTCTATGGGCAACAAGTCACAATCATGCACGTCTGCATATCCCCAATGTGACATAGGGTCTAACCCTTGGTTATGATATTTACGCATTAAGTTGCCAGACAAAAATTTATGATAAATTGTATCTACACCACTCAGTCTTATTGATATATCTTGATAGTGTGTATCTACTAGCTGACCCTCTTTGTAACGTGTTATTGGGTCAAAAACTATAAAGCTGTAGTCTTCGTTTGACAAAAGTTTCCAAGCCTTGTCCACCATTGGTTTTTTACGCACATATTGTTTCTTGTGCAAAATTTTTGTTTCATGTGAAACATTTGTGTTTTCATCTTTATAGCAAAGATAAATACTTCCACCAATTATTTCTATTTTTTTTGGTTTGTTATTAGTTAATCCCACATGGTTATAATATCAAATGTGTAGAAATTTGCAAGTATTTGCACAAAGAAAATAACAAAAAAAAAGGCAACCTAAGTTGCCCTTTTTCTGAAATAGTTGAGTTATAAACGCTATTTCTAATCGTTCTATTTATGCACCTTGTGACCCATAAATTCCTCTCCAATCAGAGAAACCAAAAGAATAACGCTCACGAGCCTTATATCTAATGTTTCCTGTAGCAAAGTCTGGTTCCATAGAAGTTTCCATAGCACTTCTTTGGAACATTTTTAGACCATCGCCTTGATCGGTGACAGAAGTTAACAGGAAGAAAGCATCTGGGTCTGTCAGATAATGATTTACTGAATAACCACCGGGTAGTACCCCTGTGCTTTTTACAGCATTTAAGTCATTGTCTGAAGTTCCAGTTCTTAGATTAGAATTTAAAATTCTTTCAGCAACGAAAACAAGTTCACTAGGAACAATCATTTTTGTAGCTTGAACAGAAATTGTTAATCCCCTGTCATCTGTGAATCCACTAATGTCAATCAACGCATCTTCTAGTGAAGTTTCGTTGAGGTCAGCCATTGATGTAGCTCTGTTAGCAGCTGAACCACCACCTGAAAGTGGGTGATCTGTTGCTATTAGAGATTTACCATCTCCACCAGTGAAACTGGATGAGAAAGCGTTATTCAATACATCAGCACCTTTAACTTCTTTGGTGTTAGCCATAGATTTTGCCAATGCTTTGACATACCTTTTGCCTAAAGAATCATAGAGGTTATCTTCAACCGCTTCTTCTGTTAGAGCAAACGCTAAAGCCACTGTATCGTGGGTATAACGTGCACTGTAACTTTCAGATGCGTTGTCAAAGCTAACACCTTGTCCTTCAGACTTAGTGGGTGCGGAACCAAATCCAGTTATCAACACCTCTTCTTCAAAGGCACGATTAGAGTCTTCTATAGAGAAGATTTCTTCGTACTCTCTGTTGTACTCATCGTAAGATAAGCCAAAGAGGCTGTTTAATCCGGGTTCTAACTCTTTAGCGAGTTGAGCTCTTGATATTGCCATTTTTTACCTACCTTATGCTAGTCCAGCACCTTTTTGCCCCATGATGTGGTTTTGAATCACACACAGAACATTGGTGTTGGATGATGAAACATCATCGTTATCAGGGTCCTCAGAGATGTCTATTGCTTTAAGAGGAAGAGTAGCAGTGGTAGCACCAGTAGTTACATCTAGCTCGGCATTAGACCTTCCAGAGGCTGTATCGCCAACAGGAGAGCCGTCAACAATGTCAAAATTTCCAAACAAGTCAGCAACAGGCATTGCTGCGTCTGCTTGTATTTCAAAAACGACATTGGCATCGTCAATCACGTTAGCTACTATGTCAGAAGCAGATATGCTTCCGGGATAGTAATTTTTAAATACTTGTTCGCCAGTAGTTGGGTCAGTATAACTGACTCCATTAAACACTCCGACAATCGGAACAGTACCAGTGGCAGCATGTCGACCCAGAACACCAGCTGTTAATTGCGTCACGAGATCGCCATTATATATTGGTGTTGTGGCTCCACTAGCTATCCTGTATCTGGATTGTCCTCCAGAATAAGGTGCTCCGCCCATCATACGAACAGGTTTTAATCCAAATGGGGCATCTTTATTAGCCATAATTTTTACCTATTTATATTAGTTACTTTTTCCCAAAAGTAACATTAGACTTTCTTTGCGAGTCATACTTAACATACCTTCCATCTTTAGCTGATTCGTTAAACATATTATTGTCTAACGCTTCTTTTGCTTGTTGGTTTTTGCCTTGGTAATAAGCATTACATTCAGCAATGGTTTCAAGTGGTATCTTCGCTAAGAGTAGTCCTTCGTTATATACAATACCAGTATGTCTGCCAGAATCCATAGTTGGTAAGTTAAAATCTTCAGGTAAATCAGAACCTTTTACAAGTTCCCAACCTTCTCTGAGTCTTCTACTTACATTTGCCCTATCCTCTTGCCCCATCATTGATTCTCTTATCCAACGATATTCATATCCTTCAGGTGCTGGAGGTGTTTCTAGTTTTCTTACTGGTCTCCATGGGGTTCTACGAGTTTCTTTAGCGTGTGACTCGGATTCACGAGATTTTCTGGTTGTAGTTTCTTGTTCTATTTCGTTAGTCATTTTATTTTGCCTCTCTTTGTGAAATTTTTTGTTTCTCTTTAGCAACAGATTTTAACCATGCCTCTTCAGACATATTATGTGGTTTCAATCCTCTGAGACGTTCAACTTCTGATTTAGAAAAAGTCACTCCTGTCTTCTTGCCTTGTGTTTTTTGACGACTTCCTACAGAAGTTGAAGCGACTCTTTGCACAGCGGGTCTGTCTTCATTTTGAACGTCATTATTGCCCTGTAAATCAGGGTAAACTTTATAAACTCTGCTGTTAAGCTCACTGTAATAGTCATCAGAGTCAGCTTCATAGCCTTCGTTAATTAGATTGTAATGTGTGAAATAAGCAAATTGTGTTGCTTGTACATTATCCTCGTTACTGGTGTCACCATACCACTGGTTCTTTTCGTGCCAGCTTTTAGCTTGTGAGCTAGGTTCTACAGTAGTTTGTGTTTGTTCTTGATATTGTTGTTGTTGAGGAACTGGCTGTGGATTTTGAAAAGTTTGTTGTGCCTGTGCTTCAGCCATCCTAACCTTTTCTTTCTGTATGCTTAAATCACTTTTAAGAGTATCAGCTTTAGACATCAACTCAGCATCGCCAGAATCAACTGCTTTTCTGTACAAGTCATCAGCTTGCATCTCTTTAGCTTGTATTGCTTCCTTTTCTTTCTGTATCAAGGTTTGGTGCGTTTGCATCCTTTCTTGAGCCAAATAAGCTGCTTCTTGCTCTTTTGAAGCTAGTCTACGCTCTAACTCAGCTGCTTTTTCTTCAGCTTGTCTGTTGCGTTCATTCAACTTATTTATTCTTTTGGAAACAGATTTAGTATAGTTTTCTAGCTCATCATCTGGGCTAGAGTCTACTACAGCCTCCTGTTCTACTACCTCTACTTCAACATCATCAGCCTCTGGCTGAATTTGTTGTGCATTTTCTTGTTCATTCATCATAAACTCACTATGTCATCAGGGTCGAGAATTGTGGCTATCACTTCATCATCATTGATGATGCGAACCTCTGCACCTTCCTCCAATTTAAACCTAGAGCCAGAGTAACGCCCTATTAAAACCCATTGTTTCTCCTCACACCAAGGTTTTCCACTAAATCTTTTCGTATCTTTGTAGCAATCAGGTCCTTGCTTAACTACATAAGCAACTACAGTTGCTAGAGCTTCACGATCTACAGTGCTTTGTGCTAAATGTATGCCACCTTTAGTGGTTGCTTTACCAGTGTATGGTAAAACCAACATACGCCAACCTGTTGGTTGTGGCATCCTGTCTAATACTGATTTTTCTAATAATGTAGGGTCAAGAACTCTTGCCTCTTCTTGTATATAAGCATCTGCAACTATGTCGTTTGTGGATTTAAGTTTTGCCATTTAATCTTTTTTAAATAAATTCTGTAATTCTGTTTTCATATAGTATAAAGCAGATAGTTCTCCTTGCAAATATTTATAATGTTCCATATCTTTTAAACCACCTGACATCATGGTTTCGCCTATCTGAGACTCTCTTTGCGATATGATTTTTTTAACTGCGTCAAGCAACTCATAATCATCAGCCATTATTTTTTAGCCTTAGCTGGTCTGCCTCTTTTTTTTGCTGTAGTTTTAGCTTTTGGTTTTGCCTTTGATTTTGGTTTTTCTTTTACCACTTCTTCAACAACAGGCTCTGGTTGTGCTATTCGTGCCAGTTTATCTGCTATTCTTTGCTCATTAGCCAATAGCTTGGCAGCTTCTTTTTGTTCGTGCTCTGCTTGTGCTTTAGCTTCTTGTTCTCTTTCAATTTTTTTAGCAGCTCTTAGTTCAGCTACTGCTTTTTGTTTAAATGATGTCGCCATAATTAATTCCTCGTTTTTGTTCCTAATTCCATAAGCTTTAAATCAGCATTTTGCTTTAATCTGTCTATAGCTACATTTAGTTTATCATCAGCTATATCTTTTTGCACATTTATGCGTTGTTCTTGCAACATGTTCTCTTGCATCTTTTCTTGTGCTCTTTGATTTTGTTTCTGAATAAACTGTTGTTGCTCAATGTCTAGCTCCTTGTCTTTTAGGTCGAGCTCTGACTTTCTTATATCAACCAATGGGTCGTTACTCTCACCTTGTCCTATAGACTGTAAGAACTCTGATGTAAGTTGTGCCATGATAGGTGCACTGTATTGGTCTAAAGTCATTTGTATTTGTTGTTGCATTTGCATAACTTGGTCTGCTGGCATTTGTTGCATATCTGCTTGTGCTTGTTGTAATTGCATTTGCACTTCTTGTGGTATCTGCTGACTGGCTATTTGTGATGATAAGAACTGTAAGTGTTGCATACAGTGACTTATGATTATTGATTGTATCTGTGGGTTATCTTTAACCACTTGTGTCAAAAACAAACTCTTATGTGTTTCTAAGTGTGCTTCATGGTTCTGTCCTTCAAAAGCTTGAGCTGGCATACCTAACATAAGATTACTGTTCTCTAAACCAGCATCAACTGGTTGTGGTGTCATGTCAGGTGGTGGAGGTATAAGCGAGTCTACGTTGTCCACCCCAAGAGCTGCGTACATTCTTTTGTATGCTTCGTACATGCCTTGTTGTCCATGTATTTGAGGATTGGATTGAACCATCATCAATAATTCTTGTGCTAGTGTAACTCTCTGACTTTGTGAAAATATGTTGGGGTCTGATACAGGTACGATGTCAACACGACCATCAAAGTCTTGTTGTTTAATTTCATTAGGAGCTGTTCCAGCTTGGAAAGGGTAAGATGGTGGCAGATACTCTGCAAACACTTTAGCTAAGAGTTCAAACTCTATTTTCTGTGCGTAGTGCAATCTTTTGTGGATAGCACTCATGACCTTAGTACCTCTTTCTAAAAGAGCTACAGTAGTACCAACTGGCATAGCTTGGTTGCTGTCACCTACATTCATGTCAGCAATAGCTGCGAATCTTTTACCAGAATCGACCAATAAACCAAGTAATTGCATTAATACATTGCTTGGTTCTTTTATTGGTAAAGGTATAAGGTTTTCTCTTAGAGAGCCACCAGTCGTATCTATGTCTCTAAATTCACCGGGTTGTAAAGGCTCATCCTCATCTCTGATTCTCATGCCTCTTGCTTTAAATCCAGCTGGTAAGTTAGCTAACGTACCAGCATCTATAAGCTGTCTTAGTATAGAAGTAGAAGCTTTAGATAAACCACCAATCATATGTGAAAGACCTAAGCCATAGAATCCTAATCCCGGTAAAAACTTATATTGCACAAAATAATTGATTTTGTTCTTGAGTGGGTCTTGTTCTAAGTAGTTTCTTCTAATAGCTAGAACAGTCTCTGAATTTTCATCTATGGTGATGATATAAGGCAGTTTAAGACCTGTAGGTTCACCATTTGCATCCAAATCTTCAAAGCCTTCTATGTCTAAAACAGTATGTATTTCGTATATAGTTCTATTTCTATCTTCTTTGTAGCTTGGTGAAACACCCTGTATTTCATCTATAGCACCTTCTATGTCAGATGCGTCTTCGCCATAGTCTGTCTCAGGTATATCTACATTTGCATAAAAACCTGTTATTTGTTGTTTCTTGACTTCATTTAAAGACATACTGATAGCATGTGTAATTCTTTCAGCTGAAGACATGTCAGAGGCTTCGTAAGGCACGATTAAATCTTCTGGTGGTATAAACTTAGATACAGCCTTGTTTGTAACAAAATCAAAATAAACTTTCTTAAATGCAGAACCAGCCAGTGGTAAATAGAACAGTAACATGTCTAGCTCAGGGTCATACTCTTTCATTACATTCATGATGTAATAATTCATGAAGGCTTGTACTCTTTCAGCCTGACTTTCTGTTTCTATAGTTCTAGCACCAACAATTTCTGTCTTTACAGGACCTTTGGCTGGCAACATCTCTTTATAACTCTGGGCTTGGAACTGTGTAACTGCTTCTGCTAATAAAGGATGAACCACACCAGAACTACCTTCAAATGGCTGTGACCTAGTTTCATCAAACTTCATGCCAAGATACTCAAGACCTTCTTTGTAAGTTTTTTCCCACTCACTTCTGGATTGTTTGTCACTTTGTATAGAGCTCATTAAATCAGAAGCTATCTTTTGTAAAACATCTTCATCTATAAATTCTACTAAGTTAGAGTTGAAATCCATCTGAGGCATGGGTTGTTCTAGCAACTCATCGCCTACCAACACTTCATCTTCACTAACAAGTATTTCAGCTGCGTCTGTAATTAATTCTTGTCTTGTTGGTTCTTGCTCTACTACAACAGCAGAACTTTGTTCCATAATATCTGGATTGTCTTCTGTTCCTAATTGTTTATCTACTGCCATAATCTTTAGTGTAGCACTCTAGGTCTTATCTCGTCACCTAAAGAAACTAATTCTGTCAATTCACCTTCTAGTATCAATCCTTGTGATTCTGCAATCAACTGAGCTTCCTCCCAAGTTTCTGCATGTATATCAGGTCCTTCATATTCTTTTGTGTCGTGCACAAATGTGGTTAAAAATATCTTCATTAATAATACACTGTTCTGTTTTTAGATAAAAACTTTGCTTCATCTTGATAATCTTCTTTCAAAGACAAAAAACCACCTTGTCTGAATCTCATCAAAGCCATAGTTGTACTATCACAATAGTCATCATTATCGCCAAATGGAAATGATGCTAATTCTTCTCTTACTTCGTCTGCAAAGTCTTCATCAGGAGCCCAAACCATACCAGATTCAAATATAGGAGCAACACTGTTCATTCTTGCTATCTTGTCTTGTCCTCTACTGGGTGAATAAGATGTAACAGGTATGCCCATACGTCTTAGCTCTTGTGTCAATGGCGTTCCTGATGCTTTAGCCTCAATCAACACACAATCTGGTTCCCAATACTTGTATTCATCAAAAGCTATTCTTTTAAGCTCAGGAAAATCTACCCTGTACCTTTTGGCATCCAACAGTATTATTTGGTCAACTTCATCACGATCTTGAAATATAGCCCATGTAGTGATAGCAGAATAATCAGCTGTTTCTTTCTTAGAGAAAGCAGTATCGTAACTTTGTATGACATAACTGTAATCAGGCACGTCTTCGCCTTGCCATTGTTGCCACCATTCTCTTTTTACAATAGAACCTTCCTCAGAAGTTGGGTTTTGCATCCACTGTGCGTTCCATTTAGATACTGGCAATGAAGCTTTAACTGATAACAATTCTTCTTTCTTCCAAAATTCACCCCACAAAGGATTTTCACTTTCTGGTAATATCGCTGGAAACTCGACAACTTCCCATTGGTCAGCATTGTCATCACCTTGTTTCTTCAAAACTTTACCTACCAAGTCTTTGGTACTCCAACGTGTCATAACTATCACTATAGTGCCACCGGGTTGTAGTCTTTGCCTAGGTCCTGATGTGTACCATTCATAAGCAGACTCTAGTGACTTTGGCGACAAGGCATCTTGCTCAGAGTGTGGGTCATCTATAATAAGTAAATCAGCACCACGACCTGTAATTGCACCACCCACACCAGCATAGAACGATTCACCATCTTGGTTTGTTGTCCATCTACCAGCTGATTTGTTATCTGCCTGAAGTTTTAAATTTGGAAAAATAACTCTGAAATCTTCACTATCAATAAGATTTCTTACCTTTCTACCAAATCGCACAGCTAATTCTGCTGTGTGAGTACACTGTATTATTTTTAAAGCACCATTTAGACCCATCATCCATGCTGGAAAAAATGTTGACGCAAATTCAGATTTAGAATGTCTTGGTGGTAAGCACACAATTAGACGTTTTAGTTTGCCTTGTGCAATTCTATTGAATTTATCTGCAATTATTCTGTGGTGTCTGCCTTCTATAAAAGTGTCACCCCACATATGTTTTACAAAACCCATGAAGTCGTTTTGACAAGAATCTTGCTTGTCTAATTGTTCGTAACGACTAAGTAAAGCTAGTGCTTCTGCTTTGTCTTGTTCAGAAAGAATATCAAAATCTTTTAATGATATGTCGCTCATAACTTAGTCAGGTTGAGTAACTAGGTAGTGACATAGTAGCTACCCAACCCTAAACACAATGTGTCTAGGGTCAGTATAGTGCATTTGTCTGACATGCTAAACCTCACTCCACTCTTTACCTTGAAATAGTAGAGCTTCAGCTTCACGTCTGCGTATCAAACCAGTCAATACTTCGCCATTTGCTTTGTTCCATCGTTTGATTTGTTGTGGCACTTCTTCGTATTTGCCTTCGTTCAAGACCTTGAGCAACGTAGAACTGCCTAAGTTTGAGGGTCCTAAGTTATACACCCATGCACAAAGAGCGTCATATTGACTTTGGTTAAGCTCTACCTCAACCATGTCATCTATGTAACTTTCAAACTCAATCATTTCTTCTTGCAGTAAATAGTTAGCTTCATCTTTGTTAATTTTGTCACCTTCTTTGACATCTTTGGTATGTCCATAACCTATAGTCCATACACCAGCTGGACACTTGTAAGCCTCTAGCTCACAACCTTCAAACTTTTTAATTAACGCTAATCCTTCTTGTGATATTTGCATATTACTCTCCCCATGTTCCATCTTTTCTGACTTTAGCTTTTTTTGTACCACCGAAATAAGGTGAAGCCAAACCTTCTTTAATAAGTATTTCACATACGTTGTTTCCATTGCAATCGTAAGGTATGCCAAGCAATCTACCATACTTGCCACGACCTAATGATTTAATTTTTATATCTCCTGTCAAAAGTTCTCCTAACCTCTTCTTGGCTTTCAGACCTAAAGCCTTTTCTGCTGTTCTTTCAGGTTGTCTTTTTGTATTGACTCTAGATTCTGGAGTGTCGATTCCATGGCAGCGTACTGATTGATTGGCTAATTTAATATTAAATCCTAAATCTATTTCGCTTAGAACAAAGCCATCTCCATCTATAATTCTCTCTAGTTTTGCGTTATAAACAAAAGCATCTGGTGTCTTACTCATCTTTTTCCTGTGGTTTGTCTAATTCTCTATAATATTTGATTATTGAAAGTATGTCCTTGGTGTATCGAGTTATTTCAGCCATATCCATGCTAAGGTTTTCGTATTCTCTGCTAGACAATGAATAAAAAGCTCTAGGAGGTGCATTGCCAGACTCAAGATTATCTAAGTATTCTTGCATAGTAGTTGGTGTCATTACTTCCCAATCTACATTGGTCAAGCTCATAGGTTGTGGTAAGGGTGGATGATATATGGGTGGTCTTTCAGCTATGGTCTTAACTTGCACAGGTTTGACCTGTGGCAACATAGAGCAACTGGCAGTAATTACTGCAAGACTAACTATCAGTATATTCTTCATCAAATTGATTTGGGTTGCTTAGTTTCTCAAGCTCAAGCATTACTCTTTCTGAGCCTCTATTTATTCTACGTTGTAAGTCTTCTGGATTTGCTAATGCTGATTCATCTAGGTCTAAGTTTGCAAATGTTTTTCTAAGTTTGTTTACGTTTGCAAGAGCTTTTCTGTTTTCGTCTGCAAGAGTATTCATTTGTTGTTGTTGTTGTTTTGCTTGCTTTAGATGGTTTTCTATAGCCTCGTTTTGTTCTTTTATTTTAGTCTCCAAGACTACTTGGTTGCCTTTTAACGTGCTGATTTGGTCTGCTTGATAGTCTATGTACCATGCTGAACTACCAATAGTCACAACTAACAAGCCTCCTAGTATTAATGATAATTTCATGCCCATGTATATACTTTTAACGCCTCAGCTTTTCCTTTAACTGTTAAATCTGGTAGTGACTTTAACACATATTTACACTTTTGTGCTGTTTCGTGCCCTATGAGGGTACTTACACCAGCCTCCTTGGTTCCTGACTCAAGACGAGCTGCTACGTTACATGGGTCACCAATCAAACTAAAGGCAAATCTATCTGTAGCTCCAAAATTTCCAGCAATACAAATTCCGCTGTTAACACCAATACCAATAGCTATTTCTGGTATACCTTCTTCTACAAAACGCTGGTTCAATTCGACAATGTTTTTCTCTATCTGTCTAGCTGCGTCACATGCCAACTGGTGATGGTCTTCTTGTGGAATGATTGTGTTGAAATGAAACATTCCAGCATCGCCTATGAATTTGTCTGTAACGCCTGAAAATTGATTTACAGCCTGTACTTGTACATCTAAGACAGAGTTCATGATATAAGTGACCATTTCTGGCTCTACAGACTCAGAAAGGCTCGTAAAACCCCTTAAATCTGTGAAAATTATGGAGCAATCGACCCTAGCACCATTAATTTGACATAATTCTGGGTTTTTTTGCAGTTTTTTGACCATTCTAGGGTCTAAATACTTACCAAATTGCTGTTTTATCAACTGTCTTGCCTTGTATTGCTCTCTAAAACGCACATAAAAGGCTGTAGAACCAGTAATAAACTGTGAAATGAGTGTCCAAGTGACATCAATCAACATCCCTGACTGTATTAAGTAATATCCTGTATAACCTGTGGATAACATCACAATAACGCCCAAAGATATGCCTAAAGTTATGCCTGAAACACTTAAAATTACCCAAATGAGTATTATTGATAACAATAAGGTCATAAATTCGACTGCAAACGACCAATCAGGCACATAGGGGCTGTTTTCTATCAGTATTGACTCAGCTAGAGCTGTTTGTATTTTGTGTGGCTCTAACAAGCCTACAGGAGTTGCCAGCTGTGGCATGATGCCTTTAGCAGTGAATCCTACAAATACAAATTTATTTTCTACATCCATTTCAGAAAGATTAGTTTGTGGTGTGTCTACCCAACTAATCCACTTACGACCTAATGAATCTACTGATACAGGTGGTATGCCTCTTACTCTGATTTGTTCTATGCCATTATCGTTAGTTTTAATCACATATGTTTCAGCTCCAGCCAAAACTTTCAAAACTTCTGTGGCATATGAAGACACCCAACCATCTGGTGTTTTCATTAGCAGTGGTAATCTTCTAATTAGATTGTCAACGTCTGTTCTAGCTACTGCTATGCCTTGTGCACTGTTTTGTTTTAAAACATCTATATTCTCTATAACGCCTTCTGTCATCATACCACCAGCATCTTCACCTAAAATAACTGTTCCAGATGTAGGTGGGTAGTCTCCCTCTCCTTCAAACATAGCAAGAACACTGGGAGAAAAAGAGAGTGCTTCCATAAACTCAAAGTCACCACCAAATCTATCTGGTTGCGGAAAAGCCATAACCCAACCTACGCCCATAGCTCCTCTACGCAAAAGGTTAATATGTATTTGAGCTAAGGTTTGTCTTGATAAAGGATAACCGCCTTCATTAGCAATATCATTCTCAGTGATGTTTAGTATTACAAAATTACCACTTTCATTCTGTTCTGGTATTAAAGCATCAAAAGTTCTAAGTTTAAGAACTTCAAGTGGCGTGGTTTGATAGATAAATGGCAACACCAATATAAGTATGAGTGATAGTGGTATAAGTTTTTTCATCCAGAACCTTGCTTGATTTTTATTGTTGTAGAAGAACCACCATTAATTTTAACTGTGTTAGACACACCATCTTGTATCAATATTATCGTATAGCTATCAGAACCATCTAAGTTTAGTTTAACACTTTGGCTGACTGTTCTGGTAAGACTAATATTTTGACCTGTGACTATAGTAGTTATCTGTGTATCTTTGTCTTGACCTATGTTAGTTCCTACTATGCGAATACCTACACCACCTTGTTTTAATTGGTCTTCTTCTTTTGATATAGCTAGTGCATCAATCACATTGAGTAAATCTTCAAGAAAATTTACATCCAAATAGTTTATATCTAATTCTGTAAACTCTAGGTCAGCTTCAGCATCCAAAAAATCTTCATTAAGATAGTCTATATCTAAGTCATCAAACTCTAAAAAATCTACTGTTGTTCTTGATTGTGTTTCTTCTGCCTGTTGTTCTGTTTCCTCTGGAGGATTAACAATCAGCATGTTATCAATCAAGTCTAGTGATATGTCTAAAGTTACTGGTTTTGTTGGGCTGTTTTCGTAAACAGATACTGTAGTTGCCTGATATGGCTTGTTGAGTGTAACACTGCCCATAGCAGTAGCTACAATAATTTCACCACTAGATATGCCATTTTCATCTGGTAGCAATATAACCAAAGACCTTCCAAGCTCATCTACTGTACAAGTAAAATCTGTGCCCCTAATAGCTATGTCAGCTGTAGGTGTCTTAATAGATATATTGCTTTTATTATTGAATTTGCCTGTAATAAATCGTGCTGTGCCACTTGCAAATTTCAAAGCCATTTTTGACTTTGAGGGGTCAGGGTCATAGATATATTCATCTATAACCAGTTTAGAATGTTCTGTTAGTTTGACTGTTGAATCATCCTCAAAAGTTATGGCAACTCTGCCAGCTTCTGTGCGGACATCATCCATTTGTTGGATGTTAAACTCTAATTCAGCACCATAAGGTTTGTCTCTGAGAACTTGTGCATTACCTCTAACTTCTGAGATAGAACCTATATCAACAGACGAATGAAGTAGTTGAGTCTGACTGAGTGACACAAACTGTGCCATTAGAGCCAACAGACGTAATCTTGAGCCAATCATTATCTTGAGTTGATTCTTGGTCTATGTTAAAAGTTCTTGAACCACCTGTATGATCTAGATAGAAGTAACCACCAGCATATCCATCTCCATCGTATGTCACTGTGTTGTCTGAACCATCTATATCCATGTAGTTAGTAGCACCATCTACATCTATGGATGCTGTGATACTGTTACCACCACCTTGTATAATCCAATCTAAATCCAAATTAGCTGCTAGTGCAGTCATAGCGTGATTGAGAGTCATGGTGTTCGTGTTGCCTGTGACTTGTACGTTTACATTAGAACCATCAGCTCCAGTAGCGTTTGTTTCGTCTGTAGACATGTTAAATGTATTTGTATCGCCTATAAACGAGAAGTAGCCTGTGTAGTTATCTGCCCATATATCGCCCAAGAATTTATTTGTTGAGCCCTTTTGCAATATATCTAAGGTCATGGTTGCACCATCTAAATCTAATGGTGTCATATTAGAAGAGCCAGCTGTAGCATCTGACCCACCAATTATGTTTCCACTACCCCCAACTTGTTCTATATCCAAGTTAGATGTAGCACCTGACTGATCTATGTATATTTCGTTGTCAGCCCCTAATAGTAGCGATACATTCGTCATCGCAATCAGGCTTACCAATATCAGTCTTCTTATCCTTTTGCCAATAGCCTTCTTCATAGCCCTCCTCTATTGTGCGTAATACACTTGTCTCTACTGCCATCTGTAAAGCAATGTTTATAGACTCATTCTCTACTATACCACTTTCTATTTCAACTAGCTCAGTATTGTTTGCATAAAATCTGAACACATCTGAAGACACTGCTGAACTAAGTATTGTTTTTGTTACTAAAACTTCAATCAAAATTTTACCTGTGCTCACAGAAACTGTGCGTAAGGATATGGTGACAGAATCTTGCCTATACTCTTTCAAAGCTCCAATACCTAAGTATCTTGCTCCAGCACCACCTGATTTAACATTGGTTTCATAACCGACTACACCACCCTCCATCAATAACCCAGCAAAAAGTAAAGGTTTGACCTTTTGAGTTTCATCAAAACTTTCTCTGGTTGTACGAATAATTTGGCGTTCTTTTGTTAGATTGTCTAGTCCTGTACGTTCTACCACTTCAAACACACCAGAGTGTTTTAGTGCTCTTATGAGGTAAGCGTCAGGAGCTTGTGTTATGGCTGTACTGAAACTTGCGTATTGACTATTGCTTCTGCGTTGTCCTGTATTGTCTTTGAAAGAGCTTGGGTAGACAGCTACTACAGGTTTTCGTATAGGTGAAGGCACTTCTGCTAGTTTGGTCAATAAGGAACCAACCTCTGCTGATTCAATACTTCTTATGGGTGGTATTCCATTGTCTAATGGGTCTACAATCAAAGCACAACTAGAAAGTAAAAGAACCGAGAGGTACAGTAATTTCTGTTGTATTGCCTTCTTCATCTGTAATTATTAATGTTACCTTGTCGTCTTCTACTCTATATTCTATGGTGTTTCCTTCCAATTCCAAAATGCCAAACTCAGAAGCAGTCTCACCAAATAGACTATCTACTAATTGTCTTGAAAGCTGTGCATAGATGCGTGATTCAAGATTTCGTATGAACCGAGCTAACGTGGTGTTTTCTGCTTCTCTTTCTAGGTCTTCAGTATATGCTCTAAGTTCTTCTCGTATTGCTTCTTTTCTGTTGAACTCTTGATTTTCTATAGTCAGATAATGACTGGATGTTCCTATACCTGAAAAGCTTGGGTTCTTAAACTTGTGAGTCATTTCATCAGCTTGCACAGTTATGACGACAAACATAACGATTATCATAGAAGCTATAAGCAACATTTCGTCAGGTCTTTTTCGATTTTTCATCTTGTTCCTTTACCTCTATAACTGTATTCACTTTTTGCTGAAGACGAATCATGTCTTGGTCGAGCAGCCTGAGCTGATCTGTCAAACGTATGATTGTGCCTTTCATTTCTTGTACAGCTGGGTCAATCTTATTGGTAATCGTTTGCCACACAAAGTAAACAAAGTAGCCTAGTCCAACTACCATCACTACTGGAAAACCAAAATCAGCTACTATCTGTACTATGTCCATTAATCTCTTCTGGCATCTATTTTCCCATCCTCTACAAAGTTTTCAGCTCTAGCTATCCTGTCCAAGTCTGGTGGCAGATTAAGAGCACTAGATACACTTGTGTCTATGCGAATCATATCATTATTCATAATAGAAGCTCTAGTGATGAGCATTTTGGTAATTCCTTGTACAGTTTGGATTTCACTAATCAAACCATCCATAAGCTGTTTCATGACCAAGAATATAAAGTAAGCCATAATTAAAGCACCAGCTATTGGCAGACCTAATTCAGCGATCAGATTGAACGCTTCCAAGATTAATCCTCGCCTTTAAACTTTTTACTTTGTCCTGATGTGCCAGCGTAGATACCAAAAACAGCTGCCATTGCACCTACAACAACAGACACTAAAGCTGATTGTTCTAGGTTGGGTTCAGGTATGGTCATAAACCAAGTGACTACTTTGTATAGTAGTAAGATGTAGACGCTGACAAACGCTCTAGGGAATATTCGCCAAGCGTCTACTGTTTTAGCTAGATGTACCCATTTTTGAAATGGATTCACTGATAAATAGTTGGGTGAAACGTCAATATCAAGCTCTAGCTTTTTCTTTATAGTTGGTTCGTTTAGTAGTTCCTCTTCCATCTATAAAAACTTTGTGAGAACGATAGCTCCTACCATAAATGGGTAAACACCCCAGAGCATATTTTCTAATTTCTTAAATTTTTCAGAGCCTTCATCAAGACGTTTTTCTATGTTTTGATAACGTATAGCACACTCTTTTTCGTGTGAACTAATTTGATGAAGTGCGTCTTTTGCGGTTGCCATTATTTCTTCTTGCGTTTACCTTTCTTTTTTACTTCAACTGTAGTGTAAGCCTCATTTACGTCTGGTGTAGACTTATCATCAGCAACAAAATGACCTTTTTCTGTTCTAGCTCTGACAGTTTTACTTTCAACGCCCCTGACGTTTTGCCACATTTTTTTTAACCAGTTCATTTTTGTTTCGCCTTGCCGATGTTCAAAGCTAGTAAATCTATAAGCTTATATAGCTTACCAATCCATACATCATCTTTAGGTGTTGGCGTAGAGGCTGCTATAAAACTAGCAACTGTTACTATTATTGTAATCCAGCTAATTGCGTTAATTAACATTTCCATCTTCTTCTCCTTCTATTAATGATTCTTTTGGAACATCCCAACAATTTAAGTTAGATGCTACTGTTCTTCTTTCTCCCTCACCTTTGAAGGGATATACCATGTGTTGTAACCAAGAAGGAAATACTAATAGTTTTCCTACTTCTGGCTTCATCATAAAAGACTGTGGTGGTCTTAGTCTTTCTGTATTCATTAATTCGTTACGACCATAATTA
>Ga0098056_1000335_pt1 | contig 19592 bp, 14 predicted proteins | sample 17BtaG_FD_92583 | JGI IMG/M metagenome (GOLD analysis project Ga0098056, IMG submission 92583) | Marine viral communities from the Subarctic Pacific Ocean - 17B_ETSP_OMZ_AT15314_CsCl metaG | ecosystem: Environmental > Aquatic > Marine > Oceanic | place: Subarctic Pacific Ocean | collected...
CATTCTGACGACCGACACTACTGCTGATACCTGTTTCTGTTTTTTACCTAGAAGGAAAATTTTGTTATGTCGATAAACAAAGTCATTGAAGGCCCAGAGGAAGGTGGCTGGTGGGGCCACAGCATCAAGGCCAAACAGTTAGCAGATTCACTTTCGCCTGATGATCTCCTCGAACTAATTGATTTGGTGATCAAACAGGGAAGGCTTGGAGTTTCAGACGATGATGAACAATCATGGGATCTTAGGCTGACTGTCGGGTACGGGATTGCCTACATCCATACGGTCCCAGCATCTGCAAATGACGCGGGCTGATTCTTCTGGTGCGATGGTCTGTGGCTGGGTTCGACTCCCAGCGCACCCCTGTGACCTGACTTGTCACATAGCTTGTCAAATTAGGTTACACACACTTAATGTTTCTGTTTCTGATATCTACTACGGAGGTATGAGATGAATAATCTCAAGGTTGTCGGCGTCTTCGATGACGCTGGCAAACACTATGACATCACAGACATGCTGTCTGGTCAAACGCATCGCGCCCAGCGTGAAGGTCGCAGGTTCAAGCTCCCTGATGGGTTTGTCGGTTCCCTGAAAGAGTGCAAGGACAAGGTCGCGAGCAATCAGGTCGGTGATCAGGAGGTCGTCGAGTGCGTTTTCTGTGGGACCAGCGAGTCCTGTGCCGCATGCTCGGGCTACCGATCTGCGGATGGCACTTGGGACACCGTCCACCCAGCCGCATTGCTTGCGATCCTTGCAGGGAACCGTCCCGATGCTATCGACGATGCGATGAAAGACGCGGTTGTCGAATGTCTCGACTGCTATGGATACCTGGACGAGCGTGGCGCGCCTGATTCGGGTCGCGGGGTTGCCGAGTTGGGCATCTGGAAAACCAAGCGGATGACCGCGATGGGGGTCGTTTCAAATGACGAATGAAAACGAAACAGATGTACCGCGTGATGCTGCGACTGTAGTCAGATGCATGCTCTGCGAGATTCCGCATGAAGTCTGCTTTGAGAAAACTGGTTGGTTGCGTTGGCGAGCGGGCGAGCATATCCAAGTCGCAATGCCGTATCTCAACTCAAATGAGCGAGAGATCCTGATCAGCAGAATTTGTGGTCGCTGCTTTGACCGCATGCACGAAGGAGGTGACGAATGAAGTGGCATGAAGACATCGACACGCTCTTGGGATTCTGTGAGTGGCTCGACGAATGGTGCATAATGTTCCCCGACACCGTCATGGCAATCAACATGCTCAGGATGCCGCTCAGGTGGTATCGTGAGTACGATGCGTGGCAACTCTGGCTCGAAGTACCCGTGAGTTGCGAGCAGACAAGAGAGATGATTGTAGACGCTGTCGTTCAGGGTCATAAGATCGATGCGGATTTTGCTGATAAAGTCAGGAAAAGCTACGAGCGAGAGCAATGTGGGTCGAGGCATCACTCTTTTCCTACCCGGTTTTTTAACCTAGTCTTCGGGGTGACCGAACCCGAGGAGGACGACGATGAGTAAAAGCGAACGAAAGAATCTATCGCAACCCGCTGACTGGTGGTCGGCATTTGAGCGTCAAGCCGCTAGAGAAGGACATACGCTGAGTCACTGGATGGGGTTGTGCTGCATCGCCAACCTGCCAGTGATTGAGCAAAAGAAACTGACGGAGCGTCCACCGGCGCACCGTCCGCGTAAAGAACCCGATAGCTGACTGCTATGTGGGTCGAGCAAAGAAAGGATCAAGATGCTCGCAACAATTCTGTTTCTGTTTACATTCTTATTTGGTTATCTTGCAGGGTTTTGGACACTGGTCGCCCTGTTAAAGGAGGAACAACGTCATGGCAAAAGTTAAGGTTGCAGGGTACGGACGGATGAGTACCATCGATCAACAGGAATCACCAAAGGTGCAAGAGGAGGCAATTCGACGCTGGTTTGATTACCAGGCTGAAGGAGATAGATGGCCGCAAGGCGCAGAGTTCATTGGCATGTTTGTCGATGAGGCTGTTTCGTCAAAGGTTCATTTACTGGATCGTAAGTATGGTCAATTTATGTTAACGATACTTGACCCAGGCGATGTCTTTGTGTGCAGCAAAATTGACCGAGCGTTTCGGTCGTCTGCTGACATGGAACGAACGCTCGACAAATTCAAGGAGGCAGGCATTCACGCGGTGTTCTTGGATATGAACGTTGATAGTACGACTGCTATGGGCGAATGGATGCTTGGGAATAGTGTTAGTATCGCCCGATTTGAGCGTAAGCGTATCGGTGAACGAACCAGAGAGGCTTTGCGATCAAAGCAGAAACGAGGTGAGGCTGTTGGATCTGCTGTTGCTGGCTACAAGCGACAAAAGGACAAGAGCAGCAAGAAGCTTGTGCCTGACATTGAGCAGCGTAAACTTGGCTTTGCCGCTGCTGAATTGATTCGCAAAGGTCACAGTAGGACGATGGTCGGCAAACTGATCCGGCCCTTTGTCAAACTTCACAACATTAAGTGTGGCGTGGGGGATCGGACCTTGGTCAACACGGCATCAGCATCCTGCCTAGACTTTCCGATCTGCGGCAACCGCAAAGCAAGTGAGATCCTTGGCATGAACACTCTGACATTTGAGTTTGTCAGACGCAAGGATCACGATCAGCTCAAGGGAAAGCTCTACAGCGAACTGCGAAATGACGGATGGGATTGCTAGTGGTCCGTATCCCAAGTTCCAATTAGCTCACCATCAGTGTATGCAAGCACTGTTTCTAGCTCTGGTTTCGTTGCCGAGAGGGTCCAACCCACCTTCTCGGTAGCTTCCAGAGCTTCTTTTATGAAGTCACCCGCGCCGTGGATCGGAATTACCCACTCCTGTTCGCCAAGTGGCTCAATCGTGCAGACCAAACGCTCGCCGCACTTTGCCGTGTCTACTGATATCTCAAAGTCGTCGGTGCATTCATCACGGTACTGGTGAAACCGGGTCAGGTCACGCTCTTCGCCAGCGTACCGATGCACTGCCTCATGCATCATGGTCGCCATACCAACGATCCACATATTAGCGGTTTCGCGCGTGAACAGCATTGGGTACTGAGGCTGTCCAGATCGAGCTATAACGTGGCTGTCCTGTAACTTGAGAGATACAGCCACCATCCCCTCCTGGTCGCCGTGTGTGCGGCCTGCGGGGTAGTATCGGAGTGCCTTACCGTCCTGCTGTAAGTCGATCAGCACTCGCAACGAGTCTGAACATCCTTTGATAGCGTTTTGGTACAGCTCTGACACATGCTTCTTGCGTAGTATCCTGCGTTTTCGACGATTCATTACCATGCCTTACAAGACCAGTATCCGGCAGTGAGTTTTGATTTTTTCTCTCCGCACTTATGCCTTGCGCGAAAGCTTTTTCTTCTGGCTGGCTTGTGCTTTTTGATGGTCATGTTGGGGTCGCCAAACCGGACAAGTCGCACCTTCTTGCCCTCCTTGGCAAGAACTGCTGACTTCTTTGGACCACCCGGTGTTTTCTTCGGCTTGTTGTAGCCCGAAAACTTTTCGCCTCTGTACTCAATTCCCATATCTAGCCCTAGCGTTGTCAATGATGCCTTGGTTTCTCTTGTAAAAAGGAAACAGGATACTTTGGGTTGGCGTTGAGTAACCACCCATAGGATCGTCTTCATACTTCTTGAGCAGGCTTCGGATGTTTCCGCTTGGCCTTGGAGCTATCGTATCAACGTCTTGACCGGGGTAACGAATCCTTTCGTGCGACTCAAGGTATGGATTGCCTCTCTGTGGCCCTGTAACTTCGGGCGTCTGAAAGGTACTCCGGCGTGGAGTACCATCGGAGTATTCCCCTTGCAGAATATGCTTTCTTGCCTGTTCTTGAGCCGCGGATGTTATTCTTCTGTTGCGACCGCCTGCCCTGCCCAGAAATGTACTGGTGTCGTTTTCAAGTACAGTAGGCCGAGGGTGTTCTTTAGGTGGGAATGTATCTCGCAATGCCTTCTTGTTGGCATTCTCTTCGCGCCTCTTTTGCATTGCTCGGTATGCACCAAGCATACGTTGTCTCCAACCCTCGGTAGGCTCATTCAGTATATGTGGAGGGACGTATTCATCGTCCGGTAGCGGGGGAAGCTGCACGGGACCAGAAGGCAGTGGAAGATCACCCCTCGGAGCAAGTGGGTCAAATTCACCGTAGGCACTGTTGTTGTCTGCGTAAGCATTCGGGCCTAGCGCGGCCTGTCTGAGATAGCTAATTCCCGCTGGCGTTCGCAGCAGATCCGTCATGGATCGACCATCAAAGTAACCATGCTTTTGTGCCTGACTGCGCATCCACTCAACGTCTTGGTTCTTGAAGCCATATGGAATCTTGCCAGCCAGTGGCTTACCTGCCTGCCTCCTAAACGATTCTGCTCCAAAAACCATATCACCTAAGACCGGAGCAACTTCTGACACACCGCGAGGAGTGTTGCGTGGCTGGCTGTATGCGTGTTCAAACTCATGGTTTATTGCCAATGGTCGTCCTAGACTCCTAACAGCCGATGGAAGATTTGGAGGAACATATGCCTTTCCTTTGTAAGCAAAAGGCTCAGAAGGACTTGCTGGCGATTTCAAGCCCTCTTGCCCCATCTTTATGAAAGGGGTCAGCCTTCTGCCGGGGTTTCGTCTACGGTTTAGCTCATCAGCAATGCCGGAGTCTGGATCGTAATCAGGAAACTGTTTGGATTGAAGAACAGTAAGCTTTTTCCTTGGGCTTGCTGGCCCGTATCCATGACCTTTATTGCTTATCTTAGCAAGCCCGGCTGCAAATGCACTGTTGTCTGGATTTGGCATTGATTGTTCTCTTAACTTTCAAGGGCATTGATGACAACACGACAGGCTGCTGTGTCTGCTTTCAAATACAACGTGGTCGATGCGCTGTTGATCCGAAATGGACCAGCAGTCTCGCCAGCCATCAGCTTGCCACCGTACACACCAGTGCTGAAACCCCATTGAACAAAGTTAGTTGAGTCAAGATTTTGTATGGTACACCAGCCCGGTGTTGTCAACTCACTAAAAGCCTCCGTCTCTTCTGAGGTTCCGATCTCTTTCATACCAGGCGACGGCCCACCGACTGCTGCTTGGTCGTATGATTTTGTTCCGTAGTTCTGAGAGAACGAAAGGTTCCCGTTGTCTACAGACATGCTTGCTGCTATTCGGATCTCGTCAGCCATTACTTAGGTTCCTTTTCTTTGTTCTTTCGACGTTCCTTGCTACGCTTGGCAAGAAGTTCAATAAGTTGCTCGTATTGCTGCACTGCTTGCAGCTCTTCCGCTGACATGTTCGCCTTGACCTCGTCAGGTATGTAACTCTTTTGGAACTGCCTAGCACCAACACCCTGGAGATATTGCTCTGCTCTTTCTCTAAGCACTGCATCCTGCCGGGCCGGGCTCACCGTAGACACCCTGAGCCCTGTCAGCGAGTTCACTCCTCTTGATATGATTCCCTTGCGTGGGTCCGCGACTGTCCTTGCTGTGTTGATGTACCGGCTGAGTGGTGAAGACCCAACAGCCAGCTCTGTTAGTTTACCTAGTCGCACGGGCTCTTTGCGATCTTTGTCTCGCAGCCCAACGGTCTGCGCAACATTGCTGATTGCCCGCCCTAGCGGAGGATCGGCATCATCCAAGTCAACACCACCGCTGACACCCTGCTGGAAAGATGATTCATCATAAGCTGATTCAAACGGGAGCTTTAGCAGTGGATTCATGTTGCCCAAGACATTAAAGGCAAGGCTGGAAAAGTCTCCGGTGAACAATGGGCCGATCTGCTGCGCTGGCTGCTCATGCATTAAACCGATGTTAGTAAGGTAATGCTGTGTACCGTCTGCGTTCGACCCCAAAGGAATTGAAAGACCTTTGCTGATGTAGGTCGGTGTTGAAACATCTTTGTCGGTTGCGTTTCGCTGTACTCGCATTGTCTGAGACACTTTGCCCGCTGGGTGTCTCATCAGCTCATCAGTTAGATAAACCGCCATGCCGCGACTAAAGCTGTAGAACGGGAAGATCCTTCGCAAATACTCACGCTCGAAGGTAGAAAGGTTTGAGTAATCTACCTGCACAAGCCTTACTATCCTTGCTGCTTCATCAGGGCTGTAGCCTTGTCGAAGTAGTGCGAGCATTCCGCCGCCGCGATGTTGAATTTCAACTACATCGCCTATGTTTTGTGCGATAGTTGTGGTTCGCTTGTACCAGTCGCGAACCTTTCGCGTTGCGTTTTCTCGCAGTGACATCTCTGATGCGTCCGCAGCCCTGACCGGAGCTTGACGCGACCGCGATCCAACAAACGTGTCGTTGTTGTAAAGTTTGTCAGGACGGAAGGTGTCAATAGGAAGGCTTAGACCGATTAACTTCTTGTGCTGTCCAAACTGCGGGCCAATGAGCTGTGACGCAACACTTCCCTTGCCAACACCCGGAAGATCACGCGCGGAGCCAGGGTTGTCAATGATTTTGTAGTTAAACAAAAACTGCGCAAACATCTCTGTTGCTTGTGCGTCAGTTGCAGGTGTTCCGTCTTTGTTCTTTGAGAAGATTGGAATGTCGCTAATGCCTTCAATGGTCTTACCTCGCATCAACTGACGCATGTCTACATATGGCTGATTGAAACGCCGCATCTTTGGATCAAGAACACTAAACCTTGGGTCGTGTATGTCGTTCAGTGCATTCTGTATAAACCCAGAGAAAAAGTTTCTGACATGGAATCCAGGGTTTGTGCTTGTGACGTTTGTCTTAAACAGTGCGTTGTAACTATCGTACCACCGCCAGAGTCCTCCCATAGTCTTGTCGTCTTGCAAGAACTGAACGCCTTGATTCGTTGTGACGATGTCTTCGGCCAAATGCTTAGGGACACTGACCTGACCAAGTATGCGATCTTCACTAACGCTAAGGCTTACGCCCATGAATCGCGCGCCGGGGCTATCTTCGTTTCTAAATGCCTCGTACCAGTCATCAAAGTCTTCGGGAGGTGGCTCAATCTTTGCCTTCAGACGCTCAAGCTCCTTAACCACTGTCTTAGGAGGCTCTTCCCCAAGGTTAGCAAGCTTCTCCTCTAGCACACCAATCTGCTCTTCAATCTTTTCTATCTCGCCCTCTTTGGCAGCTAGAGAGTTGTATTCGTTGTATGCGCGGTTGTGGTTGTCAACTAATGCGTTCTCGTATGCAACTCGCCTTGTCTCAGGTGGAAGCATTGCAAGCAGCGATTGCTGTTCAATCTGCTTTCTGGGAGAGTTGGCGTAGTTCACCCCATGTTTGTTATCAAGGATGGTTTTCAGGGAGGTCATGTCACCTGTAATGCTGTCGCCAAGCAATGTGTCAAAGAACCTGCCAAGCTCTGGGGCCATATCCTCAGTCTTGTTGCGACCATACTTCGCAAACAGTTTTCCTGTGTAGTCCTTTAGCTCCGCAAAGAACCCTTCCGCATTTTCTGGAGCTTTGATTTCGCCAGCCGACCACTTCCTGAAGTCCTCGGCCATCCACTCCCTGGCTGTCTTCTTGGAAGTCCCTCTAGTGACAACCGTATCCCAGTCTCCGTCAACCAGTCTGTAGGTACTCTCTGCAAGCTTTGACATTTCTGGCGACATGCGACGGTGCTCTGCAATGAACAGGTCGCTGATCGCTTCAGCAAAATCTTCGCCAGTTGTACCGTCGAACGCAGTAAGAATTGTTTTCTGCGGAGAAGTCGCCCACTCTTCTGTCGGCATCGACACCCTAGCGGCAACTTTTTTCGGATCAGACTCGTCAAAGATGTTGCGCTCAATGCTCGGACCAGAAGCTGTTTGATCTAGACTTCTTGCCCTATCCAAAGGATCGCTAACAGGGAAAGGTATTGCATCGCCTGACCCAGGATTCTGAGTGACCAGTCTCTGCGGCCAAACGCCTTCAACACGATCAAAACTGTCTGGAATGTCCTGCATGTTCCAGCGAATGACTTTTCCGTTGACTGCCCTTAGCCTGACAGGAAGCTTTAGTCCTCGTTTTGCAAAAACAAGAGCCCGATGCCTGCCCTCATGACCAGTGACTTCAGCTATGCCGTCACCGTTGTTCTTCATCATCAGGAACGGAATGTCACCTAAGCTTTTGCCTTCGTCCATGCGAGCCGCGATAGCCGCTGACCTCGAAACGTCCTCTCGCGTCAGCTTTTCAGCCATTCGCAAGAAGTCATTCGGGTCCATCATTATTAGCTTAGTCGTACCCTTGCCTTCGGCTTCAGATGCAACCGAAGCTTTAGAACCATCAGAGAAGTAGCTCAGGGATTCTGCGTCGTCTGGGTTGATGTCGGCTGTTTGGTCGAGACTTCGGACGTTCGTTGATCCCGGTGTCTCTGGATCATCAATTCTATTAAGGTATCCTGAACCTCCTGTCGCTCCATCGACTGAATCAAGGGATCTTCCGGCACTATTCCTCGCGGCGTGGACATGGGCTGCGGTTTGCTTTGTGATTTCTTCATAGCTAATTGCCTGGGTAGGTCGTGCTCCAAGTTCGCCGTACAACTCTTTCTCGTAATACCATAAGATAGCCTGGATGTCTGCGACAGACAAATTAAATCCTTTTCGCTTTAGAGAGGCTTGCGCTCGCTCCGTAGTCTCAAGCATAAAATTTCTGTCCGAGCCGTTATAAGGCTGGTCTAGTGTTGCTTCGTTTATTGTCTTGTTTATTCCATTGGCCTTTGAAAGAAGCTTGTCCCGCTCTGCCTTTGGGATCTTTGACTGATACCCTGCGTCTTTGTTTTTCTTAGCAAAAACTGCTGCCTCGGCTATTGCTTCATCATCAGATATTTTTGACGCTGGTTTGTTAATGACTTTTCGCTTACTCAGCATGGACTTAAATTCATCCATGTTTTCGCGTCCCACCTTGGGTATCAAGGTTCCTCGATACCTATTGAACGTGCGTGACCACCAGCGATCCATTGTGAGGTAGCCATCCTTCCCCATCAGGTTTGCATAAAAGATCCCAAGCTTAGGACCAAAGTAGGCAGTTGACGCTGGCATTATTGTCGCCACCTTGTAACCGCTGGCTACTTTCTCACCTGTGCTCTTTACCATCTCCTTCAATTCACTAATTGGCACTTCTTTTAATAGAGCTTCGTGCATTTCAACAGGGCCGAACTCCTCAATAAGCCTCTGGATTACCTGAAGCTTTTTCTTTTTGTTCTTGTTGGACTGCCCACTCAACTTAATGGTGTCGTCGATAAAGCCTGTTTGACGAAAACTGTCATACACAAGCCCGGCTTCATTAAAGTTGTTGAGCACACTTGTCCCATCTGAAAGAACTGCGGTAATCGCAGTCATCAGATTTCTCGCATTCTGTGTATTGCCTAGAACTTCTAAGCCGGGCTGGCTAGAGAGCTGCAAAGCCTCCGGTGCGAACGCTCCCTCATCAACAAGCTCAGGAAACACTTCGCCTAAGTTGTCCAATGCGCGTGGAAACTTTTTTGAGTACCACCCAACAGCAGACTTAAGAGGACTGCCATCAGCCAGGTCAGAAGCAAACTCGACCTCTGCAATCATCCAGTCAGCGATCCGACGCGATGACTTGGTTGTGAAGTCATCCTTTGCGATTGGAGCCCCCTTAAAACGCTTGCGATAATACGTCTGCAACGCTGCGGCAACATCCCTTGTCTTGTGCTTCTTCTTGCCAGAAAGCTTTGGCAGTCCGTATCGCTGGAGCTTGGTCGAACTAGTACGCAAGTTAGTTGTCTGGTACAGGCTTCTTACATTTCCTGCTGTGCTCATTTGGCTAAGAGATTCAGCGGATTCACTAAACCGAGGAAAACCTTCTTCGCCTGTTGTCTGTATGCTTTCAACAAATCTGTTGATGAATACTTTTGCTTGTGCTGCATTTACATCACGAAGCAAATCCCTCTCGCGTTTTTTAACAGCGGTCAATTTTCCTGGCTTGGCCTTAGTAAAGTCTCCCAAGACAGAAATGTTGTACTTGCCTTTTGAGGTTTTTTCGATGCGAATCTGAACGTCTTTCTCGCCCTTGGCAACAGCCTTGATTGTTTGTGAACCTTTATTGAACACAAGCTTGCCGTCTAACGCATACGGACCCTGTTCAAGACCAATGGCTGCACTTGGCCGGAAATCATCAAGCCCCTCTAGTCTTAAGTTGTTGTCTAAAACTTTTGGAGCCACAATGCCTACAATGTCGTTGTTTTTATCTCGATACACAACTGAATCGCTTAGGCTCCCCTTGCCGACAACATGTTCCGGCTTTGCGGTCGGGTGATGCTGCAACACTAAGTCATGCAGTGACTTGTCTACTGAGACATAAGGACCGCCACTGGATTTCGGTACTTTGAATATTATTTCAGAATCTTTTACGGTAGTTTTGTATGCTGCGGTTTCAGAAGGCGATGTGGTCTTGCCTTTGAAACTCTCAAGATAATTCCCGATTACATCCTGAACTTTGGATGCCTTCGTCCCCCCCCACTCCTTTACATCTTTTTCAAGTTGGTCTTTAACAACCTTTCGCAGTTGCTTCCCGGCAGCGTTGCTTCCGAGTTTCAGGATGACACGGGCATCTGTAACTGTATCGTGACGCTGAAGTCCCAGCAGAAACTCTCTAACCATCCGGCCTCCCATTCTGCCTGCAAACTGCTTTGCCGTGACCGGGGCTGGTTTAGTTGTTGCATCTGCGTGGTAAAACTTGCCCGCAAGTGTGTCGGCAGCACTATCAACATGTGCTCCAGCGTCGATGGCTGGGTCATCTAAGAACTTGCCAGTATTTACAGCCGGTTTTTTACCTGAAGCTTTGCCTTTTCCTGCTGGTGCTTTGCCAAGCCCCAGCCCACCGCTGTCGCCTTTTGATGTCGCTTTTTTGGTTGTGGCTTTGGCCTTAGTTGATGACTTCTTAAGGGCTGGTGCTCCCTGCAACTCTCGGTAGATTTGCTTCAGTTCTTCTGGCAGCTTTTTCTTGAGTGGGCTGTTCGCCAGATTGCTGTAGACTTTCTTTAGCCAACTTGCAAACAGTTCATAGACCTGCCTCAAGTCTTTAGTAGGAGCCTTGCCTTCACGCAGGAACCGCTCGAAACCTCTTGCAAAAGCCTCTTCTGCTTTCACACTAAGGCTTCCATCTTTTCTGTACAGTTCGTTGTTTTTAAGCATTGTCCCGAGGACACGCTCCAGTCGATCCGCCAGCTCAGGATCTGCCTCACGCATCGTAAGGCGGAACATATGTGACATCTCATGAATCAGCGTTGATCGATCCGATGTTTTTGTTAGCTGGATTAAAAACGCTGGCAACTCGCTGCTGTCTGTTAGGTAGCTAATGCGACCGGCTGTCGCCTTGCCGCTTGCTTTCGGTGCATCCAGAGAGTCAGAGAATTTGACCGTCAGCCTGTCGTAGTACAGGCCGATATCCTTGCCTGTCTTTTCTGCCCACGTTCTGGCGACTGCGTCATAGATTGCCATCACAGTGTGGGTTTCGTCTAAATTCCTGACAGCTTGAATTTGGTCAACCAGGTTTTGGCGAGCTTTTTTGGCGTAGTCCTTGCTCTTGGGTGTTGCCTTAACTGCATCCTTGACTGCTTGTTTCGCTGCCTCATCTGTCTTGCCTGCTGCACGAACGGTTTCTACCGCTCTGGTGACAGCATTCTTGGTTTCTATTGCAGCGATAGTGGCAACGGTTTCCTCGCCCACTTTCGCAACAAGAGTCGCCTGCCTGCCACCACCAAGTTCACCTGGGGCCGTGTAGAACTTTAACTGTTGCCTGGACATCAACACTGGGTGCATATCGCGAACCAAGTCAACTATCTCAGCAGGAACCACTATCTCGCGTTGATCATCAGTGAACCTGAGATCGTCAATGCCGTCAGCACTTCTGAAACCACTCTCCCGCGCCTCTCGCCCTGTTGCTCTTCTGAGCGTCTTGGCAATATCACCAGCAAGGCTTTTGTTTGCCTGACCAGTTCGCTTACCAAGAAGCTCACCTATTTCCTGCATCTCAACATTATTAAGCTTTACAACAAACTTTGACCTGCCCTCACCTACATAGTGTCCGGTTTGCTCAAGTGCATCCCTGGTAACCTCGCCCTTGGTGATCACTGTGCTCGCGACCAGATCCTCATTACTTATAATTTGATCATCAGTCACTTTTCTTTCGGTAGTTTGAAACGGCAGCTTAGAACGATCAGCCTTCGATTTTGCTCCTTTGCTTGCCTTACCCTGTGCTTGCACAGCATCGTAAATTTTACCAGCAAGCGGCTCCCTTTTTGTTCCCTGGGCATTCTTCAGACCAAGCCCCTTGGCAAGGCTGTTCAGTTCAGTCTTCGTGAACTGTCCTCCGCTCCTCTTGTCTTTTACAAGGTCTTCCTTGGATACATTTTCAAGCCTTGCAAAAATGCCTTGTGCATCACTTGTGTCAATCGGATCGGCTGATCCTCCTCGTCGCAGCTTTCTTATGAGCGTTGGAAGGTAGGCATTGAAACTCTTCGGACTTTTAGAAGACTTCCATCTTTTTCTTAAATCATCCGCAGTAAATTTATTTCGGGCGATATACTCAATTTCTTCGCCTTTAAGAGTGGACAACTGCTCGGCTGTGTAACCAAGTTCAATGGCATCCGCATTGGCTCGCTCTATTCTCGCAAGATCCTCCGCAGCCTCTGGTGTTATGTCGCCAACAACATCCTCAACATCGTCGGCCTGATCAGCAGCCTTCGCAGCTTTTGCACCGGGGCCGGTTGGCTTTTTGCCGCGTGGCAGAATTTCATACTCGCCTGCATTGTAGTCATCAAGAAAATCGTCTGGAGTGTTGTTATCTCCTACCCGAATCGTTCCTGTGTCAGGCTCGTACTGCTGCACAGTCCTAATAGTTGTGTTGCCACTATCATCCGCAACCTTGGCTTGAACAGGCGATCCGGTGTGGTGAAAAAATCCCTCGTAGTCTTCATGCGGCTTTGTGTATGAACTAAATGCTTCAGCAAGAGCTTGCTCCGCGTCCATGCGATCAAGCTCTTCAGCCTTGCGATACATTCTCGCGGAGTCTGCTGCTAACCGCTCTTGCTCCTCAAGTAGTTCCTCATACCTGGCGAGGTCTTCGACCTCCACAATCTTTGCAGGGTCGGGTGAGCGACTTTCGAGGTCTTCGATCTCGGCATCGACTTCTTTCAGTGCGTTCTGAAGCCTCTGACCCTCTGCTCTAAATCCATCTGCCATGCTGGAGTAGGTGGCTGGATCAGTTGTGTCGATGACGTTAGAGGCAGGATTGACATCAGCATTGTCTATCTCACCGGCCAAGCGGTTGTGTTCGGCAACCAGTTTCTCATACTTGGCATACGCCTCTTCGCTACCCTCAAGGCTTATATCAAAATTGCCATCATCATCTAAATATTGATCTTCAATAGCCTCGATCTCGTCATTGACTTCTCTTAATTGGTCTTGAGGTGTTTTTGCTTCTGCCTTTGTGGCTGCATTGTCTATCTCACTTGCCGCTTCCTCAAGGCGATCAAATTCCTCTAGCAGACGCTCTCGTTCAACAGACAGCTTCTCGTACCTGGCGAATGCCTCCTTACCACCAGGAAGATTGTCGTCAAAGATTCCATCATTTACATACTTCTCCTCAAATTCATCAAATTCAGCATCAATCTCTTGCACTTTTTCATTTATTGCACGGAGCTTCGCCTCTGTTGCATCATCAAGCCCTTTGCTTGCCACATCATCTGCAACTTTTGTTGCACTATCCGCAACTTTTGTTGCACCATCCGCTTTAGCTGCTTTGGGTGGACCGCCTTTCTTGCCTTCAATCTTCCTTATGTAGGTCGGCCTTTTTGCACCCTCTATGACCTTCATTTCCCACCCGTCAGGATGAGTGTATATCGTGAAGGGTTTCTTCTTGCCGTCTGCACCGCTGGTGCTCTTGATCTCCCAACCGTCCGACTTCATCGTCGGCTTTTTGGCACGGGCAGATGTTTTTTTGCTGCCTGTCTGGGACGCCTCTGCTGCCTCTTTTTTTGCGAGAAGAATGGCCTGAACCTCGTCAGCGTTATCATTGCGAACCGCAACCTCTCTAAGGCTTAGGTCTTCCCCGTCAGCCATCTTGGTCGCGATGTTGTCCAGCACCCCATCTGGAACCGTTCCGTCAGCAACGAACTTGTCATATTCTGCCTGCGACAAAGAATCTTGTACAGCTTCTGTTGCATCATCCACAGGCTTGGACACAACGGTGTACATGTCATCGGTGTAGTCTGTGTAGCCCGTAACTTCGCCTTTCTTGTTCTTTATGGCGACCGATATAGATTTGTCGTCTGGGTTGTAAAGCTCAATGTCCTCAATGCTCGTAACGCCATCGCTCGTCACTTCAGCGCGGGCTGGAGTGCCTGTTGTTTCAAAGTAACCGTCTTCTCCAAAAGCACCCTTCTGGGTGTATCCAGAAAATTCATTTCCTTCTGTCGGATCAAGTGAGCCTGAGGACTTCGGTGCAGGAGGATCGCCTGTTGACGTAGGCGGATCAGTTGAGCCACCGCCATCAGGATCGACCTGACTCTTGGGCTTGGCTCTGTCTCCAGCGGGTGGAGGTATGTCTCTTTCAACACGAACATTACCAGCAACATCGTTGACTGCGTTGTCAGTGCCTTTCGCAACTTGACCTGTTACGCCAGCGGCAAGATCGGCTGCTTGGGCAGATGATTGCTTTCCTTTACCGGCTGCTTTTATCTCTCGTTCCAAGGTCCGTAAGTTCCTTGGTTTTACATAGATATTATCTTTGAGCACCGAGCGAAGAATGTCAGCCTGCGAACGCGCACTGTATGCCGACTCCAATGCCTTTAGTGCAGACTCCGCAGGGTTGACGTTATACATAGCCACTCCCTTGTCTACGTCTTCCTTGGGAAGGCTGACGATCATGTCAAATATTTCATCTGACGACTCTTCAGAAAGTGCGGCAGCTTGTGGGTATGCTTGATCGAAATCGGCTTTCATTGCTCGACGTTCATTAGCGTCGATTTTGTTTGAGTTCTTTGCAAACCGACTACCTCGTCCAGCAAACCTACGATCCGTAGACATGCGATTTAGGACTGCTGTTCCACCCGGCAAGTCTCTTAGGTAGTCCTTTCTTCTAATAGCAAAGGGATTGTCTGGCTCAAGATTTCTAAGCTTGGCTCCAAACCGACCTGTGATGACACCTTTACTTGTTTGGCGAAGTCTTGGGAAGTAAGTTGCCTCCGTGTCAATCAACTGTGTCATGTCAATCTTCATGTCCGCAGCCTTGCCAACAAGACTATCCATCTGGTCCTTCATGTTATCAAGGAAAGGAATTGCAGACTCAACTCTGGAAACGACATCAGGATTTATTGCATTGCCTGCTTCGTCCGTAACGCCCCTGAGCCTAGCCATAAACTCAGACGCATAGTCTTCTCGCGGAAGTTCAAACAACTCTTCGCGGCTTTCAACGAACAGCTCTTCAACTTGATCCACTCCGTTGTCATCAGTTGTTACGATTCGCTTTCGCTTGCCGGAAACAGGGAATACGTCTTCTAGGTATTCACGCATGTAGTTGCCGACTTCATTTCGCCTGGCGTTTGCTGCTTCTGGTGATAAATCATCAAAGTTACTTAGTCGCTCTTCAATGCCAACAATGTTGTCAAACATCTCCTCTCGCGCAACAACAAAGTCCTGCTGCAATACGCGGCTGGACTCTCGCACTGCTTTCTGCATTTCGGCTGTGTTCTTGCCCTCAAATGCCTTGCTCATCTTGGACACTGTTGCCATGACCGGTGCTGAGTACCGCATGCCGCGAGCAAACTTGTCCATTGAACGGCCTGAGCTAGGCACTGCTTTATCAATAATACCAAACGGAAGTCGCCACCTCGCATATGAATCTGCAAGGTTAGTGTTTGCTACATCGTCTAGCATTTTTCCAAATTCAGCAGTGCCAGGCTTTACACCGGCGCGCTCCATGTCCCTGACGAAAGACTTGTCTTTCATCAGGGCTCCCTCAAAAGCTTCATTTAATTTTTGAGTTACCTTTGATGCATCTTCACCCGAACGATTCATCGGATTATTAAGGACTTCCGAAGCAGTCATCTTGGTCAACGCTTCTCGTTTTCCAATCTCACCGCCAGCCTCTGTGACTTTCCCTGCTCCCTTGGCGTAGATGTCAATATCATCAAGCAGGCCCAGCTTCTTAAGAGATCGAGCAGCCTGAGCACCTTTACCTGCACCTTTAACAGCGGCAGTCCCGCCAAACGAAAAGTACGACAAGGGATCGGTAGCTATCTCAAACGCTACGCCCGCACCCATGCGTCCTAAAGTTGTCCCTAAGCCCTGCGGTTCACCACTGTCGTCAAGCAACCCGTAGTCTTCAAGGAATTGCTCGCCGGAAATTCTTACGTCCGACGCACCCCAGTTCCAAGGAAGCAGTTGGTCTAGCGGGTTGTGTGGAGCTGGACCGCCTGGCAACCATGTAAGAACATCACGCACGACGCTACCTGGAACGTCGATTATGTTTCCGAGCCCTACTGCGCCATCAAGAGCAAGATCACCAGCTTGTCGTGTCAGTGACCTTTCGTCTACTGGGCCTGCTGGCTGCGGGGGTGCTTGCGCAGCAGATGGCGGTGGCAGCATCTCCTGCTGAGGAGGACGAGGCTGTAATGCATTATACGCATTGCCCCCAAGAGGTTTTGGAGGGCGAGGTAACTGCGCACCGGGCAACCTTTGGAACGACTGCCTTCGCTGCTGATCATCCTGTCGATTACTTAATGCACCAGCCGCTCTTGCACCTGGAACCAACAAGTCATATGGAGAAGCCATGCGATATCTCAGTGTCTTCTGTTGTTAAGTTAAAACATCTAAGGGAAAAGAAACTGGTGTTTAAGTCATTCTTCGCCACTAAATTGTTCCATCAATTGCTGCTGCTGCGCCATCACTCCGCTATACGGATCGTTTGTTCCCCCAGATTGGCCTTGATTGTTCTGTGCTTGCTGCTGTGCAGACAAGCCAAAGAACTCTTTAAACTTTTTGGTCAGCGTGTAGTCGCGAGGGCCAACACCGTCGTAGCTAGTTCCGTTTTGCAAAGCATCAATTTTCTCCGCTGTCAACTTTCCATACATCTCTTCGAGCATTTGAATTTTTGCATTTCTTGAGAGAGCAGGAGAATCAATAATTCTGTCAATCTGAAAAGCCATTTGCTCTCTATCTTTAACAGGGGTGGCATCAAAACTCATTGTCATCTTGGGAGCCTGCGGTATGGCCCCTGACGCAATCGCATCGTCAATCTCAGTGCGTATAGGATTATCTTCGCCTATACCAAACTCACGACGATACGCAGCAGCGGCCTGGCGATCACCTGATACGGCCAAATCCTTAAGACCTTGCATTCGGTCTTTGTCGTCAGCTCGCTTCATTGCCTCCTGAAGCAAGTCCTCGCGATCTACTTCGCCCTGAGCCATGCGGATCGCTTGGTTGCGGCTCATGTTAGGTCCGAAGGTAGCTTGGTTGCCAACATGCATCGGACCAGCAATGCCTCCGCTAGGGTCAACCATGACGCCTCCAGTGCGGCCATAGTTCTGTAACTGTGCAGCACGGGTTCGCAGTTCTCTCGCAGCATCCTTGCGTTCCTGACGAGCTTCTCTAGCTTCATTAAATGTGCCGTAGTCGGACACTGCTCCTGTGGCTGGATCGGTGTAAATCTCGCCAGCAAGACGAGCTTTCCTGCGGGGTTCTCTGGCCGCGTTCAAAGCCTTTCTGGCGTCACGACCATTCTCGGTGTATAGAATGCTGGCATCTCCATCGTTGTCGTCAATCAATGATCTGACGCTTTCTGGAACGCTTGGCCCATACATTGTTCCGCCGACAACTTTCGCCTGACCGAATGTCGGAGAGTTCGGATCTCTGTCTACGGTTCGCGTAAAGCCTAAATTATCTTCTTCAGTCACATCCTCTCGTTGGGCCAACGCTCTCTGTGGAGCCAGTCGAGCTTCCCTTTCTCTTGCGGCCATTGCATCGAACGTGCTGCCATCACCCATCCCAGATGGCTGCATTGACGACCTGTTTCGTTCACTGCGAGATGGAAGCCCAGAAATAAACGACTCGTTTACTCCCGGCGACATGGGAACCCTGCCTGTCTGCTCATACGGCATCATCTCATTTGGCAGCACGGGTCTTTGCATGTGACTGTTGGTTCGGTCAATGTAGTTTGGCTGTATTGGTAGCACGTTGGCGAACGATCCACTGAGCTTGGGTTTCGCGTCCAGTGATGCAGCAAGGTGCTTTCTAAAAAAAGGGCTGGGTGCAACTGGTTTACCCTGCGGTGAAGAAAGGTCAGAGGGACTGTTAGCACTGTGCGCGTCAGGAATGATGGGAATGGGAGCCCTCATAGTGACTCCACCACCCTCGGTGTAAGTTGGCTTTGGAGGCTGCGGATATCCTGCTTGCGCGCGTTGAATCCTATCTTCAAACTGAGCATTTGAATCGGTGTTTAACTTTTTCAGTCCACCAAAGCTTGGCACTGGCCTTGCAGGAGGTTTAGCACCAGCCCGTTTAAGTCGTGTTTGATATTGCTGATCAGTATCAGTATTCATTTTTTTCGGCACTGGCGCACTGCCACGCTGTCCAGGCTGCGGCAGATTCGGCGGAACAAAAGGGTTCGGAGCCAAAGGATCATATTTAGGAGCGCTATGCTTTGGCCCACGCGGTGGTCGTTGGAACATCATGGTATTGTCCTATTCTTTTCTTTGGCTTAACGGACCTAGTGCGGCCTGCTTTAAGTAGCTAATACCTTCTGGCGTACCCAGCAGGCTGGTCATCGAACGACCATCAAAATAGCCATGCTTCTGCGCTTGGCCTCGCATCCACTCAACGTCTTGGTTCTTGTATCCGACAGGAATCTTGCCGAGCAGTGGCCTTCCTTCCTGCCTTCGGAAGTTTTCTGCGCCAAACACTAAGTCGCCAAGCACTGGTGCTATCTCGGTCTTGTCGGCTGGCATTTTTGGATGCTGTTCAAAGGCATGTTCAAATTCATGGTTAATAGCTAAGGGCCGCCCAAATGTCTTAGTGGACGGCGGTAAAACCTTTGGAACGTAAGCAAGGCCAGTGCCACGGCGAGCAAACGGTCGAGTTGGTGGCACATTTGATTTTGGAATAAAATCCGAATAGTTGCTCAGTCGTCTTTCGCCATGCCTCTTGCGAACAAGCCCTAATCCAACAGGGGATTCAGCGTCATACGTTCTTCCCTGCCGATCCATCATGCCGATCATCTTGTCACGCGGATCAAACGATGAGTGCATAGACTTGTTTAATCGCGCAACACCAGCGTTCAGCAGGCTATAGCTATTTTGGTCTGGCATGCGATTCCTTCCGTGACGTAGTCGCACAACATTTTACTGAAGTAGGCTTTTATTCCGCGAGCTTTGCTTTTTCTTCCATCTTGATTGCAAGCTTCAGCATCTTTTCCGCTGCTTTCCTTCGCAGCACCAGCGGTACAGCGGTAGCAACTTTGCCCATCTTGTCGCTTTGACCAACCAAATGAGAGATGATGTATTCAGACTCTTGCTGGCACTTATCGATGCCCCACATGTTCATCTTCTTTTCAAGGTCGCTGCACCCGCACGTTGATTTTGGAACTTTGCTTCTTAGTACCGCTGGTACTTTCCGCTCGATCAGATTCTTCAACTGCGA
>Ga0098056_1000340_pt1 | contig 19485 bp, 13 predicted proteins | sample 17BtaG_FD_92583 | JGI IMG/M metagenome (GOLD analysis project Ga0098056, IMG submission 92583) | Marine viral communities from the Subarctic Pacific Ocean - 17B_ETSP_OMZ_AT15314_CsCl metaG | ecosystem: Environmental > Aquatic > Marine > Oceanic | place: Subarctic Pacific Ocean | collected...
AACAAATGGAACTCTTTGAGCCTGTAGAACGTGGCTTTAATGAGGGTGGCCTTATGGATGAAGGTGGTATGGTTGATGAGGAATCAGGCAACGAAGTACCACCCGGTTCATTGCGTGAAGAAGTACGTGATGACATTCCTGCTCAGTTGAGTGAAGGCGAGTTTGTTTTTCCTGCAGATGTAGTGCGGTACATTGGCCTTGAAAACTTAATGCGTATGCGTCAAGAGGCAAAACAAGGCTTGTCGCAGATGGAAGCTATGGGTCAGATGGGCAATAGCGAAGAAGCTGTTGTGCAAGATGACTTGCCATTTGATATGTATGACCTTGACATTGATGATGAAGGCGAGTACAATAGTGATGAACTAAAGATGCAAGCAGGTGGTATGGTTCCTTCATACGATCCACGAACAGGTACGTATGCTATGCCGGGAACAGGTATAGCGGGTTTTCAACCAGCACAACAAATGCCTAATACTGGATATACTCCATACACAGGTACACAACCTTATATGCAACCTGTGCAATATACGGGGACACAATATACTACAGCAGATCAAACAACTAACATACCTACCTTTGGTCAAATGGTTGGTTCAGGCTATCAGGGTTCAGAGTTACGCACTTATGTAAATGATGCAGGTCAAGTATTACAGATACCTTTTGTAGATGGTAAACCTGTTTATCCTATTCCTGAAGGTTATCGTTCTATTGGCGACCAGACAGCATTGCCAGAAGAAGCACCCACCACTGTAACACCTACTGTTGGTCAGGCACAAGTGAGTGATGACGGTGGTAGAGATAATACTCTTTCAACAACTCCTACCACTAGTACTACATTAGGTAAAGTGGGTACGAGTTTATTTGGTCCTAGTACAGCGTATAATAAAGCTAAAGCAAAATTAGGTATGAATCAATTTGGAAGTACGAGCACAATTGCCGCTTTAGGGTCAACAGTTTTAGGTCTTGCTGAACCAAAAACAAAAGCAATAATGGGCAATGTAGCAAGAGATACAGCAATAAATAATTTTGGTTTTGATTCGTTGGATAACGCTACTACAGAACAACTGGATGCTATCGGTTACACAATGGATGCAGCAATGAATTTATCTGTAGAAAACACAAGTTTACTTCAAGCACTACAGTCTAAGACTGGTTTAAAAGCTGGTGCGCCTACAGCAGCAACTATTTCTAAATCAGCAGCTACTATTGCTGATTCATTAATTGGTTCGTATAAAGATGGAGACTTGTCTTTAGAAGACCTTAAAAATATTTCTGAAGTAGAAATAGATAGGGAAAGCGGTGCGTGGAAAGACCCGAAAGCGATAAAAGATTATGTAGATGCAGTGTTATCGCAAGAACTTAAAGATATTGAAGCTGGCGTAGTTGGAACTTCAAAAGAAAGCGGTCTTACTGCACAAGAGAAACGTGACAGAAAGTCAGCAGAAGTAAAAGAGGGTATTAAACAAGGTACATATGGATTTGATAAAGATGACCCTTCAGACACAGGCGGTAGTGTAGGTATTGGCGGTGGTAAAACCAGCACTGGTGCAGCCGGAACTGGTGGATTAGGTCCGGGTGGAATGGGCGGCACTGGAAGTAGCAGTACAGGTAAGGATAGCTACGGCGATAGTGGTGATTCAGCAACTGGTGCAAGTAGTCCTAGCGACAGGGGCGGCAAAAGCGGCAGCGGCGGTGGCGGCAGCAGCAGTAGTGGAACAGGCGGTTCTCATAGCAGGGGTGATACAGGAAGAAATACTGCTAGATAAAGCTGCGTGAGGGGCTTGTAAAACAACCTCACAATTAGTTGGCCTACCCATCCCCCACCCCGGCGTGGCTACGTTGGCCCCAACAAAAGGAAGTACAAACAATGGCAGAACAAGCTATTATGGCTGAAGAAATGAAGCCTGAAAAGAAGATTGCGTTTGCAAATCGTAAATATAGTAACGAAGAAAAACGCAAGATGGAAGAAGAAGAACTAGAACAGTTGATGAAAGAACAAAAGGGTGAGGTAGAGCAAGAGGCTACTGCTGAACCTGAAGAAGCTGAACCTGCAAACGCAGAAGAGAAAACATTTAAGAAGCGTTACTCTGATTTGCGTAGGCACCAGCAACAACAGGCTGAAGAGTTAAAGAAAGAGATTGAATCACTTAAATCTCAACTCAGCCAAGCTGCACAGAAAGAAATGAAACTGCCTAAGTCTGACGAAGACATTGAACAGTGGGCAGCAGACTATCCTGATGTAGCAGCTATCGTTGAAACAATTGCTATGAAGAAGGCACGTGAACAGTCAACAGCACTGGAAGAACGTATGAAAGCAATTGATGAGTTGCAGAATAGTGCCACTAAAGAAAAAGCTGAAGCAGAACTAATGCGGTTACACCCTGACTTTGGTGACATCCGTGACAGTGATGAGTTCCACGAGTGGGCAGAAGAACAGCCTAAGTGGGTACAAGATGCACTGTATGATAATGACAATGACGCACGTTCTGCTGCTAGAGCCATTGATTTGTACAAAGCTGACATGGGCATTAGTAAAGACAAGCCCAAGACAGATAAAGCTGCAGCTAAGTCTGTATCGACAAAAGATTCACGTAGTAAGCCGCAGCAAAATGAGGCAACTACATATCTAAAAGAATCACAGGTACAAAAAATGTCGCCGCAAGAATACGAAAAGCGGTCTGACGAAATCATGGAAGCTATCCGTTCTGGTAAGTTTATCTATGATGTATCTGGCTCTGCTAGATAAAAGTGTAAAAAAAGGTTGACAAGCAGTTATTTTTACATATAACTATAGTCAGATAAGTGTAACTGAGATAGCTACTTGGTTACACTTATGATCAGCAAACAACAATAACCCTTTCGGATTACCTGATAAACATGGCCTGTTGAATAGTTGGGTGGCCACCTAACTAGAATACACACCCTACGTTGTTCAGCCTCTGCTAAGACTTGTAATGTTTGCATCTGTAAAGCTAATAACAGGAGATGGAAATGGCTTTTACTTCCGCTGCTGGATATGGGAACCTGCCTAATGGTAATTTCTCACCAGTAATTTACTCCAAACAGGTGCAACTTGCTTTCCGCAAGGCCGCTGTTTGTGAGGCAATCACCAACTCTGATTACTTTGGTGAAATCGCTTCAATGGGCGATTCAGTTAAAATCATCAAAGAACCAGAGATTACAGTTAAGGCATATGAGCGTGGTACTACAATCACTCCTCAAGACCTTGATGACGAAGACTTCAACCTGACAGTTGACAAAGCTAACTACTTTGCATTTAAGGTTGATGACATTGAAGAGGCACACTCACACGTAAACTTCCAGTCACTGGCAAGCGACCGTGCTGCGTATCGCCTTGCTGACCAGTTTGACCAAGACGTTCTTGGTTACTTGTCAGGTTACAAGCAGTCTGCAATTCACGGCACACCAGACACAGTTAACACAACTGTAAACGGTTCTGTCGCTGTTTCAACTGCAGGTACAGACGAACTGTTGACATCAATGAAGTTGACAGGTACGGACTTCAACGATGGCGGTGGTACGCTGACAGGTGGCGAGGCAATCGCTATCAGCCCACGTACAGGTGCAGGTGCTGCTCCTTCAACTGCTGGTGACGCTAACCCACTGCAGGTTATCGCCCGTATGTCACGTTTGCTGGATCAGCAGAATGTTGACACACAGGGTCGTTGGCTTGTTTTGGACCCAGTGTTCATGGAAATCCTGAAAGACGAAGACTCACGTCTGTTTGATGCTGACTTTGGCGGTTCTGGTTTGCAGAATGGCGTTGTAAGCAACAACATTCATGGCTTTACCGTGTACTCGTCTAACAATCTGCCAGCCCTTGGTACAGGTCCATCCTTTGCGGGTGCCAACTCTGCTGCCAACTTTGGTGTGATTGTTGCTGGTCATTCATCTGCTGTTGCAACTGCAGAGCAGATTAACAAGACCGAAACCTACCGTGACCCTGACAGCTTCGCTGACATTGTTCGTGGTATGCATTTGTACGGACGTAAGATTCTGCGTCCAGAGGCACTTGTTAACGCCTCTTACCACTTAGCATAAGGGAGAATAGATTATGGCTGCTGGAACAATTACCACACTTAAATCTGTCGCCCGTGGTGTAGGCGCACGTGGTCGTCAACCGTACATGGTACAGCAAGAAATTGACTTGGCTGCTGCAGTAACCGCAAAAGGCGGTGTACTTGAAGCTGGGGAAATTATTCAGGCTATCACAGTACCCGCTGAAACACTCATTCTTACCGCAGGGTTTGAAATGACTGCTTCTGTACAAACGGCTGCTGATGGTTGTACTGCTAACCTTGGTGTTACTGGTGTAGATGTTACTCGTTTTGTGTCATCTTTTGACATTGACGATGACTCTGCTTCTTTGACATCTGGTGTTGGCTATGCAACTATGGCTGATGCATCTGCTCCAATCTTCATCGAAGCTGAAGACACAATTGACTGGGAACTTCAGGCAGCAACCACTGCTCCAACTGAAGGTAAAGTCCGTGTGTTCGCAGTTCTGATGAACATGGCAGACACAGGTGACATGGCTGCTAACGAAGTAGATCGTGACACACTTGCCTAAATAGTTGAGGGGGCAGGGCAACTTGCCCCTTCACTTTTCTTTTGAGGAAACATAGATGGCTACGACATTTTTACAATTAGTAAATCAAGTAAACAGACGTTTGAATGAAGTTGAATTAACTTCTGCAAACTTTGCAAGTGCGACAGGTTTTTATGCACACGCAAAGGACGCTGTTAATGCATCTATTAGATATATAAATCAATCTGAATTTGAGTGGCCTTTTAACCATAATGTAGAAGAATTAACACTAACGGCTAATCAGAGCCGTTATTCTTTTCCTGCTGATTGCAAGGTAATTAACTTTGATACTTTTAGAATTAAAGAAAATAGTTCACTAGGTAATTCTACAACTCGTATATTACCTATGACATATGAAGAATACTTAGATAAATTTGTAGCACAAGAATATAACAACACTAGTTTCCAAGGTGTTCCCACTCGTGTAATACACGCCCCTTCCCTTGAGTTTATTTTATCCCCAGAACCAAATGCTGCATATGAGTTAGTATATGAGTACTTTAACTTTACTGCTGACTTATCTGCAAACACTGATACAATAGTAATACCTGATAGGTTTGTTCATGTGATTGTAGATGGTGCTATGCACTATGCATACTTGTTCCGTGGTAATACACAAGATGCGTTGGTAATGAAAGAAAAGTTTGATGAAGGCATTAAATATATGCGTTCAATGTTGATTAACCGTACACGGTATGTGCGTTCTTATATGATTCCGCAAAACACAGGTGGTGGCCTTAGATACGGATATTCTTCAATAACATAGGGGTAATTTATGGCTGATGCATGGAAAACCTATGCCGTTGAGTTTCGTGGTGGTCTTATAAGTAATCTGTCACCTTTGCAGCAGGGTATTAACGCACCGGGTAGCGCAAGAATACTACGTAACTTTGAACCGTCTGTTGAGGGTGGCTATCGTAGAATTGAGGGCTACGACAAATATGACAGTGATATAATTCCGCCATATGGCGCACCAAAGGTACATGGTGGTAGTCAAAGTGGTACATCACTTACAATAGCAAATATACATCAAACACCTGTTGCGGGTGACCTGTTGACATTTACAGGTGGTGCAGTTGCAGGTGCGGCGCAGACAGGTACATCACTAGACGTAGACGGATTAGATGTAGCCCCATCTGCAAATGATACATTTACTATAGCAGGTGACACAACTGTATACACAGTAAGCGCAGCAACGGCTCTTGTAGGTACAGCATCTACTCTTACAATAACACCAGAGTTAGCAGTTACTCCTGTAGACAACGCTGTTCTTAGTTTCAGATATACTATAGCCACAGGCGGCGTGAGTTTTTCTGCAGGTGTAAACAGAGCAACATTAACATTTGACCAGACAATGGTGGTCAATCCGTCAGATCAAGATGACATTACGTTTGTATCTACCGTACTAGACTACCTTGCATTAGGCGTAGCAAGCTGGGAAAGCCAATCTATTGTTGCTAAAAATGATGACATATACAGCACTACAGGTACTGGCTATACTAAAATAAATGTGCCTAGTTATGGTACTGTATTAGTAAATGGTGGAAGCCAAACAGGTTCGTCATTAGCGGTAGATAGTTTAGACGCTACTCCACAGGCACAAGACCAGTTTACTATTGCTGGTGTAGACTTAATATATACAGTCACAGCAGCACCTAGCGTTACTTCTGGTGCAGCAACTATAAGCATAGACCCGGCACTTAACTCTAGCCCAGCAGATAATGCCGCCATTACATTTATATCTACCAGTAGAGAAGGTGCATCACGTACCCGGTTTGCTAAATACAACTACGATGGTACGCAGAAGATTGCTATAGTTGACGGTGCCAATGCACCAGCCACATATGATGATAGCATATTTACGGCACTGAACGATGCTCCAGCAGATGTAAAAGGTGCATCTTTTGTAAGCAACTTTAAAAATGCTTTGTTCTTTGGTAAAGGAACTAACCTTAATTTTACTGCACCATATACAGACAATGACTTTTCAGTAGCTAATGGCGCAGGTGCAATCAATGTAGGCTCACCCATTACTGGACTAGAAGTATTTCGTGACCAGTTAATTATTTTTACTGAAGTATCTATACAAAGATTAGTTGGTAACACTATCGCAGACTTTACATTGCAGCCAGTAACAAATGATATTGGCTGTATTGAAAGTGACACCATTCAAGAAGTCGGTGGTGACATTATGTTCTTAGCACCTGACGGTCTGCGACTGTTAAGTGCAACAGATAGACTAGGTGACTTTGGATTAGGTGTTGTATCTAAGATAATACAGGATAACTTAACAACATTTATTTCAGCGAATACAAATTTTTCAAGCTGTGTTATTAGAGAAAAGTCGCAGTATAGAATACTTGGATACAATAATAACATTACACAGGAAAATGCTCAAGGTATTATTGCTACGCAGTTTGCGGTGCAGGGCGGTGAAAATATGCAGTATGCAGAAACAAGAGGCATACGAGCATATGTAGCAGACAGTAACTACCACTTAAATACAGAAGTCGTAGTCTTTGCTAATAATGATGGCTACTTGTATCAAATGGAATCAGGCAGTGATTTTGATGGTACACCAATACAAATTACTTTTGCTACACCATTTATTCCTATTGAAGACCCACGTGTACGAAAAACTTTTTACAAGATATTTTTGTATACAGACCCACAAGGTAGTGTGGCATTTGATTTAAGTTTAAAGTTAGATTTTGACGAATCAGGTATAATACAACCAGCACCTATTAACATTCAAAACACACAGGGTACTGTTGGTTTCTTTGGACAAGGTACATTTGGTGTAACATCCTATGGAGCCAAGCTAGTTAAGCTATTTGAAAGCCAAGTTGTTGGTTCAGGATTTGCAGTTTCATTCTTGTTTGATTCTGCTACAGAGGCACCGCCGTTTTCCCTTGACGCATTAACGGTAGAATATGCCACTAACTCAAGAAGGTAAAAACTATGGGAACAGGATACACTAGAAACGATACAGCTAATAATATTGCTGACGGTAACGTAATTAACGCTGCTGACTTTGATGGCGAATATGATGCCATTGAAGCAGCCTTTAATGCTACCACAGGACATACACACGATGGTACTGCTGCAGAAGGTGGTCCAATTACTGTGGTTGGTCCTGTGCAAGATGTGGTTGTGTCGTCTACAGAAATGCGTCCTAAGACGACTAACACACTAGACCTTGGTACATCTTCTCTTGAGTATAAAGACCTTCACCTTGCTGGTACAGCTAATCTTGTAAATGCAACAACAACAGGCGATATAACACTTACAGGTGCTGCATATAATGTTGTATTTGATGCAAGTGATAATGCTCTTGAGTTTGGAGATAATGCTAAAGCTGTATTTGGAGATAGCGATGATTTGCAAGTTTACCACAACGGAACAACAAATTATGTATACGCATTAGCAGATATAAACATTAATGCTAATACAGGCGTAAATATTCAAGCTAAAAATGGTGAAGATAGCATAGTTGCAGTTGCAGATGGTGCAGTAGAACTTTACCACGATAACAGTAAAAAGTTTGAAACAACAGCAACGGGCGTTACAGTTACTGGCTCACTAGCTGTAGATAGTTTGCATCTTGACGACAGTGAAAAACTTACGTTTGGTAATAGTGTTTCTCCTGATTTAGAGATGTACCATGATGGCAGTAACAGTTTTATTTCGGACATCGGAACTGGTTCTTTAGTAATAAGCAGCAATGATTTAAAAATTCAAAATGCTGCCAACAATGAAATTTTAGCCCAGTTCACTCAAGATGGTACCGCAACACTATTATATGATAACAGTACTAAACTGGCTACGGATGCAGATGGTGTAGATATTACTGGTCAGCTTGATGTTAGCACAGATGTTAATATTACAAGTAACTTGGACGTTGGTGATGATGTTACTTTATCGTCAGATTCTGCTGTTATTAACTTAGGTGCAGGTAGCGAAGTAAATATTACACACGTAGCAGATACAGGCGTAACACTAAATGTAGAAAACTCTACAACCAATGCTGTAACTGATGTTCTTAAACTACAAGCACAAAGTAGTGGTACACCTGCTGTCGGCATCGGTACTGGCGTTGAGTTCTCCACTGAAACTGCTTCAGATAACTTAGAAATTGGTGGCGTTATTGAGTCATCAGCCAGCGGTTTAACACCTACATCTGAAGAGTTTGACATGATATTCAAAACCATGTCAACTGGTACTGCTGCTGCAGAACGCTTGAAGCTGAATGGTTCAGGTGCTACTGTTGGTAATGTCAATGTAGATGGCAACACTGTTAGCAGCACAGATACTAACGGCGATATTAACCTGTCACCAAATGGAACTGGTACAGTTGTAATTAATACAGACCTTGATGTTGATAATATTAATATTGACGGTAATGCTATTACAAGCACAGATGCTAACGGTAACATTGCACTTACACCTAATGGTACAGGTGAAGTTGATATTACCAAAGTAGACATCGACAGTGGTGCGATTGACGGTATTACTTTAGGTACAAACAGTGCTGTTACGGAAGCGCAGATTGATAATATTAATATTGATGGCAATGCTATCACGTCTACCGATACAAACGGCAACATTGCACTGACACCGAATGGTACAGGCGAAGTAGATATTAGTAAGGTTGATATTGATGCAGGTGCTATTGACGGTGTAACTATTGGTACAAACAGTGCCGTTACAGAGTTGCAAGTTGACAACCTGAATGTTAATGGCAATTCTATTGTAAGCACAAATACGAATGGTAATATTACTCTTACTCCTGCAGGAACAGGTAATGTTGATGTAGGTGTATTTACTTTTGACGCAGATCAAAGTATAGGTGCAGGTCAAGATAATTATGTGTTGACATATGATAACACTGGTGGTACAATACAGCTTGAAGCATTACCGGGAACAAGTATATCAAGTGATACATCACCTGCTCTTGGTGGTACACTTACTGCAGATGGCTTTAACATTGAGTTTGATGACAGTGGTGCAGCAACAGATGATCGCTTGCGGTTTGGTACAGGTAATGACCTAGAGATTTATCACGATGGTACTGACAGTATTATTGATAATGCTACAAGTGAAGGTAGCATCAAGATTCAAGATACTTCATCTACTGTATTAGAGATTGGTGCAGATGAAGTTACTGTAACAGGACGTGCATTAAGTACAGATGGTACTAATGCTGTGACAGCAGTAACAGAAACGGGATCGCCTTTAGTTGCTACACTTGATCTATCCTCAAATACCAACTTCTCACTCGCACCTAGTGCTAGTAATGATTTTGAATTGACTTTTAGTAATGTTGTGGCTGGGCAATCCGGGAATATTAAATTGGATAATTCAAATGGTGTAGCTATTACTGCCAATGCTGTAGTTGCGATGAATGCATCAGCACTAACTGCTATACAAACAGCAGGAGTGTATCACTTAGCCTATTATACAGTGGGTACATCAGGAACAAGCGATGTGCTATTATCTGTATCAGGTTCACTAACATCACAAGGTGTGTAATTAAAATATGAGTATTGTAAAAGGAAATCATGCTGGACTAGGCGGTGCGGGTGCGCCGGGTGGACCGTTAGGTGGTGGTGGCGCACCTTTAGGTAGTCACGCTGTTGCTCAGTCTCTGCGGTTTGATGGTTCTACGGCTTACCTTACTAAATCTGATTTTGGTACAGCAACAGACACATCTAAACGAACTTTTTCAACGTGGGTAAAAAGAGGAGACACTGAAGGGGTAGCCGCCTACAATCACATTATTGGTGCGGGTTCTAGTGCTATTGATGGTTTTGGTTTTCAGAGTGGAACGGGCAAACTACAGTGGATTCAAGGTGGAAGTGCTGTTAAGGACGGTGTTAGAGAATTAAGAGATACAAGTGCGTGGTATCATTTTTTTACGACTTGGAATGCCACTGACAATGAATTGTTTATTTACGTTAATGGTGAGCTAGATTATTCTGACACTGGAGGCCTATCGGCTTTGGCTAAACTTGGCAATACAGGTCATACTACTTATCTTGGCAAACGTAGTAACGCAGATACATATATACACGGCTACCTAGCCGAAACAGTGTTTCTTGATGGTACTATTGGCGATATAAACGATTTTGGTGAGTTAGTTAGCGGTATCTGGGTGCCAAAAACAATTAATACAAGCAGTATAACTTTTGGTAATAACGGTTTCTATTTGCCTTACTCACAAGATTTTACAGCAGGAAATAGTATAAACTTTGGAACAGGACGCACTGCCAAAGTTACCTATTCAGATTCTGCTTCTTTTGACATTGGAGCATCCGATGATTTTACTATTGAATATTTTTTTAAAACACAAGACGTAGGTGCTAATTATGGCAACTGGATAGGTGATTACGCAACAGGTGGCCCACATCATTTGATAAGTTATGACTTTAGGTCTTCAACTAGAGACGTGTATTTTTATTCTAATAACGGTCAAGCATTGAAATGGTCTGTTGCTGGTGACGTTACTCTGTCTAGTGGTGCTTGGCATCATGTAGTATTTCAAAGAGATGGCACAGTGTTACGAGCATATATAGATGGCACACGTTTAACGTCTGTTTCAAATACATCTTCTAGTTGGTCACTATCAGACGGTAAAGCAACAAACTTTAATAAGGCTTATAATTTAAGCAAAATTATTCTAGGCGACCCGAACGGACAGGGCATGAGTGGTTCATTAAGTAACATTAGATATGTAATTGGTGACACCGTTTATGCGGATGATGACAGTGACATTACTGTACCAACAGAAACTTTAACAGCAGTTACTAACACTAAGTTACTGACAGCGGTTAATAGCACACTTGGTGATGACATTAGCACGGAAAACAATGATGGTACTACAAGTGGTTCACCTACACTAAGTTATGATAGCCCATTTACAACTGAAAACTTTTTTGATGATGCGTCTGGTAATGGCAATGACTTTACTGCAAACAACCTATCCGCAACCGATGTCGTGCCGGATAGCCCGACTAGTAACTTTGCTACCATCAATTCGGTTCATCGGCACTTTAATATGACCTTTAAAGAAGGCAATTTGCGGCATGAAACAGCAACAAACAATCGTGGTGTTGTAGGTAACTTTTTGTTGCCTAAGTCTGGTAAGTGGTATTGGGAGCATTGGTCAAAGTCGTTTAATTATGCAACAGATGATGAAATGCACGCTGTTGGAATTAACACACCTAATGTTGACTTAGACGGAAGCAGAGGTGGTTGGGGTACAGGTATAACTCTTTCGTCAAGCACCGGTCAAAAGAATGTTGAAGGAACTAGAACAGCATATGATTCAATAACAGGCTGGGCTGAAAATGAAGGTTGTGCTGTTGTCTATGATGCCGATGCTGGAACTATTGCTTGGGCGGTAAATGGTGGGGCCTTAGGTAGCACTGTATCTGTACCAGACGAGGACTGGATACCATTTGTAGGTATGGGCGGTGGCTCTAGCACAGAAGTGGGCTTTTTTAACTTTGGGCAAGATGGCACATTTGCTGGTGAAACAACCTCTGGCAACTACACAGATGCTAATGGTATTGGTAATTTCAAGTGGGAACCGCCCACAGATGCATTAGCCCTCTGTTCAGCCAACCTACCAGAACCAGCCATCGGCCCGAACAGCGATGAACAGGCTGACGATTACTTTAATACGGTGCTGTATACTGGCAACGGTTCAACGCAGAGTATTACTGGCGTTGGTTTTCAGCCTGATTGGGTCTGGATTAAAGAACGAAACAACGCCAAAAACCACAGGCTATTTGATAGTGTTCGTGGTGCGACTAAGCTATTAGCTTCTAACACTACAGATGCTGAAGGCACCAACACTGATACTTTAACATCCTTTGATGCTGATGGGTTTAGTCTTGGCAGCAACAATGCCGTAAACGACACAAGTGATTCCTATGCATCGTGGAACTGGAAAGCTGGCGGCACACCAACTGCAACAAATAGCGCAGGCGTTGGTGCCGTTCCGACAAGTGGTTCTGTATTGATTGATGGGGTTGCGTCAACGGCAGCTTTGGCTGGTACGATAGCAGCAAATAAAATTAGTGCAAATACAGCCGCAGGGTTTAGTATTATTAATTATACTGGCAATGGTCTTTCCGGTCAGACGGTTGCTCATGCTCTATCAAGCACCCCTGAGTTTCTTATAATGAAGGACAGAGGTACTAATAGTAACAATGGTCAGTGGCAGGCTTGGCATAAGTATGCTGGCGATGGTGATGACTATGGGTACTTATCTTCCACTGCCGCATTCACAGGTAATGCACAGATAATTCCGAATGGTGCTGACACGGTTGAATTGAAGGCAAACCTTACAACCACCAACCAAAACGGTCACAGCTTTATCATGTATGCGTTCCATTCGGTTGATGGATTTTGCAAGGCCGGAAGCTATGTCGGCAACGGTGAAAATTCACCAAACGGCACCTATGTATACACCGGATTTCGTCCGGCCTTCGTGATGGTGAAAGATAGTACCGATACGGGTAACTGGATCATTATAGATAACAAAAGAGCAGAACCCTACAACATTGATACAGCTAGGATCTATGCTAATGACTCTGCTGCAGAAGTGGCTGTAAACACAAATCGCTATATGGAGTTGTTTTCCAATGGGTTTAGGGTACACGGGAACAACGCCTCATCGGTGGGCAACAAGTGGAACGAAAATGGCGATACACACATCTACCTCGCCTTTGCCGAAGCCCCATTTAAATACGCCAACGCACGATAGGAGATAAGACGATGGCATGGAAACATGGACTACAAACCTTAAAGCCGGGAAAGGCTTGGACAGACACGGAAGGTCGGTTGCATTCAAAAGTGTGGATGCGCTACTCTGACGCAACAAAAACACGTTACAATATCGTGTGGGAAGAGCCACCTGCAAGTGCAGCACCCTTTGACAACCGCTTTTACTGGGGTCGCCAAGCAGATGGCACCTTGATACCACGTTCTCTTAGCGACATCAATGAAGTCGATGAAGATGACAATCCTATATTAGACGAAGATGGCAATCAAGTTGTTACGCTTGGCCTCAAGTCTATTCACAAAGCACAAACAAAAGAACAGGCGGGTAGCTTGCTTGCACCAACCGACTGGCACGTTGTTAAAGCAGCAGAGGTGTCTTCATACACTGTGCCTAGTGCAATCACAACATACCGGGCAGCAGTACGTACAGCAAGCAATACAATAGAAACTGCCATTGACAATGCCGCAGACTTGGATGCTTTCATTGCACTGTTTGACATACCTGTAGATGACAACGGTGATCCAACTGGCAATGCACCAATTAATGACTGGCCTGACGGGATTTAATCATGGAAATGACAAACCTCATAGACATACTTATCGGTTTAGTTGTAGCTGGTCTTGCATGGTTTTTGTCTGACCAAAATAAAGAGCAGAAGCGGTTAAACATCTTGATAAACAAAACACGTGAAGAGTACGCTACACGTATGGAACTTCGTGATGATATGAGGCAGGTTATGGAAGCACTACATCGTGTAGAAGATAAACTAGATAAAGTATTGAGTAGGGAACTGTAAAATGGCAATGTTTAAAGCATTTAAACCTAGTGGCATGGAGAAGATAGCACGGTCTATGGGCTATCAAGGTAATATGCAGGGATTTCAAGACTTCCTTGCACAAGACCCTATGAAACAACAAAAGATGAATGATTACACAAACAAAGCTATGCAGATGGCTAAAGGTGGTGTAGTTAAGAAGTTTCAGACAGGTGGGTCAGTGCAACCTATGGCTGTATCAGAAGGTCCGGGTATTGCTCAAGAAACAGTCAATCGCATATACGATCCTACATTGCCGACAGGCGGTGTTACTACGCCACAACTAACACAGTATGATACTGGACAAGAAGTGCAGCCCGGAATAGGCACAGTCACTGGACAAGTCGGTGTAGGAACTAACTTAGCAACAGCATATACAGCAGGTATGCAACAGCCTACTCAAGCTAATTTAATGCAAGCAGATACTGCTACTGCTAATGTAGATGCTGCTGTAACAGCTACTCAAGCTGCACAATCAAATCCGCAAGACCCACGCACACAAGTAACTGCCGCACAGCAAACTGCTTCATCTGTAGGTAACTTGCAAGCAGCACAGGGCAATGCAATACTTATTAACAATCCTGTACAGCGTCAGATACAACAAGGCGAACTGATTAGTGGCACAGGTGTTGATGCTACCAAAGCTGCACAGGTAACTGCGCAGACAGATGCTGCTGCTGCACAGGCTAACCCTTCAGCACAAACTATGGTGGCTACACAACTTGATGGTTTGATGCAGCAGTTTCAAGGCGGTGCTACACCAGCATGGGCTGCAGGGGCTATGAGGGCTGCTACATCGGCTATGGCTTCTCGTGGGCTAGGTGCATCATCTCTTGCTGGTCAGGCGGTTGTACAGGCTGCTATGGAGTCTGCAATGCCTATTGCAATGGCGGATGCACAGACAGTAGCCAAGTTTGAATCACAGAACCTATCTAATAGACAGCAATCAGCAATGCTGGCTGCAGAGCAACGTGCTAGGTTCATGGGCCAAGAGTTTGACCAAGCCTTTCAAACAAAGGTAATGAACGCTAGTAAGATTAGTGACATTGCTAACCAGAACTTTACAGCAGAGCAGCAAGTACAGCTAGAAAACTCACGTGCTGCTAATACAATGAACCTGCAGAACTTGTCTAACTCACAGGCTCTTGTAATGGCTGAAGCCTCTGCGCTTGCACAGTTAGATACAGCTAATCTAAGCAATCGCCAACAAGCAGCAGTTCAAAATGCACAGAACTTTCTGCAGGTTGATATGGCTAACTTGTCTAATCGGCAGCAAACTGAACTGTTCAAAGCACAGCAGCGTGTACAGGCAATGTTTACAGATCAAGCTGCAGAGAATGCTGCAAGACAATTCAACGCTGGTTCACAAAATCAAGTTGACCAATTCTTTGCAAGCCTTGCATCCCAAACTTCACAGTTTAATGCAACACAACAAAATGCACAGTCACAGTTTAATGCGGGTCAAGCTAATACTATTGAGCGTTTTAATGCAGAGTTAAATAATCAACGTGACCAGTTCAATGCTCAGAACCAGCTTGTAATTGCACAAAGCAATGCACAGTGGCGTAGACAAATTGCTACTGCAGATACAGCAGCTATCAATCGTGCTAACGAACTTAATGCTTCAGCAGTACTGGATATTAGTAAGCAAGCATACAGCAACTTATGGAACTACTATTCTGATACAATGGAGTGGGCGTGGACATCTGCTGAAAACCAAATTGATAGAAACAATGCACTAGCTATTGCTGAACTGGATGCTAAGACACGTAGTACAATTGCTAATGAGCAATCGTCTGGTGCTGCAGGTAATGCTATCGGTAGCTTGATTGGAACACTTGGTAGTGCATGGATTATGTCTTGTTGGGTTGCTCGTGAAGTATATGGCTCTGAGAATGTTCAGTGGTTTATTTTCCGTACATGGTTACAGTATGATGCACCAAAATGGTTTAAAAAATTATACATGACACACGGTGAAAATTATGCTAAACTAATAGCTAAAGTACCGCCATTAAAATGGGCAACTAAGAAACTTATGGATATGGTAGTAGAAAAAAAGAAGGAGAAGCATAATGTCTCGTGCGCTTACTGATATAGTTAAAGCATATTACAATATGGATATTGAAAATATGCCTAGCGATAAGCCCGAAAAACCTACAGGTGGATTGCTATCTAAAACAACCGCAGGTAACAAGATGAGTAAAGGTTTAGACTTATCTAATCCAGCAGTTCGTGTAGCAAAACAAATGCAGGTTATACGTAAACACAGGGATGAAATAAAAAATGGCTGAAGAAATATTTGATGCTCCTATTCCCGGTATGTCTTTAACACATGAGTTAGGGGCAAGACCTTGGCAACAACCATCACAGTTTTCTACTGTAGATGAAGCCATTGAGTATTATATGGCAAGCATGACAACAGAAGAGTTTATGGATCAGATTATTGAAGTGTTAGAATTAGGAGTTCCTGTAACCTCTATTGCTAATAGTATGCAACTGTCTAGCGTTATGGAAGGTAAACATACTGTAGATGTAGGTATGCTTGTAGTGCCAATACTTATGGAATTAATTATGTTGTTAGGTGATAGTGCGGGTATTGACTATGAAACAGGTTTAACTAATCCTGATAAAGGTAAGCCACGTAATTCAGCGTTAGCTAAATACGCAATGGAATATAAAAAGAAACTAAATAAAGTAGATACTGAAGAGTTAAAGAAAGACGAAGAGTCTGATATAGAAGAACCTAAAGGTTTAATGGTGAGGAAGAAATAATGGGATTATTTAGCGGCAGTTTTGGTAGAGGTCTTTTAACTGGTTTTGCATCTAGTGTCGATAAATCTATGCAGGACGCTTTAGAAAGACGCAATAGTGAACTTAGTGAAGCACGTAAGTATATAAAAACTAGAAACGCTGCGAAAGAAGATGCCTATCAAGCAAGAAAGTTAAAAGTTGACCAAGAAAATAAAGAAGCCTTTGAACTACTTGCGACAGAGTTGGGTGGAGATGTTGACTTTGCAGCAGCAGCCTTTGAAAGATTAGGTAATGCAGAAAAGGTAAAGGCATATTTAGCTAATGTTGATAAAACAAGAGCAGGTTTACAGGCGGGAGAAAAATACGATGCAGCGGCTGATTTTGAAGGTTATGTCAGAGGTGAAGCACCTATTACTCAATCTGCTTTTCTCGCAAGTAAATCTCCTGAAGCACCCGATCTTACAGTAAGTTCGTCTATGTTTGAAGTAGATGACCCTATTGGAAGACTGTTTGGTAAAGAAGGACAAGCCGCAAAAAGAGCAGCAGATAGGATGAATGCAAGCGTAGCCAGCACTGCATCTGCTGCACGGCCTTCTCTTACAGGCATGGGTACAGTCAGCGGTTTAGACTTTACTAGGCAGGTTGCTGCGCAAGAAGCTGGGGTTGCCGCTACTGAACGTGAAAGAGACACACAACGATTTGATATGGAAGTAGGTGCGTTTGACCAAAATACTAAACGCATTGACCAAGCTATGGAGATTGCTGAAGCCGCTGAAGCACGTGCTGATAGAAAAGAAGCTACGGATGCTGACCAACGTGCTAGAGACAACGCCCGTCAAGACGTAGCAGACTTACAGAGGCAGCAGCAACTAGAACGTGAAGCTGAAAATCATATCTTGAGTAAAAGAGCAGCAGAGCAAGGTATTACTCTAAATGAGTTGAAAATACAGAAAGAAAAATCTCCACCAGAGTTTAAAGACTTTGAGGAAATGTTTGTGTATGCTGAACAGAAGTTGGCTCAAGGCGGTCTTACACCACAACAACGTAATGATTTTGATGCACTAAGACAAAGTGCGATTGATGGTACACAAGCGTGGAAAGAAGCTAACCCAGAGGCCGCAGATGATAGCCAGTTCTCCCCACAAAGTGTAAACGCTGTATTTAATGCGCAAATTAAAAGAACTATGGGTAAAGCAGGATTATATGATGGTGTAGCAGATAAAGTTAAACAGATAACAGAAGGTAATGCCGAATCTTATTTTGATAACTTTAATCAGGCTATAAATGCCGTAGAAACTACGTATGGTACAAGTGACGCAACTATGCGTAATGCAATAGCTGCGCAAGAAAATGTACTTGCACAAGATGTAAGGTCATTTATTGATAAACAGTTGGCTATACCTGCACAAAAAACCAAGCGGTTAAAAGTATTTGATGGTTCCCCGGATAAATTGATAGATAATGCCTATACTGCTAACGCTTATTCAAAGGGAGACATTGTGCAGTATAACGATGATGGCGTTACTAAATACGCTATATGGACTGGTAGAGATTTATATGACGGAGACTACTAATGTCTTCTTTACGAGAACAACTAAAACTAAAGAGGCAGCAGTCTTTTACTGATGATGCTTTATCATCTGCTATTCAGGATGATGACGAAGAAGGTCAAAGTCTTAAAGATAAACTAAAGGCTAGGAGACTACAGGCAGCACAAGCAGAACAAGATGAAGTTGTGACTGCCCCCGACACTACTGTAGTATCTTTAAAAGACAGACTAAAAGCTAGACGACAGGGGCAGCAATTAGATACTGCTGTCTCAACAGAGCCTGTAGATACAGGTGAAGTACCTGAAGGTTTTAAGGCTGTTCCTCAAGTACCTACTGGTGATGCACCAGAGGACTATCTCCCCAAACTAGAACCCATTGATGAGCCTACACCAACAGTGTCAGAACAAACTGACTCTGCGTTTAACTATGCCCGTACTGCAAAAACAGCAGAGGAACTTAGTAATATTGGCAGTGTAATACCAGAAAACTTTATAGAGGAATCTATAGCAGAACCACTTCAACCTATTGTAGAATGGATTGGTAAAGCAGCAGGTAAAGACATTAGAAATCTAGCTGTAGCTATGGAAGCTGTGTCTGACACTACTGCTAATGTTGGGGTAGCCTTAACTAAAGGATTAAAAGCTGTCGGAGTTGACGTACCTTTTGAGGACAGAGTAGGCGGTGAGAAGTTTGCTGGTGATATGGGTATGATGTTAGAAATGATGGAGAATATGGTTCCGGGTGGCTCAGCAGCTATGCGTCCCGTAAGAAAACTATTTAGAGAAGCCAAGCAAACAGCCAAGCTAAAAGCAAAGGGTGAGAAAGCTCGTGCTAAACTACTTGACCGTAAGATGAATATTAACAAAGCCAAGGAAGCTACGGCAGAAGAGATAGCAGCTAAGACAACAAGGGCTGAACAGGTAGCTGCAGAAAATGTAGACTTAAAGAATGAACTTATTTTAGGCTTTGA
>Ga0098056_1000341_pt1 | contig 19436 bp, 30 predicted proteins | sample 17BtaG_FD_92583 | JGI IMG/M metagenome (GOLD analysis project Ga0098056, IMG submission 92583) | Marine viral communities from the Subarctic Pacific Ocean - 17B_ETSP_OMZ_AT15314_CsCl metaG | ecosystem: Environmental > Aquatic > Marine > Oceanic | place: Subarctic Pacific Ocean | collected...
AATCAGTTTAATGCAAGTTAAACATTTCAAAGAACCTTTCCACCATACAATTATATACGATTACTTTTCACCAAGTGAACTGTCTGAAGTATGGCAAGAAATAGATGAGTTGCAACAGTATTGCAAGGACACTAGAGATGAAGGTGATCCTAGAGCAATGAATATGACTAGTGTGCATTTGGATAAACACTTTGCTGATAATCGTGGCAAAAGTAAAATCCTTAAACACAATAGAAAAATATTCAATTTAGAAGAAGAATTAAAAGAAAACATATTTTCACAGTTTATTTGGCAAAGTAATTTTGATGTTACTCAGCTGAATATGTACGAAAATGGACTATACCATGGGCATAGAGATAGTGCAGTTATGTCAGCAGTTAGCTTGTTTTATAAGGAACCAAAGCCTTACAAAGGCGGAGAACTAGTGTTTCCAGAGCATCGCTATACACCTGACATAGTAAACAATAGCATTATGATATTCCCTAGTTTTGAGCTACATGCAGTCAATCCTGTACAAGGACCAGGCAGATTTAGCCTAAATCAGTTCTTTTTCGTCAATATCTCGTAAATTCGGGATAAATAAATGTGTACAAAGAGAAGAGCTCAATGTACATGATGTGTCCAAAAGGAACATCGTAATATAAATCTTGCTTATTATAAGGAGAAACAAAATGACAAGACAAAGACTAACAACTCTAGACCTACCACACTTCCACAGAGCAACAATTGGCTTCGACCAAATGTTTAACGAACTTGAAAGACAGTTTGCTAATAGCCCTAACGGAAATGGTTATCCCCCATACAACATTGCACAAATCAACGAAGATGAGTATATGATCTCATTAGCAGTTGCAGGATTTGGCATGGACAACTTAGAAATCGAAAAAGATGGAAAGATGTTACGTATTGAAGGGACTGCTCCTAAAGGAGATGAAGATGTCAACTACCTACACAAGGGTATTGGCGGACGCAACTTCCGTAGAGAGTTCACACTTGCTGACCACGTTGAAGTAGAAAGTGCAGGCCTTGAATTAGGTATGCTTAATGTACACTTAAAACGTAATATACCAGAAGAACTACAACCAAAGAAGATTAAGATTGTAGATAATTCAGTTATTGACAGTAAGTAATCAAGTCTAGGGGGAGGGTAACTTCCCCCTATTTACTACCAACGGAGCAAACATAATGATAAGTAATAGTATGGACGTAGAAATAGACGAAAAGATCAAGATTAAGGTTACCGAACCAAATATGTATAAGGTAGTCTTTCTCAATGATGACGCAACCCCAATGGATTTCGTGATTGAGATACTTACAGGAATTTTCAGGCATTCAACAGAAACTGCTAGAGACATAACTATGGAGATACATGAGCAAGGCTCATCTGTAGTTGGAATTTACAATTTTGAAATAGCAGAACAGAAAGCCGTAGAAGCAACCACTTTGAGTAGAAGTCATGGATTTCCATTACAAATCAAAGTGGAGCAAGAATGAGCTTAAAAGACCTTACCTGGGAACATCATAAGAATGCTGAACGACAAGAATTTGTAAAAGTTTTAATGGGCGGAAATATTAGCCGTGAAACTTATGCTACATTCTTATATAACCAACACCCATGTTATAACCTATTAGAAGTAATTGCTATGACTCACGGATTGTTTGATGACATTCCTGAAGTTCGTAGAGCACCCCGTATCTTTGCAGACTATGAAGAACTATGGGAAGATAAAGAAACACCCCCAACGTTACTAAATGTAACAAAAGAATACACCGACCACATTATGTCTATTAAAGGAGACAAAGAAAAGATTATGGCTCACTTGTATGTTAGACATATGGGCGACCTAAGTGGTGGGCAAATGATTAAGAAAAAAATACCTGGCGCAGGAACTATGTACGAGTTCGATGGAGAAATCAACGACCTTAAAACAAAGATTAGAGCAAAGATACATGACGAGTTGGCTGACGAAGCTAAGATATGTTTTGACTTTGCAACTAAGGCATTTAAGGAAATGATGGAACACGAACGTAATGACTAACGTATCAAGTATTTGTATTGTTGGCGGTGGTACAGCAGGGTGGATGACAGCCGCCTATGCTCTATATAACTTGCCTAATGTAAATATTACCCTTGTAGAAAGTCCTAACATTCCAACAGTAGGAGTAGGTGAAGCAACTATACTAGGCTTTGACCATTACTTAAAAGACTGTGGTATTCCAATGGAGTTATGGACCAAGGCATCTGACGCAACTATTAAATGCGGAACATACTTTCCTAATTGGAAGGACGACAATACAAATATTTGGCAACCGTTTTATTTTCCTATAGGTACTAGTGACGAAGGACACATGGGCGATGTTGTAAATTTAGCTCTTGACGCTGGTGCTACACAAACAGATATGGAAACGTATATGTCATGGTACAACACTTGTATTACAAATAACATTATTCCAGAGAACACAAGTGTTAAAGGCGGCACAGCTCATGTAGGATATCATTTAGATGCTATCAAACTTGCAAACTTCTTATCAGAATATCTAAACAAAAAGTATACTAAATTAACACATATTAAAAAACATATTACTAAGCCTGTAATTAAAAGATGTCAAGTTGAAAAAGTTATATTAGAAGATGGACAAGAAATTGTTGCTGACTTCTTTGTTGACTGTACAGGATTTAAGAAACTATTATCAAACGCAGTACCAGGTGCAGACTGGGTTGACAGAAGTCATATGCTGTTTACTAATGCCGCGGTTGCAAGTCAAATTGATTACGAAACAGATGACGAGCCCCAAGTGCCTTATGTTACTGCACAAGCAACTGACCTAGGTTGGATATGGAAAACTCCTGTTAGAGATAGAATAGGTAGTGGACTATGTTACAACAGTGACCTAACAACTAAACAAGAAGCAGAAGATCACTTTGTACAACATTGGGGAGAACATAGACTGCGAACAGGTAAGTTTAACCACATACCGTTTGAGCCTAAGTATAACAGAAAGAATTGGAGAGGTAATTGTTTTAGTGTAGGACTTGCTAGTGGATTTATTGAGCCATTAGAAAGTACAGGACTTGCATTACTAATCATTGGTGCTACTGGACTTAGATGTTTACAAAAAGGACATTTTACACAAGAAGATGTAGACGGTTATAATGAAGACATTGAAAAAGTATACGAAGATAGTATGAACTTCGTAGCATTGCACTACTTTAATAATCCAAGACAAGGTAAGTTTTGGAAACACGTTTACGAAAACTTTAAAGAAACACCTAGGCTAGAAGAACTGGCAACAGGTTATGCAAGAACATATACATCAACACTAGAACAATCACAGTTCTTTCCACGTGATACAGAAATATTTTCAGAAACTAATTGGAAGTTATGGCTACATGCTGTAGGCATTAATCCAGCAACACCAAAAATAGAAAAAGACAACGCAATTGATATAATTAAAGCTATGCAAGAGGTTGAACTAAAAGAGTCAATGCCAGGCATAACTAACAGAGCATGGAGTAATAGATGAGCGTAATATGGGATAAACTAATTGAAACACAGGATCGTATTCTTGATATCTTTGATGAGTATGCAGTTGAGAAAGAAGAAAAGACACTAAACAAATTTCATCAACCCGAGAATGGTTGGCTTAACAAAGTATGGGCTAACCCGCATGTACGCAGAGCTCATATTGATGTAGTTGATGTACGTGAAAGCAAAGGCTTGTGGATGATGCACGTATGTTGTTTTCCAACACTAACTAACGATGCACCTATATACGGCTTTGATGTTATTGCAGGTAAGAACAAGATGACAGGTGCCTTCCATGACTTTAGTGCAAGTAGTGGTGGAGAAGAACATCCACTAGTTGATTGGTATCAAGATGCAGTTGCAGATTTTATTCCAAGTAAGAAGCGTGAACTACCTGAATGGGCAACTAACATTTTTAGTCCAAGTATGATTGCCGCAGGTAATGTAAACACAGTAGAAGAAGCTACTGCAATATGCGACTTAGCAGTAGACAACTTACGAACATGGTTTGAAAGTGTTCCTGAATATACAGGCAACGCAACAATAGAACTTACTACTGGCGCACAGAACTATTACTGTCATAACCAGCAACAAAACCCACATACGCCACGTACAATGAAGTCACTAGGTTTGCCTGAAGCAGATGTAGACGAGTTTTGTGCAGATGCATTGTTTCCGAAAATAGGATAAATATTTGTGTTATGAGATTCTTCGAGTTTAAAAAAATAGAAAAAACAGTTATTGAAAGCACTAGAGGCATCAAAGGCGCTGTTGACGATGTTAATGATAAAGGAATGGAAAGTCCTTTTAGTACTAAAGAAGGTGGTAAGTTTATACCTTCTAATAGTTGGTTCTTTCCTTTAGAAGTTAGCCAAGCACAATACGTTGCAGTAGAGGCAGATCAATCAACTGATCCAGCTGATGCACAAAATGGTTCCGCAGTAGGACCAAAGAGCGAAACACCAGCAGAACAATTCCAAAACGAATTAGCAACAGCCGGTGTAGCAACAGCAGACTTGAAAGAAGTAAACAAACAACCATTAGGTCCATTTGCGGCCATTGTTGTTGAAATTACTACAGACTCAGGAACACTTCACTTTGTAAGATACTACAAACAAAAAACTAGTGGTTACATCAAGTGGGAACAAACAGATTTCATGAGAAACATTGCTCCATTAGGATTTGACATTGTTAAAACTAAAGCAAAGAACTCAAACAAAGCACACCCTAACATTAGAATGTTTCCAAACAGACTAGGTGTTACCAATGGACCAATGAGTGTTGACGCAGTTGCAAACGCAATTAGAACTTCAACATTATATCCAGACGATGTGCCACAAGAAGAAAGAGCTATTGTCGCAGACATAATTGATAACTTAGATGAGAACATGCCTGCTACTAAAGATTACAAAGGAAACTACGAAGTACAGATTGGTGAGATAGCAGGGCCTATTGCGTTATCACAAGGGTCAAGCATCGTAACAGGTAGTGTTAAAGAAGCTGAAGCAAATCTTTTACAAGTACTAGAGCCAGGGTTGACATGGGGTGCAATGAATACAGTTGATTACCCCGCAGACGAAACACAGAAACTTATTGACAGTTTCTTAATATCAGCTAAAGGAACTAAAGTTGGTATTAGTGCTAAAGACGGTAAAGGCGGCGCCAAAGCAAGTGCAGTTAGTATCGCAGAAACTATTGACAATAAACCAGATCAGCTTAAAAAGGCTAATCCTAAATTCTTTGAAGAGTTTGCAGAATACCTTTCTTGGATGAACATCATTAAAGAGAAAGATAAAAAACATCAAATTTATAAACTTGCGGCATCAGTTGGTATTTTAAATGAAACTGAACTAGAAGCAGTTAAAGGTTTAGTTAACGATCCTAATACATGGAACGATGAAGGTGCTATTAGTAAAGCACTACCAAGACACTATAATTCATATATGAATTCAGACACATACCGTCCTAAGGATTCATCTATTAACAATGCCAAGTATAAGAAGCTATGGCATTGGACAACAGTTCTTGCAAAAGCAACACAGAACGCAATGAACAAAAATCCAGAAATGTTAAACAGGTTCTTTAAAACAGTACTTGAAAGTTCTAACATGATTCAAATTAAAAGTACGTTCCAAATGGCTAGTGAAGATAAAGGTAAGTTTACTAAAATGGCTGTCATTTATCCACCAGTGTTTGAAGGACAAATTAGATTTGATTCAGGCAAAGAGTTTTATGCTACTATGGCATTACCAGGTTCAATGAGTTTTGGATTTGGTAGAATGATTAAAACTTCCGTTTAACCAATAGCTATTCTAACAATCATATAATAACCTAAGAAGTGTAGCATCTGATCAAACATGTTCAGTACCCAAAATGCTCTTTGGTCTGATTTCCATTGCATCTTTTCTCTTATATGGGTCTTAAAGTAGTCGGTATGCCAGTGTAGTACGTAATCAAGTATTCCCAATGCTATAACAAGCTCTAAGGACCCTTGCAAGGTCAATGCAAGTGCGACCATAGTTAGTAACCCGTGTGGCATATAATGTTGTTGATGTGCCGCCCAACCAAAATATCTTAGTTTGGTTGCCCCCAATCCAAAAGGCTGAAAGCCCAAATCCACAATAGCATGTTTAAGCATTAATATTAGAAAAATTTCCACGGTTGACTTTACCTCCAGTTTATGCTATATTTATTATATGCTGTTGATAAGTATTTTTAATAGCAATTAATGGAAGGAAATATATGTTACATAAGATTAGCGATTTGTGTGCAAAAGTTGATGCCATGCAAACAATATCAAAAGAACTTTACAGGTTAAAATACGAAACACCTGCACCAAAAGATCAAACTCAAATACAAGCCAATATTGAAAGTATTCAAGCATTAGCAGGCGACATATTTCATGATCGAAGTCCGTATCAAAAAGATTGACAATACTTACTAACGAGTGTATAATATATATAAACGTTGAGAGGAATAGGTATGAGAATCAAACTTAGAGGTGCATCAGATTTTGAGAAAGAATATGCTATTGATGTAGTTAATTTCTGTTGTTCAATGCTAATGAGCAAACGACTACAACAAAATCTTGATATTACTGTTAAATTTGTTCCAGGACTATTTGAGTCGTCACGACAATGTGGCAACTGTATATGGGAAGATGACTATATACGCCCAAAAGAATTTACTATAGAAATTGATCCAACACAGGATAAACGTACTATTATTGAAACATTGTGCCACGAGCTAGTACACGTAAAACAATTTGCTACAGGCGAAATGCGTGATTTACAGACTGATTCTGATGTAGTTAATTGGAAGGGCAAACGTTATAACCGTACAAAACAACACTATTTTGACTTACCATGGGAAATTGACGCACATGGTAGAGAAGTTGGGTTATTTGTAAGATGGGCTGAAAGCAGGAAATTAGGCCACTTGCAATGGACTCAAGTATAAATACGTATATAATAAATTATGCCTAAATACGATAATTGGAATAGCTCAGATGCCGTGGAAAGATCGTTATTAGATAACGATATACACTATCTGAATGGCGAACTTACAAGTGAAAATGTAGGTGAAACTATCAAGTGGATCCTTAGTTGTAATCTAGTTAAAAAACCTAAACGAGTACTAGAGCTTTATGTAAACACAACAGGTGGAGATCTGTACGAGATGTTTGCTCTTATTGATGTAATGAAAAGCAGTTACCACCACATTAGCACAGTTGGTGTTGGTGCTGTAATGAGTGCAGGGTTTATGATATTTGCAAGTGGTTCATCAGGTTATCGTTTTATTGGTAAGAACACAGGTATTATGAATCATCAACATAGTGATAATATGGATGCCAAAATGCATGATATGAAAGCACAGATGAAAGAGAATAAAAACTGTGAAATGAGATGTATGCAAATACTACGTGAAGCAACTGGACTAAGTGTCCAAGAAGTAAATACCAAATTTATTAAAAATCCCTCCGACCAATACTACACAGCCAAACAATTGGTTGATCTTGGTATAGCAGACGATATATTATAGGTTGACAAGTGTTGTTTTTGATGTTATTATATTAACATAATTAGGCAAAGGCAACTTATGGCACAGGCAACAGAATATTTAACTCACGAAATACTAGCACTAGCATTCGCCGTACACAGAGTCAACGGTGGATACTATAAAGACACACGTAGGTTTTCAGAAGATACACCTACATTGTTTAGTAATAAAGAAGCAGTAAAGTTTCAATTAGAGTCTAATGGCCCTAATGACTTTTCTTATATTACTGTCAGTGATAAAGACTATTTAGATGCTAAAGAAAGTGTTGAATGGTTACACAAAGATAATGCACTTGCTATTATTGGTGATACACTAAATGATTTTATGCAAAACATAATGGCAAGTATTTCACGTACAACATCAACTACACAGAATATTGGGTTACTGTCTGTTGTACCTAAAGTTTATTTTGATGCTCGTGAAAAGAAAGAACATAAAAAAGACCTTAAGACAAACTTTGGTGAGTCAAAATTGATAAGTACTATTGGGAGTAGAGTTGAAGGTAACTTTACCCTACAAGGAATTAAGTTTGTTGAAAAATTTTCTTGTTACGTTTTGAATGGACATATTGAAGGTGACTTAATTAGTTTTTTCAAGAATTTCGATCAAACTAATGAACTTCCCATTAAAGGAAGCACTTTCAAAATCAGTGGAAAGGTAAAAAGGCATGGTAAGCACTATGTTTCCAATTTACCCGAGACTATACTCAATTACGTAAGAATAGGTTGACAACTAGCTTGAACTCTTGTATTATTAATATAATGTTAGATCAGGAGAGAGGTATGTCAAACGAATACAAGTACGAGGATAAGACTGTAGAATGGGCCGATGACGACTGGGGATTGATTATTGCAAATGACGGAAGTTTACGTGGACTATATATTCCACCCGGATTTGAAACAGAAGAAGTTCCCCACTCTATTGTTGTAATATGCAACAAATACTTTGGAGTAGACCCTAATGATGCAACAGAAGATTTAATTAAACAACCGATGGTAAGTGTAGCCATCCACTAGTAACAAAGGAGACTAATGAAGATAGAAGTAAGAAATGGCAACGTAGAAAAAGCCCTAAGGGTAATGAAGAAAAAGTTAAAAAATTCAGGTATGATGCTTGAGCTTAAAGAAAGAATGTATTATAGTAAGCCAAGCGAGAAGAAAAGAGAAGCGAAGAAACGTGGTATTAAAAGACAAGCCAAACTTCGTAGAGAACGTGAACAAAATATGTAAGGAGTACATATAATGAAGGCAGAGATTCTAGCAAAAAATATCGCAAACGGAAGTGGCGGTCACGGATTAAAACAAGAGATACTAGAACAAATCTTTGCTCAACACGAGGACAAGCTCGACGACCTGTGTTATACTTTTCAAAAAGTTATTTCTTTAAGTGGTTCTGATTTTTTCAGTACACAGGATATCTCCATTGGTGAGCCACAATCAGGTGATTTTACAAAGTGGCATCACATTGATTCTAAACATGATGCATCTTGGGGATTTAGTAAAAAAGATGCCGGCTGTTACCTATATGGATATTTTCCGTTAGGTGAACCAGAAGGTCCCGCAGACTTTCTTAGTAATGAAGTCATTTACATAGGCGAAAGCAGAGCAGTGAGCAGAAACTGTATGCTAGGCAGACGCACAGACTTTAAAGGTACTATTCGAAATGAACGCCTTAGCCCTTATGGCTGTGGTACTGCATTTAAGAATAACTATAACATTGAAGACCTTGACCATTGTTACCAGGCATATCTTCCAATGCATAGTAGCCTAGTTAAGTCATATGAAATGAACTTGTTGTCAGACTATTATAAAAAATATAACAGAGTACCTCTATGTAATCCAGACAACGATTTACGTAGAGTTAAATTATTATTAGGTGTATAAATTGAAGTTATTTAAAGATAAAAGTGAAGAGTTTTTTCGATGGGTTAAAGGTACTGAACTTGTTGAACTAGATGATATCGACGTAAGTGAAGATCCTGTTAGGCCAGAACTAACACTTGGCTGGCGTATTACTAACGGTCGTAAGATTTACGGATTGAAGTATAATAATGCTATTGAAGGTATTATTTGTATTGCATATACAAACGATATTCCACATAGTGTTAAAGAACTTGATATGATGAGTGAACTTGCACACTTAAAAGACGAAAAGGATACTGCTATTGCATATACTGTTTGGAGTCGTAAACGTGGAGCAGGTAAAGAAATTATTACTAAAGTATTAGAGTTTGCAAAGAAGCAAGGAATTAAGAAAGTGGTAACACTAAGTCCTTTAACTCCTATGGCAACACACTTCCATATACGTAATGGTGCTAAACAAATTAGTATCAATAAAGAAACACAAAATTTTGAATATAAACTTGAGGAGAAGAAATGACGAGAACTGAATACGACAAAACGTGCGAAGTCAAATGCACTGACAACGATAGAGTTGCACAGGCTGATGTTGACCAATTTAAAAGTAAAGACTTCTTAAACATCTTCATGGCAGGTAACAAAATTAAGATGATGTGGAATGGTAGAGTGTTTGTAGGAAATGCATTTGGGTTTGAGTTTACTACACCAGGACCACGTGAATATAAAGTTAACCCTGGAAGAGGATTCTAAGAATGGAAGTAGCAGATAAAATTGCAGAAATGAAGGGCATACCTACTAAGGATGACCTTATGAAAATGCTAGAAGAGAATGTTGTAGTTGTTACATTCTTAAAGCTAGACGGAGACCAAAGGGTAATGACCTGTACACTTAAAGAGGACATTAAACCTAAAGCAACTAAGACTGATACATTGAGTCAAAAGAAAGTTAGAGAAGTTTCTGATAAAGTATGTTCAGTATGGGACACGAATGCCAATGGGTGGCGATCTTTTAGATATGACAGAGTACAAACTGTCGAGCTGAAAGATACCACTAATGATTGATTCGCATATCCATAATAAATACGTTTCGCTAGGCAAATATACGTTCGTTCATATTTGTCGATACTTGGTTAAATCAGGAATGGTAAAAACTCCAAAAGCCGCAGTAGACTTAATTAATACTGATACTCTTGACTTACATGAGCTAGTCAAAACAATGTCTCAGCCACCGGCTCCGGAAATAAGTAATACTGAAGATGAAGAGTCAACCAACGAATGATATGATAGAGGGATTGCGTAGAACAATCCAATCTAAAGCAGATGAAGTTCAGCGGATGCGTCAAAATGGTGCAAAAGCTCAACGGATTTCTGCTGTTCGAGAAGAAGTGTTTAGATTGCAAAGACAACTAGGAGAGGAGTTAAAAAGATTTAATGCAACAAGATAATAAAGAACGAATTGATTTTTACGATGCACATAAAGACAAGAGCTTTGACTTTCCTATATTACCTGATGATATTCAACCATGGGACGGGGTAAATGTTACTAAATGGTTTATAGACCAAATGCTAAACAACAATGTAGGTTGGTTAAACTTAGCAGTACGTACAGTTAACGATCCAGGCTACGAACATCTGCCACAACACTTTACAGGCCGAATCGAGTGTGATAAAATTATAAATCATTATGGATACAAAGAAACAAATTTAAACGTATCTAGTCATTGGACTAAAGCAAGAGAAACAGCACCAGCTTCAAAAGAATGGTGGCACAAGTGTTTTCCTTCAGAGCAATATAACTTTATCAAATATAACTTTATCAAACCATTACAAGGAATAGGTCCACGTATTGATAGAGACCCCAAAGGTACAACTCCATTTGAAGTACTTGATCACGGACTGCCTGTTCATTTAGCTATGAAGCGTCCTGGACATGATTGTAAGTTAGTAGTTGAAGACTGTGGTATAGTACCAATGAATGAAGGATCAATGTATCTATTAAATCCTAACAAACGTTATGCATATATTAACACGTCAAAAGACCAAGACGTACATACACATATCGCTAGTGTAACATTAGGCGATCAATTTACAAGATTCTGTGACCTAATAGCTAGAAGCTATGATATACAAAAAGGACTTCAGACATGAGAATTATAGCAGGGCCTTGTCAACACGAAACATACGAACATAGTTTAATGATTGCCAAACATTGCAAAGCAATTTGTGATAAGTTAGGCATTGACTATTATTTCAAAGCAAGTTTTGACAAAGCAAATAGAAGTAGTATGCAAGGTAAACGTGGTGTTGGACTTATTAATACACTAAACGACTTTAGAAGATTAAAAGATGCAATACCAAATCTTAAAATTCTTACAGATGTACATGATGTAGACCAAATTGAAAAGTTAGAGATGGATGAATTCTGTGACTTAGTAGATGTATTACAAATACCCGCATTCCTTTGTAGACAAACTGACTTGGTACAAGCGGCATGCGAAACAGGCAAAATTGTTAACATCAAAAAAGGACAGTTCTTAGCACCTTGGGACATGAAAGGTATTCTAAGCAAGTGTACTGATGCTAAACAAGTTTGGATAACCGAAAGGGGAACGAGTTTTGGATATAATACTTTGGTGGTTGATTTTACCGGCCTTAATTATATGCTTGATAATTTTAGCAATCCTATTATTCTTGATGCCACACACTCAGTCCAGAAACCAGGCGGTAATGGAAGTAGCAGTGGCGGGAATCGCGATTACGTGCCTGGCCTATGTAGGGCAGGTAGTGCTTTGGGTATTAGAGACTTCTTTTTAGAAGTACATGATGACCCTGATAATGCTCCAAGTGACGGTCCTAACATGCTACACTTAGACAATTTCGAAAGGGTTATAAATGACATCGTCAGCTATTCTTATTCCGGCTAGATTTGCTAGTACACGTTTTCCTGGCAAGCCATTAGCTATGTTGGGCAAGAAGACTATGATTAGACGTGTGTATGACGCTTGTATTGCGTCTAAGATACCGACATATGTAGTAACTGACAGTATGCAAATATACAATCAGTTCAATGCAGACACTTGTTTTATTGAAGAAACGGAGTATGAAAACGGAACTGCAAGATGTGCAGGTGCAATTAAACACGAGTTTTTTAGCAAGTACGATACATTTATTAACGTACAAGGCGACATGCCAGATGTTACACTAGACATGATTGAAGGAACATTAAGTAACTTAAAAGACTATGATGTGTCTACAATGTGTGCAATGATGCCAGAAGAAAAACAAAACGACCCTCACACAGTTAAACTAGTTAGAGGTGCAGGTAAGTGTTTATGGTTTGGTAGAGGTATGACTGGCTACGGTGATTGGCATTTAGGTATTTACGGTTACAAACGTAAAGCATTAGAACAATACGATAACTTAATTGTTACAAAAGAAGAACGCCACGAAAGTTTAGAACAGCTTCGTTGGTTAAAGAACGGATGGAATATTGGTGTACTTCCTTGTGAGTTTAGCGGAATGGAAATTAATACACCAGAAGAATTAGAACAATGGAACGAACTGAATGGCAATAATAGTAAAAGATAACTTCTTAGATCAAAAACTAATTGATACTATTGCAACTGAGATCAAAACAAAGATCCAGTCGTCAGAAGCTGTCTGGGCTACTAGTCATAGTTGGGAAGGTATAGTTGTTGAAGGATCTAATAGTGCTAACATGAGTCCTTTAAAAAGCGGTATACATGATCTACGTCAAAAGTTTGTAAACTTAAATCCGTTTTATAGTGGCTTACAGTTTGAAGCATTTATATATTTGTGGAATAGAAACAGTATGCTAGACTGGCATGACGATTCAGGATATGTAGCAAGTGGTACAATTTATCTTAATCAACATTGGGATTCAGCAGACGGTGGCTTATTCTTATACAAAGAAGATGAGCAAATCCTAGCACAAGAACCAAAGTTTAATAGAATGATACTAAACGACAATAGAAAAAATGCAACGATGCATAGTGTAAGTGCTATTACTCCTTGGGCTAAACAAACAAGAGTAACTATACAAGCGAGGTTTAAATAATGTATCAATTAACTCCTCCTAACATACGTAATAACCCAATGCCGTACTTTAAGTTAAAGGAATGGGGACTTGAACAAACAATGATTGATGCCATTGAAGCTCAAATCAATGTTCAGCCTGCAAAGTATATTACTGATAACGGTAAAGATGACGACACATCAATACGTAGTACAGACATTGATTGGATTGATACTCGTATGCAACCAGAATTTTATGCACTACTAGGTAATGTTGTCCATTATGCAAACAACACATTATTCAAATATGCAATTACAGATTTAGAACCTTGCCAGTACGGAATATATGATGCTGACAAGAAAGGACACTACGATACTCATTCGGACGGGGCCTTTAAAGGACAACACGGCCAGGTTCGGAAGATATCTTTTAGTATTCTTCTTAGTGATCCAAAAGATTTTGAAGGCGGCGAGTTATTACTAATGCCAGACTTTCAAGGTATTAAGACAGATTTACAAAAGCATGAGATCTGTTTCTTCCCAAGTTGGTTACCTCACAAAGTAACTCCTGTTACTAAAGGCATTCGCAAAAGTATTGTTGGTTGGGTACATGGACCCGATTTTGTGTAATTGGTTACATAAGTATTTGACTTCTCAGTAAACTCCTGTTATAATATATAAACTTAAGGCTGTAATGGCTTTATGTGTGACGTTTTTATAATTATAAAAGGAGAAACAATATGAAAACAACTATCCAAGATAGTGTGCTAACAGCACTTCAAAGCGGCAAAGAGTATACTTCAGCTGAACTTAAATCAAGATTCAAAGCTGGTAACCCTCAAGCTGTAATCCAATCACTAAGATTCGCAGGACACCCTGTGTATTTGAACACTAAGAAAAATGGTGTTAGAAAGTACAGATTGGGAACACCTTCAAGAGCAATCGTAGCCGCTGGTTACAAAGCACTTGCAAAAGGCTTAGTAAACTAATATAACGTTAGTTTTACTAGAAAGCAGGCGGCTCATTAATTTGTGTCGCCTGTTTTCATTTACGCACCCGTAGCTCAGCTGGATAGAGCACAACTTTGCGGAAGTTGGGGTCAGAGGTTCGAATCCTTTCGGGTGCGCCAATAAAGAGGTTGACAAAAGCCACATTTGACTGTATTATGTATATAACAATTAATTATTAAGGCAACAGAGGCACAATATGAGAACACAACCACAAGAAATTATTGCAAAATTAGAGGCAGACAACAGTCGCCTAGCAAAAGAAGAAGTTATCGTAGAAGCGATGGAAGAAGAACTAGATGAGTTTTTCGAAGGTGTAAAAATGGCACTTGACCCGCTTGTAACTTTTGGTGTTAAACAAGTACCACAAAAAGAAGAAAACGAAGTACTTTCAGCACAAGGTCTTGCATGGCCTACATTTAAAGAATTAGCACGTAACTTAATTGATAGAAAACTTACAGGTCATAATGCTAGAGATGCCATTATACTTTGTAAAGACCTTGCAACGGCAGAGCAATGGAATATGTTCTATCGTAGAATCCTTATTAAAGATTTACGTTGTGGCGTTAGTGAAAAAACAGTAAACAAGGTTGCTAAGAAAATTGGAATGCCACAGTACAGTATTCCTACATTTACTTGTTCACTTGCACACGACTCAGCTAACCATGAAAAGAAAATGGTTGGTAAGAAACAAATTGAAGTTAAACTAGATGGTGTACGTGTACTAACTATTATACGTGGTAACAAAGTAGAAATGTTTAGCCGTAATGGAAAACAGTTTCATAACTTTGATCACATCATTGAAGAAATTAAAGAAGTACTCAAAGACAACCAAGCACCATATGATCTTGTGCTAGACGGAGAAGTAATGAGTGCTAACTTCCAAGACTTAATGAAACAGATACATCGTAAAGAAACTGTTCAAAATAGTGATGCAGTATTACATTTGTTTGATATTTGTCCGTTAGAGGATTTTAAGAGAGGCAAATGGGATAAACCACAGAGCTTTAGAAGTGCGGCAACCAAGGCTTGGGTAGAAAAACACTCAAGCGTTTTAAAGCACGTACAAGCACTTGAGTGGGAGGATGTAGACCTAAGTACTCCTGAAGGCAATAAACGCTTTGTAGAGCTTAATAAGACGGCCGTAGACGGTGGTTATGAAGGTGTTATGATCAAAGATATTGATGCACCCTATGAATGTAAGCGAACTCATGCTTGGTTAAAGGCAAAACCATTTATTGAAATTACACTAAAAGTCGTAGACGTTGAAGAAGGCACTGGACGTAATGAAGGCCGACTTGGTGCCATAATAGTAGAAGGAGAAGACGATGGATACAATTATCACCTTAACTGTGGAAGTGGTTTCACTGACGATCAACGTAGTAGCTTCTGGGCTGACCGTACTAACGTCATTGGTTCTTTAGTAGAAATAAGAGCAGATGCTCGTACTAAATCACAGGATAGTGAAACGTATAGTTTACGTTTTCCACGATTTAAAACGTTTCGTGGATTTGACTCTGATGAAAAACTTTGATAACACAAGTCATCATTTTTAGTTGACTTTTTATCTTTTTGCTATATAGTTATTGTTACATTAGATTTTTGAAGGAGAGCGTCAGATGGGCATAGGAATAAAAATTCCGAAAAAGAAGAAGCCAGTTAGGCGAGTGTCTAACAAAGGTGGCGAGCCAAACTATGAAGGTGCCGCTGACTTAACCGGCGAACAATATGGCCGACTTAGGACATCAGCAATGGACTTCTATCGTATGGAGTTTAAACCTAGCGATTTTAAACTTTGGGTATTAGCTTACTGCAAAGAAAGTACTAAGTGGAAAGACAAAGTAGACGTTCTTAAGAAACTTCCAGATCACGAATTTCGTTCTTCACTAGGCGGCTCTTGTCGAATGGCTACCAAAGGCTTTCCAGACTTCCATGAAGGATATGCAAAACATTGGCTAGGCCTAGCAGGCACAATGGGTGAGATTAAACCTACTTCAGATTTTATTAACAAGTATCTTAAAGAACTAGAAGTTAAAGCTGATGAAGTTGTTAGCGATCTAAAAGAAAAAGCAGAGATAGAAGCTAAGAAAGAAAAGAAGAAGCCAACTATACAAGAACGTATCTATGCACAAGCATGTTTAATGTCTGAAGAGATTGATATTTGGTTAGACAGTTGGTGTGAAACACAAGAGAAGTTTGATAAGAAAGGCATGGACATTGGTAAGCATCTACGTAAAGTTGGATGTACACAAGCACATGCACGTAAGATTAAAGATTTTTACATTGGTGAAATTGAAGAACTTGATAATGTTGTAAACTTTCCAAGCAAAGCACAACTAGCCAAGATGAACGAATATGACCAAGAAACATATCAACAATACAAAGAAGCATATTCTTGTTACAGTACAAAAGCACTTAAAATAAAACTAGAAGCATTTCGTAACTTAATGGGCTCACTAGAAGTTGTTGTTGAAACTGCTAAAGCTACACGTAAACCACGTAAGCGTATTATAAACAAAGAGAAGCTCGTTGCAAAGTTAAAGTATGCAAAACAAGATGACAAGTTTAATTTAGCAAGTATTAATCCGCAAGAGATTATATATGCTTCAGAGCTTTGGGTGTTTAATGTTAAGACACGTAAGATAGGACGTTACCTTGCACAGAACTTAGATCCAATGCGTCAAGGACGTGAAGGTAGTGGACTTAGTGTAAAAGGTACAACTATTATTGGCTTCAACGAAGAAAAGAGTATACAGAAAACTATACGTAAACCTGAAGAAAAGTTACCAGAAATCAAAGGTGCAGGTACACGTAAACTGAACAAGTTCTTAGACGAAATCAATGCTGTAGACATAAAATTAAATGGTCGTATAAATCCAGACACAGTACTTTTAAAAGTCGTTCAATAAGTTGATCGGATAAATAATAGTATGAACAACAGTGATATTCCAAATAACGACCTATTAGTAATCAAAAATGGCTTGAATCAACTTACACAAGTAATTGAAACTATAGCCAATAGAGACAGCGTTGCACCATCCGTAGAAGGTATGGCTAGCGATTCTATATCCGGAGACCTAGTACATGGTGGTACTATTTCAGCATTTAAGAGTGTTGGCATATACGATCAGGCATCTAAAGTAAGTGTAATAATCAAAGACGACAGACTAGTTGTAGATCATATTGATGCCGTAGAGTTAAAGGGTGATATTAAAGTTGAAAAAGATTTAAACGTTGGTGGTATTATTACTGCACAACGTATTGACGCAGTTGAAATCAACGCTGACGTCAGACTTGAAAGAACAAGTCCTTTAGAGTTTAAGTGTAGCGAAACAGATACACCATACGGAAAAGGATTGATGTGGACAGGGTTTGGTCATACTAGACAATTAGTAATGCAAGCCAATCCAGATCGTATATGGGCTAGTGAGTCATTAGATTTGCACACAGATCAACATTATATGATTGCAAATTCTAGTGTACTAAGTTCAGATACATTAGGCGCAGGTGTTATGCACTCTAGTTTAACTAGTGTAGGTACACTAAGAAATCTAAAAACCGAAGGCAATATGAACATAGATCAGTTCATCTTCTACGATGGAGATGGGATGAGATTAGGGGTTGGCATCGATGCTCCAAACGGACAACTAAGTGTTGCGAGTAATGAAGCAGAATACATCATTGATCCTGGATACGAAAGTATTAAAGCAGGAACATATACTACACACGATTTAGAATTAATCACAGATGATATTACAAGAATCAAACTTAAATCAACGAATAAAATTGAGGTTGGTTCAGATACTGAAACAGTTACAACTTTTAAAGGGAAAGTTGGAATTGGTATTAATAACCCAGACACCGCGTTAAGTGTTGCGTCTCCGATCAAAGTTCAAGGTAAGAAAATAGAATTTGGAGAACACATACCAGACAATGGCATTTACAACAGAGGTGATTTGATATTCAACACACAACCTAGTCCAACAGGATATGTAGGATGGGTTTGTATTAGAGAAGGCACCCCAGGAGAGTGGAAACCCTTTGGTGCTATTGGAGCATAGAAGCGGTGGACATAAAAAGTAAAAAATTCGATAGAGAAGTAACACTATGGGCTTGGTTAGGACGCATTGCTCCTATGACAGCACTACTAGTATTAGCACTAGCAACAACTACAGAATATGACGATTACACAGATGTATTGGTTACAGGCATTGCTGTTACCTTTGGAACTATTGCGTTCTTTTGGTGGTGGTGGGTACTAAGATCCGTAGGCATACTTACTAACCTATTAGATAGTACATCTGAAAGATTTTCAGAAGTTGTTAAAGAACTAAAAGAAATTAGGAAAGATGTAAAAGACCTTCCGGTTAAAAAAACTACTCCTAAGCGTAAGTACGAACGTAAGCCTAAAAGTCAAAGTTAAAACCAAATACTAAACCTTTTGTTTCGCCTTCAAGTGCAGGCATAATAAACATATTGTTATAGTTTAACCTTACCATTGGTGCAATATCATACTTCCATAAGTATCCTGATACAAGTCCTACATCAATAGATAGTTCTTCTTCTGTATACTTGTTAACTAATGGAAAGTTAACTGCTCCAAATGCACTCAGCTTATCTAGACTGTTATAATAAAGTCCTGAAACTGTTCTTTCTGTTTCACATTTTACGTATGGATGAACTTGATTATAATCTTGTTGTAACCCAATGTGTAAAGACAAGGCAAGTCCTACTGCCAGGCAACTCATGGTCGCGACGTCCGTATTGTATTTTTCATATTATTCCTGTGGTGGTTTATTATCGATAGGTGGAAGTGGTGGAGTGTTTAACGGTTGATACATCTCTGGCATTTCTCCGTTTGGCAAACTTCCGTCGGGCTGTCTAAGTTTTTCTTTATCCTGATCCAAGTGTTAAACTCCCTCTGCCATTATAGTAATCACTCATGCTCAT
>Ga0098056_1000345_pt1 | contig 19333 bp, 16 predicted proteins | sample 17BtaG_FD_92583 | JGI IMG/M metagenome (GOLD analysis project Ga0098056, IMG submission 92583) | Marine viral communities from the Subarctic Pacific Ocean - 17B_ETSP_OMZ_AT15314_CsCl metaG | ecosystem: Environmental > Aquatic > Marine > Oceanic | place: Subarctic Pacific Ocean | collected...
AACCCTAGCAGCTAAGTCAATGTATGGCGGTGCTACAGTAACAACCGCTTCTGGCGAGGCCTACTCAGAGACCCTAGCCGCTGGCTTCAACATTCGACTTGAGTTCCAAAGACTTTCACTTCGTGAATCCGGTGCTTACGGTGTTTCAACACCAAGAAAGGCCTTCTACGGCGCCCGCTCACAAGGTACATTTGCACGAAGAGATGGAGGGTACGGCGACTACACAATAAGAATGTCCTCAGACCTAGCAGACCCTTACGGTGGAGCGCTTCCAACCGGTGGCGAGCACTCTTTTGTGTTCACACTTGATGATGTGGCCGGCACAGCAACTGTCCCTGTATACACTTCAGGATCACGAGCAGCAGCGACTTCACTTCGAGGCGCAGGAAGCATCGATACCCTACTAGACGCTGGTATCAACTCTTTCACCATGCCAATGGTTGGTGGAGCAGACGGCTTCGACATTACAGAGCCAGAGCCTTTTGCAAACCGCCTAATCACAGGAACAGATCAAACCTCTTACGAACTTTACTCTGTTCGTAAGGCAATCGATACACTAAGAGATCCAGATGTTGTTGAACATAACGTTGTAGCAGTTCCAGGAGTATCTGCTCCACTAGTTACAGATTACCTTGTCGACATGGCTGAAGAGCGTAGAGACACCCTTGCTCTTATCGACATTGAAAATGACTACAAGTCACGATTTGAACTTACATCTGGTGAGATTGGAACAAACAGAACAACACTACCAAATGTTGACAACGCTGTTTCTTCAATGAAAACAAGAGGTTTTGATACCTCATACGGCGCTGCTTACTACCCCGCAGTTCAAGTTCGTGATAGAGGCACAAACGCCATTCTTTATGTTCCAGCAACAGTGGCTGCAATGGCCGCATTTGGCTACACAGAGAGAGTGTCAGAGCCCTGGTTCGCACCAGCCGGCTTCAACCGAGGGGGCCTCTCAGACGGCTCTTCGGGCATCGTCGCAACAGGCGTCTCTAAGCGTCTTACCTCAAGAGAGAGAGATGATCTTTACGGCGTAAACGTCAACCCAATTGCACAGTTCCCACAAGAGGGCGTTGTTATCTTTGGACAAAAGACACTTCAAGCTAAGCCATCCGCTCTTGACCGAGTAAATGTCCGGCGCTTGCTAATCTTCCTCAAGAAGGAGATTTCAAGAATTGCTAATACAACCCTATTCCAACCAAACGTTCGAGACACTTGGGCACAATTCCTTCTTAGAGCAAGGCCCGCCCTGGACGATGTTAAGGCTAAGTTCGGCCTAGAAGATTACAGGCTTGTCCTAGACGAGACAACAACCACACCAGAGTTAGTTGATAGAAACATACTTTACGCAAGGGTTCTTCTTAAGCCAACAAAGGCTATTGAGTTCATTGCAATCGATTTCGAAATCTTCCGCTCCGGCGCAAGTTTTGATGACTAAGACTATTTACAAGTAATAAAGGAGAAAATAAATGGCATTTTGGAGTGCAACAACAAAAACTGAACCTCGCAGAAACTTTAAATTTCTATTGCGTGTAATCGACTTGCCTGTTTGGGTTGTCAAGGGAGTTAACCTTCCAGAAATCAATGTGGGAGAATCAGAGCACAAGTTCTTAAATCACACTTTCTATTTCCCAGGAACAGTTACTTTCAATGAGATTTCTTTTACAGTTGTAGATGCTATTGATAATAACGTCTCACAAAGGATTATCAAAAATTTCACCAACTCAGGATACAACACCCCAGGCAACGAAGCAGATGCTGGCGAGTCTCTAATCACAAAAACAAACTCTGTTAGAGCACTTGGAGATGTGACAATTGAGCACCTTGGCGCTGACGAAGATGGCCAAGAAGGAAAGGTAGCATTTAAACTTCGAAATGCCTGGATTAAGCAACTTCAGTTCCCACAAGGCTTGGCTTATGACAGCGAAGACCTTTCAGAGATCTCAGTAACACTTAGATACGACTTCTTTGACTTCCTTGGAGACGGTGAAGCAGCAATCCAAGGGTTTGGCGCATAATTAACACTTTAGGAGTATAATGAGAAACAACCAAGATCGTTTGGGGGCACCAGAGGCTCCCAAACATAGCGAAACAGCACCTGCTGCAGTGGCTCAGCAAGGTGCTGAATTTTCTTTTGTAGCCGCAAATGATATTGTTGAACTTCCTTCAAAGGGAGAGTTTTATCCAAGCGGCCACCCGCTAAGAGAAAATCCTGTCGTTGAAGTAAAACAAATGACAGCAAAAGAAGAAGACATTCTTCTAAATCAATCTTATTTAAAGCAAGGAATAACTGTTGAGAAACTACTTGAATCTCTTGTTTTAACAAATGGATTTAACTTAGATGATCTTCTAATAGGAGACAAGAACGCAATCTTAACTCAAATAAGAAGATCTGCTTATGGCGATGAGTATCCCGTTGAGACAGTTTGCCGCTCTTGTATGACAAAGGCTGAAATAGCCTTCGATCTTGAGCAGTGCGTGCTTGAAAAGCCCACAATCCTTCTTGAAGGAGTTGAGAAAACAGAAAGAAATACTTTTGTTTACACAGCGTCAAAAACAAAAGCAAAGATTGAGATTAAACTTTTAACTTCCAATGACGAAAAGCAGATTGCTGCGAGAGGAGAAAAGTATAGAAAGCACAATGTAGAGTTCTCACCCACTTTGGAGACCTACAAGGCGTTGATTGTCTCTGTAAACGACAACCCAGCACTTGTTGCTTCCTATGTTGAAAACATGCCCCTAAGAGACGCAAAGCGCTTAAAGGAAGTGTTTAAAGCAGCACAGCCCGGCGTGGATTTACGTGGCAGTTATAAATGTGGCAATTGCGGCACGGAGGTTGAGATGGACTTGCCAATCAACTTTCGATTCCTTTGGCCTGACCTCTGATTATCAAGAAGTTATCTATGAAGAGATGTTTGCCCTTAAATACCACGGGGGCTTCTCTCTTTATGAGTCTTACTTAATTCCAGTTGGCCTAAGAAAGTGGTTTATTCAAAGGCTAATAAAGCAAAAGGAAGATGAGAAAGAGCAAATGAAAAAAGCAAGAAAGGAACGATAGACCCACCCGCTTTATGGCGGGTTTTCTTTTATAAACTATTTACTGTGTAGGAGGAGAACAATGGAACAAGAAGATCTTATTTTAGATTTCACAAAACTAGATGAAGGACTTGCGGAGCAAGGGGCAAGGTTGAAAGGGGCCTTGATGAAAATGCTTGGCTTAGACGACTATTTTAGGTTGTTTCCAGTCCCTTCTGCGATAAGAGGAACAAGATCCCAAGTTTCTTCTTTTCGAAATGCGGCTGCCAGTGAAAAGAAATACATAAAAGCAGTTGAAAAGCACGGATTGAACGATCCAAAGACTTTTAATTCAAAAGCAAAACTAAACAAAGCAATAAGAAATTTTGAGCGTGAAACTGGCATGAAGTGGCCGCTCAAGTAAGGTATTTTTTAAATGGCTGATGACAATCAAAAGAACCTGACACCCGAGCAGCAAGAGGCGGTAAACAAAACTCTAGTTAATCGTGCTCTGGCTGCTGAAAAAATAAAAAAACTTGAAGAAGAAATAAACCAAGCCAGGGGCATAGAGAAAGACCTCTTAGAAAAACAATTAAGCATTCTTGAAGCGCAAGCCGATCTTGAGAATGCCAAGAGGGAAGGCAAAAAAGAGGACGCCATTAATGCCCAAGAGCGTGTTAACCTTCTAGAACAAGAACTCAACAAACTAAAAGAACGCAATCAAATTATACAAGAAGGTGTTAACATTGGTAAGACCTTTGCCAATAAGTTAATTAGCGTCAACAATGCAATACTCCAGCAATCTTTAAGGACTGGTGGCGTTATTCAAGCATCGAAAGAAGCAGCGACCGGCTTTATTGGTGAGTTTAATAGTTTTGGAAAAATTACGACTCTTGGCTTTGACAGGCTCCTTGGCGCTATGGTTGATCAGGTCGGTGCTCTTGATGAAGCAGGGGCTTCTTTTGTTCGAGCAACAGGCGCTTCACGTGATTTTGCTGATTCGGCGTTCGAAACAAGACAAGAACTTGGCTTCCTTGGAATAACAGGCATTGAGGCCGTAGAAACAATGCAAGGGCTTTATGGCTCTTTAAGCGAGTTCACACAACTTTCAACAGAGGCTCAGCAAGGTTTTACAATCCTTGCAGCACAGATTGATAAACTTGGTGGAAACGCCGGTGCGATGAGCCAGGTTTTCACAAAAGTTGCAAATACTTCAATTTCTGAAGCAGGAGAAAATCTAAGATTGGTCGCAGGGGCTGCTGATGCTCTTGGCGTGCCATTTGATCAAATGTCAAGCGACATTGAGGGCGTGTCTGAACTATTTGCCAAGATGGGGCAAGCAGGAATGGATACCTTCTTGGAACTTTCGGCCGCAGCAAAGGCAACTGGATTAAGCGTCCAAGAACTATACGGTATTGTCTCACAATACGATACATTCGAAAACGCCTCCGCAGCCGCAGGGCGCTTGAATATGGTCCTTGGGGGCAATCTTATTGATACTTACTCTCTTTTATCCGCTTCTGAGGAAGAAAGAATAGCACTTCTTCAAGATGCTCTTGCTTTATCAGGGCAGACTTTTGAAGATATGGATCGTTTCCAAAGAATCGAAATTGCTGATGCTTTGGGCGTTTCTTTAGAGCAGGCGGCCCAACTTTTCCAAACAACAAGAGGAGAAGTAGAAAAAACCGCTGCTGAATTAATGTATGCCGGGCTAACACAAGAAGAACTAGAAGAAAAAACAAGAGCCGCAGCAACAGCAATGGATAAGTTTAATGTTCTTATGGGCAATGTTGCAGTCTTTGTCGAGCCCGTTGTAGAGGGCCTTAATAAAACAATCGATTTCCTGCTTGAATTTACTGACGGGATGGATGCATCGACGGTCGCTATAGGTGCTTTGATTGGCGGCTTGGGTTCTGCTTATCTAGCAGCCAAAATTGCCGGCGTGGGGATAGGTATTGCGTTTAAAACCGCCGCCGCATCGATTGGCGCAACTGCCCCAGCGATTTCAGCAGGGTTGGCTAGCATTGGCGCTTCTGCCGGTGGTGCAGCAGCAGGTGTTGGAACTTTCGCCGGGGCTGCTTTGGCTGTTGGTGCCGCAATAGCCGGCCCATTATTAGCAATGGGTTATCTTATCTCAAAAATAGGAGAACTTGTCGCACAAGGCCCAGAAGCCGCAGCCTCCCTTCTCGCCATAAGTGGGGCAATGTCGACAATTGGCGCCTCTTTAGCAATTCTTGGCAACCCCTTATCAATTGCTGGTTTGTTTGCTTTGCGGAGTGTGATGAAAACAGCCACAGATAGTGTAGGAGAGATGGGCGAAGCAATCAACGGCTTGCCTGACGACCAAACTAAGTTTGTTAATCTCTCAACAACAGCAGATTCTCTATCAAATCTAATGAGGGTCTCTGCTACTGTTGAAGAAGCACAATTAGAAAATGTAAGAATGATTATTGACGGCATTTCAAATGCAGATGGCAATCAAAACGTTGGAAGGCTTGCAGATGCTATTAGTTCTCTGGTTAGCGGCCAGGCAAATACTGAGAATGCGCCGATAGTTATTGAACTAGATGGCAGAACACTTGGAAGGTGGGTTGATCGAAGAACAAATAGGGCATTTGCAACCCTTTCTTAAGGAATAAAAAATGACTGATTACATATCTGAATACGCAAATAAAAAAGATTACTATTTTCAATTTTACTCTATAATTAATGGAGAAAATCCTGTTGAGTTTCCTGCTCTATTAACCCAACTAGACGATAAGTTTACTTCAAACTGGAATTCTCAAAACGTATTTGGTCGCCAAGACCCAGTTATAACTTTTCAAAACACACAAAGAGTGCTTAGTGTTGCTTTTGATGTTCCTTCTACAAGCGCAGAGCAGGCAAAATCAAATTTAGGTGGCCTAAATAGACTAATCAATTATCTATACCCGGCATACTCTAGATCCAACACTGCTAACACAATCTCTGCGGCACCATTGTTTAAAATTAAATTTGTAAACTTAATCTACGATAAATCAAGTGGAAACCCTGGCGGGAGCGCCCAAGAGGCAGGTTTGGTTTGTGGGATTCAAGATTTTCAGCACCAGTTCTCATTTGATGGTAAGGCCGGCTGGGTTGATGAAGTTGGTTCAGCGATCCCTTCTTTGTTTACGATCAGTTTCTCGGCCGTCGTGCTGCACACGCACGATCTTGGCTCCATCTCTGGAAGGGGATACCCTTCAGATGGACAGTATCCTTATTACGTAAACTCAATAGCCGAGCAAGAGTCCGAAAATGCATCAAATCGTATTGTAAGGAACTCTTCAAACACAACAAGCATAACAGATGGCGGAGGCAACGAATAATGGCAAGATACATTAATAAAAGAGTATTTGAAGGAAAAATCTTACCAACATCAAAAGATCTTTTAAAAACTCGTGATTTAACAAACGCCAGGCTAATAGAGACCTCTTTGGTAAAGCCTCTTACAGTTGAGGAGAGAAGAAAATACACCACAAGAACTGTTATTTGGCAGAGAAACACAAGATTATTTAAACTTGCTTTTGAGTTTTACGGAGACTCAAAACTTTGGTGGATAATTGGCTGGTTCAACCAAAAGCCAACCGATTCTCATTTTTCTGTTGGAGATGAAGTTTTAATTCCATTTCCATTGGATGAAATCTACGAGAGGTTTGTCTAGTGAGTGCGCCCATTAACCTTCAAACACGAGAGCAGCTTGATCTCATAAAAGAAAATGCTGGTCTTTTGCAAATAATTGAAGAAAATGAACAAATAATAAATAGCGACTCGGCAGCGCAGTCTTTGAAAGTGGCAGCAACAGGGCGTGTGCGAGACGCTAGAACGGCGCTGGGAAGAAACAGACAGACTATAATAAGTTTGGGGTTTCAAGGCAATGAAAGAGATCTGGAGAGATCGGAGATGGAGTTTAGAGAAACAGGCCAGGTTTCTATAAGCGCAGAAAGCAATCTAGGTCGGACAGACGGCGGCTTTGAAGAAACAGAGACACTTGAAGGCGAAGATGCCGCAGCGTTTCTTTTAAACAGATCTCAGGGCGTCTTGGCAACACTAAATGAAAAAATAATTGAAAACTTTTTAGAAGAAACAAACGTAAGACAAGAAAATGTTATTCAACTAACAGCGCCAGATATATCTCTCTTAGTCAACCTAATAACAAGAAGGCCAAACCTTTTACCTTTTTTTAGAATTAGAACACCTTACTTATCTCTTGTTGTTCCAAAAATAAGATTATTTAAAAAAGTATTTGAAAAAAGAGGAAATGAGTATGTTAAAAGAGAAGGTGGAGATTTAGAGTTTAAATTTAGATCTTTTACTTCAAATACAAAAATAGAAGAAATAACAAATAGCGGCTTTGGCCGTGGCGACGGCGTTGGCATAAAAAACGTCAACTGGTCTTATGAAGGCACCAACCCCGAGACCGTTACTTCGTTTATCAATTTTGATATTAGTCTTTTTTTTCAAAATCTAAGCGATCTTATTGGAAATAGAATCACATCAGCCGACCAGGCACTCTTAGACCGAGACAATGTTGACTTGATACAGTTAATTGGCGCCGGTATTGGATTTGAGGGGTCGGATGACACTTCGCCATTTCGATTTGAAATTGAAGCACAACTTGGCTGGGAGTTGGATAACTCAATCAACGAAGATCTAGCCTCAGACCAGTCTGTTCAGGCCATCAGAGAGATAATAAAAGACACATCAGTTACTTTACGCCTTTCTCTTAAAGAACACAGTATAAACTTTAATGATGATGGAACTTTAACGTTAGATTTGTCTTACTTCTCTGCAATTGATGAAGTTTTCTCAGATGAGAAACTAAACATCTTAGCGGTTGGACTAAGAGGGATCGATTTAATCACGGAAGCAAAAGAAGAAGACAGAGAGGCACTATCTTCTCCGAGAGAAGTCCCTTCCGCAGGTCGTGGTGCCAACGTTAACGAAGACCCTTGCTTGCCCGAAGCGAGCAGGAGAAGTCAAAATGGCGACTCTGATGATGAAGATAGGCCACCCACCCGGGCACAACAGGCAATCAGGGCAGCGTTGATAGCGCAAGGACAAAATGAAAGCATAATACAAAACTATAATACATTATTTTCTAAAATTTTATCAAATAACAAAATCTATACTCTAGAAATAGATGCAGAAAGAATCATTTCACAAGTTGGCTTGGAAGTCGGCAAAGCAAATGTCTTTACTAGAAGATCCGAACAGTCGCAGCGAATATTAAATACGACAAGTGTTCTGGCTCGTGCTTTCACAGAAGAAGAACTATCAAACTTGAGGGGCAACTCAATTCAGGTTAATAGAGTTAACTCTTTTGAACTTGAACTAATCAATGAACAAGAGCAAGCGCAAATAAGACAGGAAGCCGTCGAGATGGAGGATGCAGAAGCATCGAACTCTATCGATGTTGATGACGTGACAACAAGACTGCACAACGAAATTGTTAGTAGATACCAGGCTTCTGCGAATGGTCGTTTAAAAATTGAGTTCATTAGGCTTGGAGACATTATTGATAATGTTATTCAAAGTTTAAAAGAAACCGAAAATTCTCCGCTGGCTCAAAGAAAAGATGATTTTGAGTTTATTACAGGCCTTTTTGTGTATGTAGATCCAGAAACCGGAGATAGGAAAGGATACAACTATTCTGATATGCTAATATCAATTGATGCTTTTAGAATGTTTTTTGTTGAAAAAATAATAAGACCATTAAAAGTAAAATACAATTTAACTAATTTTATTGTTGATTTAGCAAATAAGTTTTCTTATGTTAATTCAATAAGACTTTCCGCCGAAGAGACCTTTGTTGCTTCGGAGGGTCGGCCTGCTTTTTCAGTTTTTCAAGGGCCTGATATTGGCCTTTCGGAAGCAGCAAGAAGGATATCAAATCGACAATCCTTCCTTGAAGGCACAGCAGGGCTTAATCTGTCCTCTGCTCTTGAGTCAGTATCAGACACCAGGCAGGGCGTTGTCGAGGGCGAGCTTAGTGGAATACTCAGCGAAACAGTAAGCAACTCTAGTGAGAACGGATTAAAGTTTTATTTTATACTTCGAAGCAACAATGAAATCATCTCAAGAAAAGGCGACGAGACAGAAGATATTCAGAACGGCATTTATCACCTTAAACTAGGCTCTGATAAGGGTATACTAAAATCAATAAACTTTACAAGAGATGAAATTCGTGGTCGTCGTGAAGGAAGAATTGTTCGTGCCGGGGCCTTGAACGTCAATGCTCTAAGAGAGAAATACGATGCGTCTATAACAATATTTGGCGCACCTTTTATATTTCCAGGAATGTATATTTACATTGATCCAAAAATGATTGGAATGGGTTCGGGCACCGGCGCTAATGATGTTTCGGCGGCGAGGGTGTTGGGTCTTGGTGGTTATTATTTTGTCAACAAAGTCTCAAACTCAATCAACTCTGAAGGCAATTTCGAAACTCAACTTGAAGCAAGTTTCAACTCATTTGGGCCTCCGGACTGTAGATTGAAAGACATACAAATATTTTCACCTCAGTTAGATGCGGTGTCAGATATCAACACCACTGAGCAGGTTTCCGGCGTGACTGTTGATGAGGAGGAGGTGACGCTACGGGAGGCCGTGGAGTCTTCTCCGGCCGGAGATTATGTTGAGGTAGTTCAAGTCCCCGGTGTGGATCCTGTTGTCGTACCAAGGCTTGGTTCAACTAGGAATTTCTAAATACAATGACTATAGAACAATATAACATAAATAAAGTAAAAGAAATAAGATCAAGTATTTTAAGAACAAATTACAATACTGACTTAGATTCAAAGTTATTCTTGGGCCCGGATCTGATTCCTCTTTTTCCACTAGAAGAAAAACTAGTTCAGTTTAGTGAAGACTCTTATGTTGTTAAAGAAGTTGGAGAACAGTATAAAGCGTTTACTGATCTAATAACAAGAAAGATTTTTCAAAATAAAGTTAACTTTAATTTTTATAACTTTACAAAAAAACCAAACTACTTTAATCAAAATTTCTTAGATAACTATATTAAAGTAATAAACTCACATTATAAATTATTTACTTCTTTTATTAATAGAAGACAAATAAAAATACATAATATAGAAGAGTTCTATAATGAGTTTTTAATTTATATTATAAAATACTCCAATACCTTACCTTTAACCCTGTATACTTCAACCCTGCGTAAGAGACTATACTATGAGAACACCGGCTTGTCAATAGTGTTGGATCAGAAAAAGGGCAACGATAACCCGGATTATTTCAGAGCCTTTATAGCAAGACCAGGAGAGGCCAACACCTACATAAAGATGGCAAACCTCCACGGGTTTGAAGTCGACCTTGCAAATCCTTATCGGATGGTGTATAATCCCTATCGAAAGGCAGCAGAAGAAAGCCCCCGGGCCTTTTATTTGGCAAACTTTTCAGATTATTTCACACTAGAACTTGGGTTTCTTGACTCTCTTATCGAGACAATGTATGCCCAGTATCTCAAAGACAAGTTTACAGACTACCACTCAGAAAAGAACAAAACTTACATACCAAACGAAAACTGTAAAGAGCAAGTAAGAACAATAAAACAAAACATTAACAATACTGGCGTATTAACAGTAAATCAAAAACTTAAACTTTACCTTTATGCACTTGCGGCCGAAAACAAAATAGCAGTAGATAAAAAAATCGATAAGGTCTACATTCAATCCATCGGTGCGGCCAGAACCCTTGACACCCGGGCTGCGATGCTGTATATTGTATCCCAAGTGCGGCGAGACAGGCGCACCACCACACTCACAAGGACGACTTAGTGTTCCAGACCTTAGACACAAAAAACCAATGCCACGCCGTTTATGAAGACGGCGTTTTTCATTTTGATGAATACGAGACCCAAGGCGACAAGACTTGGGCCTTCCACAAGACAACAGACAAAGAAGACCTCCAGATCGCCCAGATTTGGGCCGGCGGCTCTTCCTTAAAGGATTGCTGCCCCACCGACCTTCTGGCCAACTATGAAGAGATTGAGAAAAAGTTAAAGGCCTTTAACCTTGCTTTTGATGTGGTTGATTTTAACATTGAAGAATGGTGTGTATATGATTTTATGCCACTTTCTTTTCTTATCGACCTTTGCGAGATCAAAAATAAAATCACCGACAACGTTTTGGCCAACTGGACAAAGCCAAAGTCTTATGACCACATGGTTAAAGTGCACCAGGTTGTCTCTCAAATAAACTATAACGAAGTTATTTTTGATTTTGATGTGGCGGCACAGCTATCCACGACAAAGGCCTTACAGGGCAAACTACGAAGCCTGAAAGGCGCAAACGGGTGGGTGCACTACGATCCTTATGGCACGATCACGGGGCGACTGAGCACAAAGCCGAACTCTTTCCCGATCCTCAACATTCCTGCCGAGTTTAAAACTGCGATTCGACCACATAACGATCTTTTTGTTGAGTTAGATTTTAATGCAGCAGAACTAAGAACAATGCTTTCCTTGTCCGGAAGAGAGCAACCCGAAGAAGACATCCACGAATGGAACATGCAACACGTATTTTCACGCATCCAAGATCGTGAGAGCGCAAAGAAAAAAGCATTCCAATGGCTGTATGGCAAGACTGCAGCAAACAAGACCCTTGAAGAAGTATACGACAAGGAAAAAATCAAAAAAGACTGGTTTCACCACGACTTTGTGAAGACGCCTTTTGGTCGAGCAATCCCGTGCGACGAAGATCATGCGATCAACTACGTGGTTCAGTCGACAACAGCAGACGTTGTTTATGAGAACACGAAAAAAATCCAAGATTTAATCCAAAATCATAAAACATTTGTTGCTTTTGTTATTCACGACTGTATTGTGTTGGACATGGCAAAGCAAGACTTGGGCCTCATTGACGATTTGGTGGCCACTTTCTCAAAAACACGCTTTGGCGACTTTAAATCCAGCATCAAAGCAGGCAAAACACTTGGAAACTTAAAGGAGATCTCACGATGATTAAGAAGATTATTGGTGTTGGCGAAGGCGGAAGTCAGATCGCAAAGAAGTTTTTAAAATACTACGACTATTCTCTTTTAACTGTATCGGAAAACGGAGATATTAAGCTTCCAAGTGCTAAAAAAGCAGAAGACCTGGAAGAAAAAATGCTAAAAGACAAAAGAAAGTGGTCAAAAAAACTAAAAACCTTTGTTGAGGACGATGATCTGATTCTTGTTGTTAATGGAGCAGCAAAATCAACATCAACTTCTCTTGTTTTAATGGAGCAAATAAAAGAAAACTTAAAAACAGTTATTTTTGTTAAATCAGATCCAAATACAATCAACGGAACAGCAAAACTGCAACAAAGGGCCGCTTTAATGGTTCTTCAAGAGTTTGCTCGCTCTGGACTGCTTCAACAACTTTACATTGTCGACAATATTGAACTTGAAAAGATTAACCCAGACGTCAACATCTTAAACTATTACGATCAACTAAACGATCTTCTTGCTTCTACATTCCACATGATCAACTATTGCAAAGAGCAAAGACCGGTTCTAAACACAACCGACAACCCAGTAGAAACTGCACGCATTGCAACCATCGGTGTGTTTAACGTTGAAGACGGAGAAAGAAAGTTGTTTTATTCTCTTGACTTTCCAAGAGAAACAAGTTATATTTACATACTTAACGACGAAACCCTGCGAGAGCCAGCAAGATTAATGAAGATTAAAGATATTAACACCAGCATTAACACAACAGAGCCCTCAAACGCATCTTCGTTTGTTATTTATCGCTCCGACTTGGAGCACAACTATGGATATGTTGTACAATACAGCACAATGATCCAAGAACAGACTTTAGAAAACTAGAATTCTAAACTTTCAACCACGCTGGGCGACGGAACGCTTGACACCCGCCCCCCATCCGTGGTATAGTGGTTAACCACGGCGCTCTTCGGGGCGCTCAGCCAACACAGGAGGTACGTATATGGCTATTGATATGAGTAAAATGAAGGCAAAACTAGACCAACTAAACAACAAGGGTTCTGGCGGCGCAAACTATTTTAAGATGGAACTTGGGAACACTTATGAAGTTCGCATTCTTCCAACCCCGGACGGCGATCCGTTCAAGCAGTTCTTTGTCCACTATCGTGTGGGTAACTCGCCCCCGTTCCTTTCTCCCAAGCGCAACTTTGGTGAGGACGATGCGCTCGACCGTTTCGTCCGCAAGCTTTATGATGCAGGAGATGATGACAGTCGCCAAATGGCCCGAGAGCTGTCAGCGAAACAGCGCTTCTTCTCTTCTGTTATTGTCCGTGGGCAGGAGGAGAACGGCCCGATGGTTTGGTCTTATTCTAAAACCGTGTATCAGGAACTCCTCAAGACCGTTCTTGATCCCGACTTTGGCGACATTACAGATCCCGATGGCGGCTTTGACCTTAAGGTGACTTACGACAAGAGCTCTGGAAAGCTTTATCCCGAGACGACTGTCCGTCCCCGTCCGAAGGCTTCGAAGCTTTCGAAGGACCAAGATCAAGTTGAGGGCTGGCTTGCAAACCTTCCCGACATTAACGCAATGCAAAACCGCAAGACCCCGGATGAGGTTGAGGAAATCCTTAACAACTTCCTTATGTCTGACGGTGCAGATGCTGAGGAGCTTGCAAGTGAGACTGTCCGTGCAGGCGGCGGATCTCGTGTTGCTAACGCCCTAGCGGACCTCGTATAGGGAGGCGCAAATGGGAATCAAAGATTTAAAAGATCTTCTTAATAAGAAAATGGGCGCAGTTGTCGCCCACGATCTTACCAAAGAAAATCCAACAGAAGTAAAAGACTGGATTCCCACAGGATCCCGGTGGCTCGACTCTATTATTTGTAAGGGTCGAGTTGCTGGAATCCCTGTTGGGAAATGGACTGAGATTGCCGGCCTACAATCAACCGGCAAGTCTTACATGGCTGCTCAAATTGCAGCGAATGCTCAAAAGAAAGGGATCCAAGTTGTTTACTTTGATTCTGAGTCCTCGATCGATCCTGCTTTCCTGACAGCGGCAGGTTGCGATCTGGAAAACTTGCTCTACATTCAGGCAACTACTGTAGAAATGGTACTCGGAACAATAGAGACAATCTTGGGCCAAACAGAAGACCGTGTTTTGTTTATCTGGGACTCACTTGCAATGACCCCTGCAAAAGCAGATCTTGAAAAAGACTTCAATCCGCAGGCCACAATGGCTATGAAGCCACGAGTGCTTGCTAAGGGCACTGAAAAGCTTTCATTGCCGGTGGCAGACAAGCAAGCAACCGTTCTAATCTTGAACCAGTTGAAGACCAACATTACTTCGAATATTGCAGAGGCGATGACAACGCCTTTCTTTACGCCAGGTGGCAAGGCGCTGGCTTATGTTTATTCGCTGCGTATTTGGCTTACCGGTTCAAAGGCTAAGAAGAACTTTATCACAGATGATAACGGTTTTAGGCTTGGAAAGTCTCTAAAATGCAAACTTGAAAAGTCTCGCTTTGGCACAGAAGGTCGCTCTTGTGAGTTCAAGATTATGTTTGGTACTGATAAGCCCGGCATTCTGGACGAGTTGTCTTGGTTTGATGCAGTCAAGATTTCAGATAGAGTAAAAACAGGAGCATGGAATACCCTTACGTTCCGAGATGGAACAGAGAAAAAGTTCCGTACTGATGCCTGGCTTCAAGAACTAGAAGACCCACTATTCCGTCAAGAAGTATTAAGTGTGATGGATGAGGTTGTGGTTAAGAAGTTTGACGAAAGGACAGGGAATGCCGAAGATTATTACGACGAAGAGGAACCCGACGAGTAAAGAAAAGGGGATGATGGAGTTGGCTGCAAAACAAGCGGCTAACTCCGACTTCCCGGTGTTTAGGCACGGAGCCGTTCTGGTAAAGGGCGGCTCCGTGTTGAGTTTAGGGGTGAACAAAAATCAGTTTCACTCATTTGCGGCTAAGTTTAAGAAAGTGCCAAGACACGCCACTATTCACGCTGAACTTAGTTGCCTTCTTGCAGCAGGTGGAGAATCTGCCGCAGGCAGCACAATGTATGTTGTGCGAATCAATCCACAGGGGGAATGGCGCATGTCAAAGCCTTGTTGCATGTGTCAAGCAGCAATGAAGCACGTTGGGGTTAAAAAAGTCATTTACTCAGTGGATTCTAACCATATAGGAGAAATGAAATTATGATTGGTAAATTAGTGGAGTATCACAACCCATCACCAGGAGAGCGTTATGGTATTCTAAAAGAAAAACAAGACAATGGAAAATACAAAGTAATCACAGGTTGGTACGGCCTTTCAGGCGGCAACGGGCACAACAGGACGTCAAGCCCAAGTACGTATGAGGAACTTGGACCAGACAAAGTGTGGAAAAGGAGAAGTTCTATTCAAAAACACTTTGAAAGAATTTGGGATAGCAGCAATGCCCGAGCAGCAACAACAAAAACAATTTGCTTTTCAAGCAACTCAAAAGAACAAGAAATGAGCGGCAAGATTAAATACTTACCAAAAGCAATGGCAGAGGTTTTAGAAGATTTCTTTTTATCAGAAGGATGGTTTGCGTATGTTGAATAAGAAAATTATGATTATTGATGCTCTCAATATGTTTTTGAGATCTTATGTTGTTAATCCCTCACTAAACTCAAACGGAGAGCCCATTGGAGGCTTTTATGGGTTTTTGAAATCACTGCAAAAGTGCATTCGTGAGATCGATCCTGACGAAGTTCACATTTGCTGGGACGGACCAGGGGGCGCAAAGCGCAAAAGAGCCGAGAATAAAGGCTATAAAGAAGGTCGAAAGCCAGTAAAGATGAACTGGAACTATGAGCATCTAACAGATGACGACAAAATGAAAAATAAAGTATGGCAACAACTTCGCCTTGTAGAATACTTGGAGACCATCCCAGTAAAACAATACATTTATGAGGGTATTGAGGCAGACGATGTTATTGCTTATCTTTGTGGATCTGAAAAAACAAAAGACGCAGTAAAGGTTATTGTATCTAATGATAAAGACTTTTTGCAGCTTTGCTCAAAGGACACAATTCTTTATCGCCCAATCTCAGATAAGTTTGAGACATTTAAAACTGTTGTGGAGGACTACAAAATCCACCCGACTAACATGGCCCTTGCAAGGGCCGTAGAAGGCGATAAGTCAGACAACCTACCCGGTGTTAGGGGTATTGGAATCAAGACGCTTGTAAAGGCCTTTCCGGTCCTTTCAGAGTCTGATTTCTATGGGGTTGATGCTCTTTTGCGAGACTGCAAGAAAGAAGAGAAGCCAAAAGCAGTCCACACAAAACTTTTGGAGTCAAAACAACTTTTAGAGAGTAATTATAAGATGATGCAACTTTACGCCCCAGACATCCCGATTGGGGTTGCGGACGGCATCAAAGAAGTGTATAATGAGCCATTCTCGTTCTCGCAGCGAGATTTTGACGCTTCTTTGATCAAGGACGGGATTGGAGCGTATGATTGGTCTTCCATTCGAGTCTACTCAAGAATGGTGATGAACAATCGAAAATAAACTACAGGAGGGACAATGAATATGATTAGGACTGACGCCATCTCTAACAAAGATGGATTTGAGAAATTTGGTAAGTCTTTTCAAGAAAAACTATGCAAACTTATTATGTTTGACCGGCCATTTGCTGATCAGATGGAAGAAGTGCTAGATGTGTCGTTTTTTGAGAACAAGGCTCTCCAAGAACTAACAAAACTTATTTTCAGGCACCGAAGAGAATACAAAATTCACCCTTCGGAAGAAACTCTGGAAACACTTGTAAGAACTGAGATTGGAGACTTGCCAGAATCAGTTCAGGCAACGATTAGAAACTATGTTGCAAAAGCCGTTGGCAGCAAGATTGTTGCAGATTCTGATTACATTAAAAATCAGGCTTTGGACTTTTGCAAAAAGCAAAAACTGCAAGAAGCGATCTTGCACTCTATCTCTCTTATTAAGAACTCATCTTTTGATGAGGTTAAGGGAGTTATTAATGAGGCACTAAAACTTGGAATGGACAACGACTTTGGCCATGACTTTATCAAGGACTTTGATGCTCGTTATGTAGAAAAGCCAAGACATCCAGTATCCACAGGGTGGGGCCTTATTGACGATTTGACTCAAGGGGGTCACGGTATTGGTGAACTTGGTGTTGTTATTGCTCCAACCGGCGCTGGAAAGTCTATGGCGCTTGCACACTTGGGAACAAGCGCAGTAAAATCAGGAAAGACTGTTGTACACTACACTCTAGAGCTCTCGGACAAGGTTGTTGCACAGCGTTATGATTCTTGTATTTCCGAGATTAAACTCAACGAACTCAAGAACAGAAAAGAAGATGTTCTAGATTCTATCAAAGAAGTTGAAGGAGCTCTTATTGTTAAGGAATACCCAACAAAATCAGCCTCTATTGCAACCCTTGATCGGCACTTGGAAAAGCTAATCTCAAGAGGTATTGAAATTGGGACAATTATCGTCGACTATGCGGATCTTTTGAAGCCAGTCACTAGTTATAAAGACAAAAGATTTGAGATCGAATCTATCTACGAGGAACTACGGGGACTCGCACAAAAATACTCTTGCCCTATCTGGACTGCTTCACAAACAAACCGTTCTGGAGTAAACGCTGAAATTGTAACAATGGAAGCAATCTCAGAGGCATTCAACAAGTGTTTTGTTGCTGATTTTATTTGCTCACTTTCCAGGACGATTGAAGATCGCAACAATAACACTGGACGCTTGTATGTCGCCAAAAATCGCAATGGCGCAGATGGGTTAGTATTCCCTCTGTTTATGGATACAAGCAACGTAAAAATCAGGGTTCTAGAACCAACAAATGAATCAATTGAAGATCTAAAAAAGAATACTGCTAAAAGGCAAATGAGCCACTTGCGAGAGCAGTATAAGCAAATGAAAAATGAAAAAGGAGAAAATTAATGGAACTTGCTACAAAAATCTTATCAGACATTACAGTATATATGAAATACGCAAAGTTCATTCCCTCCCTCAAACGAAGAGAGAACTGGGATGAGCTAGTTAACCGAAACTGCTTAATGCACATTGAGAAATACCCTCAACTTGCGGCAGAGATTTCTCAAGTGTATGAGAACTATGTTCGCACTAAGAAGGTGCTTCCTTCAATGCGTTCAATGCAGTTTGCAGGAAAGCCTATTGAAGTTGCCCCAAACCGCATCTTTAACTGCGCTTACCTACCAATCGACCACCACGCAGCGTTTAGCGAGACAATGTTCTTGCTTCTTGGTGGAACCGGCGTTGGTTTTTCTGTTCAAACACACCACGTAGATAAACTACCAGAGATCAGAAGGCCAAGTGAGAAGCGAACAAGGCGATTCCTTATTGGGGACTCCATTGAAGGCTGGGCAGATGCAGTTAAAGTGCTTATGCTTTCTTACTTCAAGGGCACTTCAAAGATCCGCTTTGACTATTCAGACATTCGACCAAAGGGCGCACGTTTAGTCACCTCAGGTGGTAAAGCACCCGGACCACAACCACTCAAGGAGTGCTTGGTTAGGATTGAAGGCATCCTTTCCTCAAAGGAAGACGGAGACAAACTTACTTCAATCGAAGTTCACGACATTATTTGCTACATTGCAGACGCTGTTCTTGCTGGTGGTATCCGCCGAGCAGCCCTTATTTCTCTTTTCTCAGCAGACGATGACGAGATGATTGCTGCAAAGACTGGCAACTGGTGGGAGACAAACCCACAACGTGGCCGTGCAAACAACTCCGCAGTTGTTCTTCGCCACAAGGTGGATAAAGACTACTTTATGTCTCTTTGGGAGCGTATTCAAAAATCCGGTTCTGGCGAGCCTGGTATTTACCTTTCAAACGACAAAGATTGGGGCACAAACCCTTGCTGTGAGATTGGGCTTAAGCCAAATCAGTTTTGCAACCTAACAGAGATTAACGTTTCGGATGTTGATTCTCAAGAAGAGTATGAGGCTCGCTGCCGTGCAGCTGCTTTCCTTGGCACCATCCAGGCCGGCTATACAGACTTCCACTATCTTCGTGATGTTTGGCGCAGAACAACAGAAAAGGACGCCCTTGTTGGTGTATCAATGACAGGCATCGCATCCGGCGCCATTCTTAAGTTGGATCAAGAGGCAGGTGCGAAGATCGTAAAGAAAGAAAATGAAAGAGTTGCAGAGCTTATCGGCATCAACAAGGCGGCAAGAACAACTTGTGTAAAGCCAGCAGGAACAACCTCTCTTGCACTTGGAACCTCTTCTGGTATTCACGCTTGGCACAATGATTACTACATTCGTCGTATTCGTGTCGGCAAGAATGAGGCAATCTACTCTTA
>Ga0098056_1000347_pt1 | contig 19297 bp, 24 predicted proteins | sample 17BtaG_FD_92583 | JGI IMG/M metagenome (GOLD analysis project Ga0098056, IMG submission 92583) | Marine viral communities from the Subarctic Pacific Ocean - 17B_ETSP_OMZ_AT15314_CsCl metaG | ecosystem: Environmental > Aquatic > Marine > Oceanic | place: Subarctic Pacific Ocean | collected...
AAAGAATCTGTATTAATAGTTGACAGCAATGATAAATATGTATGGAAAAAACAGAATAGACAAGAAATAAAATTTGGAAAAGCTGTAAGACAAATACTTAATCAAAAAAATATGCCTCTAACAAGTGATAAATTTATTCAAGATATTACTGTTAAACTTCAAGCAGAATATATTTTTGATGCAGATATGAAAGTTGTCAAAGGTGAAAGTATCAGACACTATTACCATTGGAAACAATATAGTAGTGATATAAATACTGAATCACTACAAAATTCTTGCATGCGCCATTCATCATGCAGAGAATACTTTGATTTATATGTAGATAATGATAACGTATCTTTATTGGTTGCAGAAACACCTAATGGTATAGTTGGGCGTGCGATATTGTGGGTCACAGACTGTGGTACTAAATTAATGGATAGAATATATGGTAATGGTATGGCTGTCAGTAACTTCAAAGAATGGGCTAAAGATAATGGTTACATTCATAAATACAAACAAAGTTATAGCAATGATACAGAATGGATAACATCTATTGGTGAGGTAATAGATAAAACGTATGAAATAACTTTAAACAACGCATCAAATGGATATCCTTATATGGATACATTTAAATATACAGATGATGTTGATGGTTCTTCTATAGTGTTAACCAATGATGAAGATTATAATGCATATACACTTGACTCAACAGAGGGTGGACCATGGGAAAACAGAATAGAAACTGTTGATGGTCAATACTATAACCAAGATGAGGTAAGATACATACAATACGGTACAGTAAGTGAGGGTTATTACTATGAAGATGATACTTTCTTCTGTGATTATGATAATGAGTACTTCCATATTGACGATAGTGTAGAAACTGATAGTGGTTATACTGTATATAGAGAATCTGATAGTATAGTATATATAGAATATACAGATACATATACACATGTTGATAATGCAGTATATTCAGAACATCATGAAGAATATATATTGATTACAGAAAGTGTATGCTGTGTAATAAACGGTGATATATGGAAAGAACAATCAAATGTATTAACAATTAATGACACTGATTACATTGTACATAATGATGTAACTATAGATGAACTTCAAGAACATATAAATAATCAATAATGATAGAAAAAATAAAAGATTTTATTGCCTCAATCATAGTATATCTATTATGGGGTCTAGCAATACTAACTATACTTTTGTCTTGCTCACTTAAGTAGAAAATGGGGTTACATGTAATGTGTAACCCTTATTTATATGTCAATGTAGTTCACAATCATCGTTGGACTATGCGACCGACTTATGTGACCGACTTATGTGACCGAAAAGCACGATCTATGCGACCGATTTATGCGACCGATTTAACACAAACTGCAAAAAAACTGTTGATAAATATAGGTTATGAACAATAAAATGATTATCTTTGTTAAGATGACAAAATTATTAATACTAAAATTTAAATTATGGGAGACTTTAAAAAAGAGGTAGAAAAAGCAGGATCTATCGAAAACTATTGGACAAACACTGCTAAAAAAAACTTAGTAGGTGCAACCGTTGTTAAGGTTGAGTACATGAAAAAAAGCGAAATGAACGATATGATGTGGTACAAATCGCCATTATGTATTTTAATGAAAAAGGGAAATGAATATTTTTGGATATATCCAAGTGCTGATGACGAGGGAAACGATGGAGGAGCATTATTTACGACCTTAGAAAATTATTCATGCGCACCAACACTTTAGATATGAGAAAAACAAAAGACTATTTGCACGATAACTTATCAAATGACGTTGATAATGATAAGGTTTTCCAAAAAACTTATCAAACGATTGAAGAATTGTCAAGAGACATCTCTGAAAGCCAAATAAAAGGGTTTGGTATAAGAGACAGAAAAATGATAGCTGAAATATGCAGTATGAATGCTGTAAAATTTTCAGATAAAATCATAGAATTAGTAAACTACACAATAGAAAACTTTAAAAAATAGAATTATGAGTACATTTTTAGAACATCAAGTAAAAGCATTACAAAGAGAATTAAGAGAGTTGGTAGAGCTTGGGGAGCATTCGGTCGAAATACTAGATACGTTGCTAGAAAAGTCAACTGAGATTGATTTAGACGACAGAAAATATGTAAGCTATATAAATCAAGAGTTAAAAAGAAAGTTAAACAAACTAAAAATATTAAACGATGGCGAATAATTGTTGGAACTGGGTTTCTTTTAATGGAGATAAAAAAAACTTAGACAAATTAGAAAAAGTATTGAAAATTTACGACAAAACAAATTACTTTACTGAGTTTGGCGATATTGTTTTAGGTAGAAAACCTCAAGATTATAAATCTCAGCCATTTGATTTTTATTATAAATATGGCACTAAGTGGTGGGATTTTGACATAAGTAGAGATTCTGACACTTCTTTAGTTATAAATGGAGATAGTGCTTGGAGCCCTCCTTTAGAGCTTACAAAAAGAATTTCAAGCGCATATAAGTTAGAGGTACAACATGAATTTGAAGAAGCTGGAAATGATTTTGCAGGTATCCATAAATACAAAAATGGAGAGGTTTTGGAACAAAAAGACATGACATATCAAATGTATCAATTCAAAGAAAATCCCGAAGGCTTTTGGGATGATATAAACATGCACATAGAATGCACAGAAAGTTGGGAAGAATTTCTTCAATATATTGATAAAGAAGTATTAAATATAATGTCTGAAAAAGACTTAAAAGACTTAGTAAATGAATACAAACAAGCCACAGGAAATCCTGTTCCACAAGATTAAGGAAGAAAAGGGAAAAAAACTTTTCAAAGACAACGCATATTATTATAAAAACATATGCGCAAGTGAAAGAGATGGTGTTTATGAAATATACGACACCACAACAAACGTATACAGACCATTGTCTATTGATGAAATGGAAAATCTTTTAAAATCTGATGATCTAAACGATTTTTGTCTTGATCTAAAAATCAAAAACTTAAAAGAAAGATTTAGTGGTCATAGGCATAGATTTCACATCGCAATAGCGAAAAACAACGAAAAAGAGAAGAAATTCTTCTATAAAAGATGTGTTAGCGACATAAAACAGCTAAGAAATGCTTTGAATTAACAATTTTATTTATATATTTGTTAACACAAAGGGAGTTTAATTTAATTTTAATAACATGAAAACAGACAAGTTAAAAGCTCTGTACTTAAAGTACGGATTATCAAAAGACGATGTATTTAAACATCAACACTACATTATCATCACAAGAAGCGGGATTGATAAAATCCAAGCAAGTGAAAAAATCACAATCACTTATGACGTAATCAACTGCGAAACAAATTTTTGTGTTGTGAAAGCTAACGCAATTGTTGGAGAAAACAGCATTCAAACATTTGGCTCAGCTTTAAAAGGATCCACTCACAGAGACGGGAATTGTAATACCTGGTATGTAATGGAAATGGCAGAGAAGAGGGCTATGAGCAGAGCTGTGCTAAAATTAACAGGATTTTATGAACTCGGCGTTTTTGGTGAAGACGAGAGTGAAGATTTTAAACGTAAAGATGCATCATGGAAAAAGCAATAAAAAAACTAAAAGATGACAAGCATTACTACGGAGAGTTTGGAAAAAAATTCCTATCTAATTCAGATATAGACTCTTTAATAAACGATCCGTTTAGCTTTAAAAAAGATAAGCCACAGTCCTTGCCTTTTTTATATGGAACTGCGTTTCATGAAATGGTTATGTTTGGTAAAAGCGATAGCATGGAGGCAATTGAATCTTCCACAAGAACTACTAAAATATATAAGCAATCTATTTTAGATAGAGGTAAGGAGATAATGTTACTTCAGAAAGAAGCTGATGAAATACAATCAATGGTGGATGTGTTTAAAAATAACGAAAACATTAAAAAAGTTTTAGATATTAAAAACATACAATTTGAGGTTCCTTCCATAGACTTTATGACAGACAGAAACCTGCCATGGAAAGGCAAAGCAGACATCCTAACGGACGATTTTGTTTACGACATCAAAACGTGCAGTAAATTAAAAAGCTTCCGTAATAGCTCTAAAAGCTACAATTACGACAGTCAAGCTTTCATATATTCAAAATTGTTTCAAAGACCTATGAGGTTTCTGGTAATAGAAAAAGGGTCTGGTCTGATAGGCATTTTTGAAACCTCAGACGAAGCCTACGATAATGGGTTTTATAAGGTTGATGCTGCCGAAGAGCAATACTTAAAGTATTTTGTAGACAAGAAAGAAGATATTAAAAATTTCACAAAGTATGGGGAAATTTAATAAGTTTGCAAATAATGACGAAGCTGCTCAGATAGTAGCTATCATCATCGGAATAATAATTTTAATCAATTTTAATTTAATATAAATAATATGTCAACATTAATTTCAGCCTCGATCAAGGCTTCTGAACTAAAGAAAATTGATCCTAACAAAGTGATCAAAGGGAAAAAAGACAATTACATCCCTATTTTAATTTCTGTAAACGACGATTCTAAATTTGGTAAGAATGTGTCAATCAGTATTCAACAAGAAAAAGAGGAGAGAGAAAATAAAGCTCCAATACATTATCTTGGAAATGGATCCGTTATTTGGACAGACGGTACTGTTAAGAAAGGCGTTAAAGAAGAGGATAGTGGGTCTCAACCATTTGAGGATTCTAGTACAAAAAACGACGGTGGTTTAGATAATGACTTGCCGTTTTAAGTTAACTAACCCTCTGAAAGCTTATGTTAGTAGGAGGGTTTTTAAAAGCTATAATCATGATAAATAATAATTTAAAAATAATAAAAAGGATAGCTGATATTGTAGCTGCTCATTTCGATATAAATGTTAGGGATATGTTTCCTAATAGTAGAGAAAATGAAACTGTAGAAAAAAGGCAGATATTTCATTATATGGCTACTAAACATACCAAAGCAAGTTTAAGGGAAATTGGAGACTTCTCTAAAGTTATGGGTAGAAACATTAGTCACAATCATGCCACGGTACTATATTCAGTAAAACAAGTACAAGGATATATGGATGTAGATAAAGAGTTCTACAATCAGATGAAACAATTAGAAAGCAAAATATACAAAGCAGTTAGTTTAATTAATAAAACTTCTAGAATTAGAGATGTTCAAGTCCAGGCAATTATAGATACAGTTTTTGGAGATGAAAATTTAGAATTCGTTGAATTAGTTCATTTGTTAATCGAAAAGATTTACGAAAACAAAAACAAAGAAGAGTTATCGCATTTAATTTTTCTGCAAAACAAAATGAACAATGAAAGGATTTATAAAACTTCACAGATCGATACTAGATTGGGAATGGTATAAAGATACAAATACCAAACATTTATTTATACACTTACTTCTTAACGCTTGTTACGACAATTGTCGATTCATGGGTAAATCTGTCAAAAGGGGAGAATATATAACCTCTTTGACCAGGCTTTCTAGTGACTTAAATATACCTGTAAGACAGCTAAGAACTTCTCTTAAAAGATTAGTGAAAACAGGAGAAATAGACACGCAAACGACAAACAAGTATACGAAGGTAACTATCTTAAACTATGATAGTTATCAAGTAGATGAGGTTAAAAAGAAAAGAAAAGCGACAAGCAAACGACAAACAAAAGACACGCAAGCGACAAAGATAAGTAAGAATATAATAAATAAAGAAGATAATAATAGTATGATAAAAAAATGTAAAACCGATATGATGTGGAAAGAAACAACGGCTATGCATTTTAAATTACCTATTTCTAAAATTGATTCTGCATTAGATAAATTCCTTGAGGTTCTTACTATAACCGATGAGAACAAAAATAATATGCGTGACTTAAAATCTCATTTTGTCAATTGGATGAGGTACAACTCCGACAAAATTACCTCAACAAAAGGTAGTTACAAGTGGAAGTGGAGGGGTCAAGCTGTTAAAAGTGGAACAAAAGAAGAAATGGAAATAGATAAACAAAAATTTGATCAAGCAGGTTTTGATTTTACAATACTATAATTATGACAGAAAACAATTTTGAAATAGACGTATTCAACCAATACAAATTACCTACCAATAAAAAGAAATCCACATGCCCTACGTGTTCTTCTTCTAGAAAAAAGAAAACGCAAGAATGTATGATGCTGGATTGGGATAGAGGATTGGGAACATGTCAACATTGTGGAGAGGTTCATCAACTGCATACATACAAGTTAAAGGAAGATAGCAACACAGTAAACTACATAAGACCCGTAAAGAAAAAAGAAATCAAAACAAGTAACAATGTTATTGGTTGGTTTGAGGGCAGAGGTATTTCTGAAAAAACCTTAAATGATTTAAGGGTCTCTAATAACATAGAGTATATGCCTCAAGAAGGGGCTGAAGTAAATGCAATACTATTCAACTATTATGTTAAGGGTAATCTAATAAACATAAAATACAGAGATTCAAAAAAGAATTTCAAAATGTATAAAGGTGCCCAAAAAACATTTTACAATATAGATTCAATATTTGGTCAAGAAGAATGTGTTATAACAGAGGGGGAGATAGATGCTTTATCATATCATGAAAGTGGTATTAAAAACGTTGTAAGTGTTCCTAACGGATTTAACTCTTCGGGTCAAATAAATCTAGACTACTTGACTGACTTTTATTATTACTTTGAAGACAAAAGTAAAATATACTTAGCACTAGATGCAGATGAAGCAGGAGAAAATGGAAAGAAAGAGTTTATTAGGCGATTTGGTTCTGATAAATGCTATCTAGTTGACTTTAAAGATTGCAAGGATGCAAACGAGTATTTAGTTAAGTATGGAAAAGAGGCTTTAAAACAAACAATACAAGACTCAATACCATGCCCTATTGAAAACGTTCTAAGAGCTAACGATATGGCGTCTCAGTTAGATTCTTTCTACAAAAACGGTATAGAGAATGGATATAAAATTGGTTTAGGTAGTTTCGATGGTATATTTTCTACATACACAAAACAATTTATAGTTGTTACGGGATTTCCCTCTAGCGGTAAGTCAGATTTTGTAGATCAAATGTCTGTTGGGTACAACATGATGTACAATTGGAAGATAGCTTATGCTAGTACAGAGAATTATCCTCAATACTTACACGTTGATAAATTAGTAAGAAAATACTACGGAAGAACACCCGAGTATGAAGAAACACAAGAGCCTGCATGGAGAAAATGTGTAGACCATGTAAATAAGAATTTCTTTTTTATAAACTATGATGATGGATATGATTTGGAAAGAGTATTATCTAAAGGAGAAGAGTTGGTAAGAAGAGTGGGTATAAGATGCTTGGTCATAGATCCTTATAACAAGGTTAAAGACAAGTCTTCATCTAAACTAGGTATAAATGATTATACGAACGCATACCTAAACAAGATTGATAATTTTTGTAAAAAAAATGACGTTATAGTAATTCTTGTAGCTCATCCAACAAAACCTCAAACAGATAAAGGAAAGGTATTTGAGCCTACTTTTTATGATGTAAAGGGTGGAGGAGAGTTTTATGATATGAGTCCTCATGGGTTGTTGGTTCATAGAGATTATGAGCAAGGAACCGTAAAGGTAAAAGTATTGAAAGTTAAGTTTTCAAATCTAGGGGAAAATCAAGCTGATGTAAATTACTTTTGGAATGTTAATAATGGTAGGTATACTGAAATTGTAAATGGCAATCCGAAATGGGATAACTCAAATTGGATGTTGCCAAAGAAAAATCCTTTTGAAAGAAACAAAAAGATTGATATAGAATTTAATAAATTAAAAATATAGAAATGGAAAACAAAAACAAAGAAGATGAGTTAAGGAATGGGTTAGAGTTAGTTTTAACCCTTCAGTTAGCTTTAGAATTAATGGACGAATATAAGTTAAGGGGTTTGTCAAAAAAATATGGTAACATGTTTAAAAAATCTCTAGAAAAAAACTTATCAGAATCATACGATAGATTGTACACAGACGATTCAGAATTTGTGACAAACGCAATGAACATTAAAAATAAATTAATGTCTAATATAGCTTCTTTTAACGAAGCTGATGCAATTTTATTTTCAGAGTTTACAGAAAAGTTTATAAAGAATATAGGAATTGCTAGAAAAAAAGGAGTAATATTTTTTGATAAAATAATATAAATATGAAAGCACTAATAGTAATATTGGTTACTGCAACGATTTATCATGCAGACCCAAAACAATGTAACGCAGATTTTTTAACAACCGCATCTTTAAAAACAATTGATTCACAATCACCTGGATCACATAGATGGATTGCTGTGTCCAGGGATCTAGAAAAACATGGATTTGTATTTGGAGCAAAAGTTATGGTTTCAAACGCAGGAAACATGGATGGAATTTGGACGGTAGAAGATAGAATGAATAAAAGATGGACCAAAAGAATAGATTTTTTAGTTGACTACGATATTAAAGGAGGTAAATGGGAAGAAGTTGAAATATCTTTAATAGATGAATAGATCTATTCACGAATCAATGGCAATTTGTTTTAAAGAAAACATAAAAATATACCCAATAATTTACGACAAAACAACCTTTAAGATAGAGGTTAACTACAATGGTAGAAAAAAGGTAGGAGAGAAGTTGTACGGAATTACATCTGATCAAAAGAAAATGCAAAAAAGAATAATAGAATTATACAATGAGTTCGCAGATAAAATACAAAGTAGGGGATAGGACATTTGTCCTGGATAAAAAGTCAATTGTCCGTTCATATGATAAATACTGTCAAATGTCAGATGAAGATTTCTTGGCAGATTTAATAAACATTATGCATTTTGCAGTTTATGTTTGCTATATTAAAAATGTTCCAAGCAAAGAGATACTATCAGATGATGGATTAATACATGAATTAGTTCATTTAATGAAGGATAATACTAGAAAGTATGTTGATTTAAAAAAAATAAGGAAAAACTTTAACAAAACTTTGTGTATTAAAAAAGAAATCATTACATTTCCTAAAATTAATTAGGAAATGCCAACCCTTCATTCTGACAAAGACTTATTTTGGAAATCTAAAGATACCAAACTAGAGATGGTTAAGGAATTTAACAAGGCTTTTTCGATAGATCAAGAGGAAAAACCTTCTCTAACTTCAATAGAAAAATTTCAATTAAAATACAATTTATTAAAAGAAGAGCTTGATGAATATAAACAAGCTTGTGAAAACGAAGACTTAACTGAAGTAACTGACGCAATTGTAGATATGATGTACGTATTGTACGGAATTGTAACTCAGCACGGACTATCTGATCTTATTTATGATTTATTTGAAGAAGTTCATAAATCTAACATGAGTAAGCTCGAAAGAGGTAAGCCGTTAAGAAGAACAGACGGAAAAATACTAAAAGGTTCAGAATACTTTAAGCCAAATCTAAAAAAAATATTAGATGGAAGATATAAATAAATTTATTGACCGTGTTCTTGGATATAAAACATGGTCTGATCAAAGAAAGATAGATACTCTTCTTGAGTATGACTGTAGTATGTATACTAATTTAGGTACGGATTCTACAAAAACACAAGTGCAGGAAACAAAAAAGAAATCTAGAGCTATTTACAGGGCTATTGGTAAAATTGATAAAAAACAAGGAGAAAGTTATTTATGGCAAATGGATAAGTAAGTGCTGATACAAAGAGAAACATATCTTATAAAAACTTTTGATAGTTTACACGACAAACTAAATGACGTGTTTGAAGATGTTTCCGACGGCAATTTTGAGGCTTCTAGAAACAATATTAATTCATTAATATACGACTTGAAAGAGCTTAAAAAAAACACTGAACCATGAGCAAAAAAAGAGTAAGGCTTAACAAAGAAGAGGCAATAGCACTAGGTCTCGAGGTAAAAGAAACTGAAAAAGGAAGGAACACTTTTAGAGCATACATAGGTATTGAAGCTCAACAAAAACTAAACCAAGTAAGGCATCAAGGTGTTTACGAATACTGCAAAGAAAGAGGTATAGACTTCAATAGTGTTAGTCAATATTGGGATAAAACAAAAGAATATTCTGTACAAGTAAGACCAACAATAGTTTCATACAACGATATATCAAAACAGATTATCGAGGAAATGAAATTATACTCCCCGAAATATCCTTCGGTAAAGAGAAAAAAAACAAAAGAACCTCATCTTTTAGTTATTGATCCAGCCGATGTTCATATTGGTAAACTTTCTACTTCTTTCGAAACAGGAGAAGATTATGATTCAGAAATAGCTATACAAAGAGTTCGGGATGGAGTTCAAGGTATCCTGGACAAAACCTCTGGTTTTGAAATAGATAAGTTTCTATTGATAATAGGTAACGATATACTTCATATAGATACTCCAAAAAGACAAACGACTTCTGGAACACCTCAAGATACTGATGGTATGTGGTATGAAAGCTTTTTAAAAGCAAAATCTATCTATGTTGAAGTAATAGAAAAGCTTTTAGCAATAGCTGATGTTCATGTAACATACAATCCAAGTAACCACGATTACACTAATGGATTCTTTTTAGCTGATGTTATTAGCACTTGGTTTAGAGGATGTAAAAACGTAACTTTTGATTCAAGTATAAGTCATAGAAAATACTACAAGTACGGTAACAATTTAATAGGCACAACCCACGGAGACGGTGCTAAAAACAACGATTTACCTTTACTTATGGCTGTAGAAGCAAAAAAATGGTGGTCGGAATCACAGCATAGATATGTTTATACTCATCATGTACATCATAAAAACGCTAAAGATTATGCAGGTGTAACTGTGGAAAGTTTAAGAAGCCCTTCTGGAACAGATAGTTGGCATCACAGAAACGGATATCAACATGCACCAAAAGCAATAGAAGGATTTTTACATCACCCAGAATTTGGTCAAATAGCAAGACTAACACATATATTTTAAAAATGGAAGAAAATTGGTACTTATTATCGTTTAGTTTGAGGTGGCCTCATCAAGGAATAATCATTGGTTATGAACTGTTAATACCAACTAAAAGTGATAATTATTACTCAGTTAGAATTCACCTAGGTTTTCTGTCAATTAATTATGATTTTGGTGATGGAGAGTGTCCTCTTTAGAAAAAAAATAAGTATATTTGCTTATATCTCCCTTAACAGTTTAATTAACTGTTATGTTTTGTTTTCAAGAAAAGCCCTCAAAATATTGGGGGTTTTTTAATTACATTTGTTATATGGAGTTCAGAGATAAAATATTTATAAGTCACAACCCAACAGATGATGATCTAGACCGTATAAAAGAAATACTTGACGGAATAGATCTTGATGAATATTTAAAAGATTCTTTTGTCTATGTAAATATAACTAAACATGAAACTATAGAGGTTATGTCTTTTAATGATTCCTTAGTTTTTGTGGCATCAAAAGAACTTAACTTGAATAACAAAATGTCTATTGAATACATTATAAGAATGGATGAGATTAATCAGAAGTTCAATGAACTTTGTTATTGGGAAAATATAAATGACGTGAAGAAATACATCATTGTGTTGAGTGAAAAAATTACTTCAAAAGAAACAATTAAAGAGTATGCTGATGATCCAATATACTCTGACTCATACGGAAGGGCTGTTGTTCATTTAGTTAAAAAAGGAATAGAAGATTATTTATATTTAGAAGACGTAGATGCGTAGATTTAAGAAAGGAAGGCAAATTACAAGATCAAAAAAAGTAAAGATTGATGGCATACAGTTTCAATCTAAACTAGAATCTCATATGTATTTGTTGCTCAAAGCAAACAAAATAGATAACGGATATGAGTCAACTAAGTTCACAATCATTGACGGATTCATGTTCGATGCTTGTTCTTATGAAAAAACCCCATCAAAAAAATACTTACACGATAGAGGTAACAAAAAAATACTACCAATTACTTATACTCCAGACTTTGTAGACACCCAGAACCCTCCAAGATACATTATAGAGTGTAAAGGGAATCCAAATGAAAGGTTTCCTATGGTCTGGAAGCTTTTTAAGAGGCATTTAACGATTAATAACATTAAAGCCGACCTCTTTGTTCCAAGGAATCAAAAAGATTGCCAGGAGGTTATTAAAATAATAAAAGAAAAGTATTATTAGTCTTCTTCTAAAGGACCTTCTATCCCTAAAAATCTTTGCATTCTTGGGTCTGGATCGTCTTGTAAAAAGTATTCTTCCATTGTTCTCTCTAATCTATCCGCAAACTTATCTAAATCAGCTCTAGGTGCTATAGGATTAAATATAGAATGAATTCTAAGTTGATAAAGAAGATCAGCAGCTTTAGCTACAGCCATTCTCATTTCGTCATCAGGAGCTGTTAAATACCTTTCTTGATTTTTATAATCACCTCTATTTATAACAACAGATCCCTTTTCCCTAAGTCTTTCTGCCGACGTATATCTATTAATGTATTCCATTCCAATACTAATCATACCTAGTCTTTTCACGGCAAAACTTGTGTAATCATCCGCAGACATAGGCTCATCTAGTTCTCTAGATGAAAATTCTCTTGCAATATCTTCTCCATATATTCTATTCACACCAGCTGCAACTAAATCATTCAATAAACCAGGTAATGGAGCTGGTTGAAGTGTTTGTATAGCGTCTTGAATAGTTGATCCCGTCACAGGGTAAGTTTTTCCTGTAGAAAACTTATTATCATAAGTCATAGAGTACTTAGCAAAGTCATCGGTCAAGGATTTTAATTCTGAAAACCCTTTAGCAACACCTTGCAAAGCTCTGTTTCTACTTTCTAAAGTTGGCTTATCTAAACCACTTATCGGAAGTACATCTTGAAGAATTCCTTCCATACCTCCAGTCTTGCGTATATCATCTTCATCTACGCTAAAAAAGGGAATAGCTTGACCTAAAAGACCAGATACTCCTTTTAATGTTGCTACACTTCCCGCATATTTAACTGCGTTAAAAGAAATGATTTCATTTAGCTTCCCTTTCATAAACCTTCTTGCTTCTTGTTTTTGCAATTCAGAAATATTTGGGTCTTGTAAAATAGAAATTTGATTAGAAAAATCAGCTCTAGCGTTAAGCAAAAACTTTTGAAAAGGCATTATCATTCTCATTGCGTTTTTACCTGTGTCGTTGTTGTATATTAGAGCTTCTCCAGACGGATCACTTTGTCTCATAGTTCTATCTATAATTTGATCCGCGTATTTTATTGCCTCAATATCAGGGTTGGCGTTTTCTTTTTCCCAAAAAGAATCCATGTCTGTAACCTTTTCCCCTTTAGAAACTTTATAGTCTAAATAGTGAGCTTCAAAAGCCATGCTTGCAGCAGCCTTATCTGAATTTGCTAACATAAAGTTTAATGACATTTCATTAGACTTGCCTATAACCTCTAAAACTCTATCTATGGTTAACTGAACACCTAATCCTTTTAATGCTTTTCCTTCTTTTTTGCCTAGATTAAGTTGTTTTATATAATACTCAGCAGGCATTGATTGATTTTGATCTATAGCTAGTTGAGAAGCTATAGCATTTCTAAAGCCAGTTCTAGATTTATCATATATATTACCTAATTTTCCTTTCCTGTCAATATATCCAAAAAATCTACCAAATTTATTATTCATGTTAAAAGAACCAGCAGTTGCAGAAAAATAAGTCAAACCTCTTCTTTTTAGATATGACTTAGCCTCAGAGTTTTTAAGTATAGGATATGTACCAGCCCAAGCACTACTAAACTGACTAATTGGTTGCGTCAATCTAGTGAGGGATATGGCAGATACACCTCCATAAGCAGCATTTAAAAACTTTTTCATGGTGTCTTCTGCTTTAACATCCCCTATATCTTTGGCTGATATATTTGACCTTCTAACATCTTCTTTCCACATTTTAGACCTTTTAGAAAAGTTATTTAATAATATGTCTTTAAGAGTCCCGTCTTCAAATGAATTTGTAAACGTAGGGTTCTGTAGTAGGTTGTCTAAAGTTTCATAATGCTTCTTTCCAAGTATTTCCATTTCCATACCGTTCAACTGACCATAAGCTTGATCCCAATATAGCCCTGCATCTAATCTTAAATCTTCACCTAATTTTTTAGGTTTTGTTATGTTCATACCGCTATTTACTGATATTCCATCTGGATTATCTGGTCCAAAATAATCTCCGAACCTTGATCCATCAGCGGCTTTAGACATAAACAAAGGAGTGTATGATCCTTCTTCAAACATATCCGCTTCATGGTCTTCAAAATCATTAATTCTATCAGCAGCTCTTTGTCCTGGCATTACCTCCGCCAATCTATTTATAGCGTTTAAATTAAACGGCAATGCTTTCCCAGAAACATCTTCAAAAGACTTTGCGTCAACAACCCCTAGTCTTTCAACTACTTCTTTGTATAGTCTGTATTTCTCTATAGCAGCTTGTTTTTCTCCTAAAGCTATTTGCTTAGAAGTAAAATTAGATTCAGCATCTTCTTTTCTTTTCTGAAGCTCTTCAGTAATAAGAGTTTTTGCTCTGGCAAACTCAACATCTTGCCCTTCAGAATTCAATTCCCCGCTTCTTCTTTTCAACATACCTAGTATAGACATCTCATAAGAGGCATCTCTTGACGACCTGGGGTTTGATTTATGTTTTGTTCCGTTTTGTTTATTATACGCCTTAACTTCGGATTCGTATAAAGACGTGTGTTGTTCTTTTATTTTACCAATCTTTTGCTTTGCCTCTGAGCTTGATCTTAAGCCTTCTTGTATGAGGTTATGTAAAGGAGCTCCTATCTCAGTGTCTCTTATTAAAGATAGACCCTCAATAGTCATAGTGTTAAATTGAGCTTGATTAGTTAAGATTTGAGATAAGTTGTTATAAAGCTTCAATCCTTTTTCAGTTAAAGATCCGTCTTCATTTAAAACTCCTTTTAAGTTTGATCCAACTACAATCTTCTTTCCAGCTGCATTAGATGATATTTGAAGAGCAATATCGTGCGCATCTAAAATAGCGTCCACCTTTCCAAAAGAAACTTTTTTACCATTTTTAACATCGTCAAAAAACTTTTTTATTTCTGATGATTGTTTTGGTGATAAGTCATTTGCAAAGTCAGAATCTAAGTTAAACGCTTCTATTCTGTTCACTATAGAACCTGTTCTTTCTTGATTTAATTGTTTTTGAGTCTTTTCTATCTTACTTGTTGTTACAACAACTCCACCTTCTTCGGTAACCTTAAATTCACTATCCTGATCTCCTTTAACCTCTTCTACTGGCTTTGTAACTGTTAAATCAAGTTCTGGAGCACTCAACATAGCCTTTACATTTACTATGTCGTTAGATAAGTTCCAGTCTTCTAATTCTTGCCTAGTTACTTCTTTTAAATAATCACTAGCTTTATTCGTGCCTATATTTGACATAGCGTTAAAGTCTTGTCTCTTTTTAACTATACCATCAGCAACAGCTTCAGTATGTAACTTGGCAGCTCTATCAAAAACAGCAGGATCATCACTATTTAAAGTAAAGTTTGTTTCACCTGCGTCAGTTTTTTCTTTACCCATAATCTCTATTGCTTTCCCTAAATATTCTTGCTGAATATTTTGATCTGCAAAGTAGAAAGATAAATCACTAGGGTATTTAGATAAAATCTCTTTTCCTTCAGCCTTTAATTCTATTATGTTTTTTTCGCTTTTCTTTTTTTCGTTATTGTCTGTGTTTGGTGAAGATATATTTGCGTCTTGCTCCTCTATTCTTTTAATAATATTTAAAAACTGTGACTTATCGTTCACAGTCATTCTTTTAACCATGTCGCTTTTTAACTGATCAAAATTACCAAGAACATTATCAGCTTCAATCTGCCTATTTAATAAGTTTTTGTATTTTGAATTACCTTCTAAAGATATTAGTTTTTGCTCAGCATCCTTTTTCATTTTGTTTACTTGAGCATCTATATTTAACTTATTTACAATAGCTTCATTCTCAGAGGGTAGGTTAATATTGTTTTTTACTTGCTGCTCAGCTATTTTTCTAATTTTTTTATTAGTAAACCCTTTAGACATTACACCCATGGCGCCACCAGAAAAAATAGAAACCAAACTAGTTTCACCAACCATTCTTTTAGCTCTTTCGAAATCCCATGTATCAAGACCAAAATGAACGTCTACATAGTAATTACTTAAAGCTATAATGTTTTCTTCAGGAAGCTCTGCTAATATAGCTTTCTTGTCAACATTTAGATAAGAAGCTAATTTACCAGCAATAGTTTCCCTTGTGTCTTTAGCATATGCATCGGCTATTTTTTTTGCGTTTTCCGCTGTTTTTGGTCCTGAAAACTTTTTAACTCCTTTTAGTCCTTGAAAATACTTGAAAGTAAACAAAGAGGTTACTCCTGTTTCTATCCCTGTTTTAAGTAAAGAAGTCATTCTAGATTCAAATCCAGACTGATTTAATGCTTTTTGCTCTTGAGGGGTTAAAGCGTAACCTAGCTCTTGTTTTTCTTTAAGCTCCTTAAGTTTTTCCGCTTGATATAATCTATCTCCACCATATGTACCAGCTGCTGTTGCTGATAGCCCTACTCCTGGATTAGCTATAAAAAGACCAGTATAAACTAAAGAATTAGCAACTGGTTTTGACATTTTAGTAACCGTTTCTCCTATGCTTTGAGAGTCAAAAATATCTCCTTCATACTCTGGTTGATACTCTTTCCTAACATGTTTCACTAATTTAGGATCTAGTACACTACGCATATTGCTAATAGCACCTAATCCTATGTTACCGTACATAATCTCCTGAGCAGTAGATTCTGGAACACCTAATCCCACTAAACTATCATAACCTATGTAAGACATGTTAGATGCAAGCTCCCAGGCGGAAAGACCAAACTCAGTAACAGTACCTTCTATTATCTCCGAAGTTTCTGAAAACCAATCTGTAATAGAGTTATCAAACCCTAATATTCCTTTATTGTCATAAGCCTCTTGAGTTCTCATTAAATCTTTAACTTGAGACACTTGATCGGCTAAAAGACCAGCTGTTTTTGGGTCTCCTATCTCTATACTTACTTTTCCTTCACGAATTCTTTGTATCATTTGGTAATCATACATCATCGTACTAATCTCGTTTACTGTAGATGGCTGACCGTTTATCTTAATTTGCTCTAAAGGGATATCTCCAATCATCAATCCTGCCTGTGAAAATTCATTTAATGAAACTGGGTTGTTTAAATCAATTTTCTTATAAGCACCAGAAGTTCTCAAAGAATTACCTAACTTAGAAGAAGCTATTTTTCTTCTTGTGTTAAAAGACTCGTTTATGGTTTTTAGTTTTTTTAACCCCTCTTTTCTGTTTCTTAACTTAGCTTTTGTCTCTATTTGAAAGGATGGGTCAAGGCTAGGAAAATTAGGTAGCTTTTGTTTTCTTACCATTGTGTTGTCTTGAGCAACCTTTGTACCTTCTTCAAACAAGTCTTGCTTGTATTGCTCCATCTTATCTTCACTTAAAGACGCGTCTGCTCTCTGTATGTCAAATTTCCACAATTCTTCTTTAAACGTTCCTCTATCAAAATAATCGTTCACCTTTCTATCACCTCCTAACAATCCAACAACAAAATTAATCTCATTCATAGAAGGAGTCATTTCTTTGTTGTAAAGATTAGATATGGTTTCAGGTAAATCTTGACTAGAAGTGCTTTTTAATATGTTTTTTTGATAAGAAAGATTTTCAATTTCAGAACCTTGTATAAAAGAAATCATTTCTGAATATCTTTGTTTTTCAAGTTCGTCTGGATCAGCGCCAGGATTAACTAATCTTAATTTATCTTTGTAAGAAAAAGCACCACCATCAGTAAACATTGAGAAAGACTTAGTTCTTCCATCTGGTCTTATTATAGTTATTCCATCTGTATCAACATCTTCAGAGCCTATACGAGCTTTAACACCATATTGAGACAATGTATTGTTTATTGTAAGAGCAGCGTCTTCACTACTTAAACGAAAAACCTCTAAAGGTATACTTTCTATATTTTCTTGGTAAGAGATATCTTCATTAAAATATCCTTTGAAATCCACAGAAGATTCCCCATTTACCAAAGTTGAGTCTAATTCCGTACTCTTTACTTTGTTTTTGAGGTTTAGATTTTTTTTTTCTGTATCTAATAAAGTAGAATCTTTTAAAACCTCGTCAACAGGGTCAATATCTACTTCCCATGAACTATATAATTTATTCACTTCTTCTTCTCCTGGAGTCCTTCCTTCTGCAAATCTATAGGCTCTACCTATCATGAATTTAATCCTGTTATCTTCAGCGAACTGAGTGGCTTCTTCATCACTAACAGACGATCCTTTAGACTTATTATAGTCTATAAACCACTGTTTAGCCTTAGACTTGTCTAGTTTTTTCTTTGGAGGATCTGGATCTTGAGTTTTATTATTGTTAGAAACATCTGATTTTTGATTATTATCAGTTTTCTTTTCTTCAACTAACTCTTCTTGATTGTTCACAATCATAATTAATTTTTAAAGTTTATGGATTTGACGACTTACTTAGCTTACTTTGCATTTCTTTATTAAGACTTAAACTAGCTTCATGTAAAGCAAGTTTATGTCTAGGGTCGTTTGCACCGTAATTTAAGTTATTAAAATAAGCTTTCCATTTTGGATTTTTATATAATTCGTTATAAAGATCTTGAGTAGCATCCCCTATATCATCACTAAAACCTATATCAACATAACTTCTTTGACCTTTAACCGTTACTTCAGAACCTTTAGCTCCTCCTGATTCTTTTGTATCAACTGTTCCGTAATTAGCGTTTCCAGTTAAAATAACCTTTATATTACCGTCCTTATCCTCAGCAGTATAAAATCCGTTAATATTTTCAAATTTTGCATTGGTAAAAGTACTTACTTTTAGTGTTGAAGCTAATTCTTTCATTATTCCACCTCCAAGACTTACAGATCCTTGTTTGTGTAATGGATATTTTTTTGGATCACCTAACTCAGATAAGCTGCTAGGAAGTGTTACTCCTGAACCAGTTACACCTTCATTACTTAATGAAGTCTTCATTAAGCTTATATCTCGGGTATATAGTGGCTGACCTTGTTCATCTACTTTCCCAGCACTAGCTATTTTATTAGAGACTTCAGCTGCAATCTGCAGTTGCCCTAAGAAAAGGTTACCTGTTTTTGGTTTAACCTCACCTTTTAAATAAGTAGTTGCCGCAGCAAAATCAAAATTATCCTCAACTTTTTTAGTGCCTGACTTATAACTTCTATCTTTATAAACATCACTGTCAACATCAATAGCTGCCATAAGTTGATTTCTATAATGAGATTTAACAAGCTTTAAAGTTTCTTCACTTAATGAAGAAT
>Ga0098056_1000370_pt1 | contig 18742 bp, 35 predicted proteins | sample 17BtaG_FD_92583 | JGI IMG/M metagenome (GOLD analysis project Ga0098056, IMG submission 92583) | Marine viral communities from the Subarctic Pacific Ocean - 17B_ETSP_OMZ_AT15314_CsCl metaG | ecosystem: Environmental > Aquatic > Marine > Oceanic | place: Subarctic Pacific Ocean | collected...
CATTGTGGCTAAGATCATGGCGCCCGAGGCTCGCGCCGAGCGCAAGGCCAACAGACAAGAACGACGTGCGGCCCGTCAGGCCCGCCGAGCAGCCCGGAGGGCATCATGAAGGACTATGGAAGCCGACGCCTACTCATCGTTCTCGCGACCACACTTCTTGTTGCGCTTGCTGACTTCATGGGGGTGCCCCTTGGAGCAGAGAGCCTGGAGACCATCCAGAACCTCGGAGTCGCAGGTGTCCTCGGCATTGGCGCCGAGGACTTCGCCAAGGCCTGGAAGGGCGGACAGGCCATCGCTGAAGCAGCAGAAGGCCTGAAGGACGCGGCAGAGGAAGCCCTCGAAGGCGCAGAAGAGGCGTCTGAAGAAGGCTAATGGGAAAGAACTACCGCTTGTTGAGCAAGCAGCTGCTCAACAGCTCAAGCAGTGCAGCGATGAACGTGAATGGTTCATCGACCGCCGTTGAGTTTACTTTGAGTCCGCCGCGCAGAGTCACTTATGAGGTGACGGATCTGATCCTTACCATCCACTCGTCTGGCATGGACCTCGCCACAGCCTCAGAGCTTCGGGTGTTTGGTGCTTCAGGTGCCCTCACAAACGGCGTCAAGCTGACAGAGAAGAAGGGCTCCCCGAGAGTCTCGGTGGAGGTCTTCCCTGCTCCGGTCAAGAAGATCATTGACCTTTACAGGTACACGTCCTGGTCCGGATCAGGGGTCAAGATTGTCGGCAAGACCGATGGGATTGCAGCCGGAACAGACCAGCTTGTTGCGACAATAAGCTGGCCGAAGCCGATAACCATCAGGCCAAACAGCCTGGACAGCCTCGTCCTGACTGTTCAAGACGACCTGTCCGGGCTGACGCTGTTTGAGGCCCACGCTGTTGGCGTCCAGTCTGCGGTGACGAGTTAGAACGCCTATTCTGGGTGGATTTCCGCGTATTCGGACTCCAGCCAGTCGAGGTAGGTCATCTTCGCGTCTTCCTCCATTGCGTCCAGCCGGGCGTTCTTTCGGATACCAAGATCCTTCCGGATAGAAGCGACGGAGTCCGACGGGATGCGCTGCTCGGCAGCCTGGATTGCGGCGGGACTGACACCAGGAGAGCCGCCCCCGAGAGAAAGTCCCGGCTTTGAGGCTGGTTGAGGACCGTTGTACCCCGCAGGAGTTTGGGGTGCCTTTGGCTCAGGCTCGCGCTCAGGGGGCGGCTGTTCACTGAAGTGGGCTGGAATAGGCTCTGGGACCGGGGCGGCCTTGAGAACGTCGTCCAGCGCCCCCATGCCGGTTGGGAGGGGCAGTGGCTTTGGCTCCGCCTTTGGCGGCTTGACCTCTTCGGCCTCGGCGTCAAAGACAAGGACGTTGTCTGGAGCCTCTCTTCCATCCAGGTCCAGCGCCATGGTGAACTCTTCGTCGATGGGGAAGAGACCCCTTCGGGCTGCGTAGGACACGATGGTCTTGAGGGCCATCTCCAGTGGCCATTGGCTCCACGGGGAGGCGGACTTGTTGTCCTTCTGGTCGTACTGCCAAGCCTGAGAAACGGCGCGGCGCTTCTCAATCTCTGCCTTGGTCAGATCCGTGAAGCTGACGTGTCCGTTAGGCAGACGAACAATAATGTACGCGCCACGGAGGTTTTCCCATGTCCGGTCTCCATCGAGGTCTGGAACATGGACCAGGTCTGGGTTCAATCCAAACCGCACGTCGTACTTGTCGGTCTTGAATACCAGACGGGGCTCCAAGATTGCCCCGAGCTTCTCCCCGAGAGCCTTGTATCCACGCCAGCCGATCTGCCAGTTGAGTTCCATCGCCTTCTGCCAGCCCCGTGGGCCCTTGAAGGACCGCTGGCGAGGGATGAGGTCCACCACAGGCACTGCGCCGCCAGGAAGGAGCCCTGTCAGGGCCGAGAGGCAGATGCAGTTAGCAACCGAGGATGCTGTGCAGTCATAAATCTTGGCGTTTGCGGTCGCAGACGCCTTGATGGCAAACATCAGGCGGTCAGTGGCCCGCTGGAGCTTGTCGTCCGGGATGGACATTGGAAACCCAGCCCGAACCTTCGGCATGACTTGCGCGAGAGTGGCCTCGAACTTTACAACGGCGTTGCTCATTCAGATTCATCCTGTTGGAGTGGCTTTAGGCGCTTGCCCTTGCCCTGGTGGTAGCAAATGATGATGGGGCTGCCGTTCTCTGCCTTCAGACCGTAGTCTGAGCCGATGGCTTGCTTGATCAGGTTCCCGAGTTCTCTCTTTTCTTTCTGCGCGGACTTCTCTGCGTCAACCTGCCGCTTGTAGGCGTCGACAAGCCGGATTTCGAGGTCGGATGCTCCACGGTAGGTCTTCTTCTTCGGAGTCGGGAACAGCTTTGCCAGTCCGCTGCTACATCCCTTTGAGCCGGTGACCGGAGGAGGGGTGTCCTTCTCGACATAGTCGTGCCACCAGCCCCTCATGCGCTCGACGAGCGCCTTCTCAACGGACTTGTCTCGCTCAATGCGGTAGGTCCGTAGCTCGTAGCTCGACCAACCCCACGCAGCGAGCATGGTGAATGGGTATGAGTCGTCGACAGCCTGCTGCCAGACGACCTGCGCCGCCTTGTCTGGCGGAAACAGGTCCGAGCCGTCAGGGCCCCAATCATCGCCAAACGACCTCAGGGTCTTGACTTCCAAGCCGCACTTCCAGCTTCGCCCCTTCCACACGCGCCCACGGAAGTCGACTCTTGCGCTCATCCACGGCTCTTCCCCGATGTTTGGAGGCTCGGAAAGGGCTGGACCGGGATCAAAGATGAGATCCATGCGTTTGCCCATCTCGCGGGCAACCGCGTCTTCCATCATGTTGCCTGCGGCCTGGTCTCCACTGAAGCCCTCCGAGGTCTCGGTCCTTCCGGTCTTTTCGAGCCAGACATCCCAAGCATCTCCCCAGCTGGAAAGGCCGAGGACTTTTGCTATGTCGCTGGAGCCGAGGGTCGACCGTCGGTCATATACTTCGCAGCTCATTACTGGACTTCTCCTGTCGGGGTTGACTATAACAGTACCCACTGGAGATATCAATCATGAATAACCCTTGGTTCGCGGGGCTCCTTGCCAAGGAGCCCGCCGGGAAGCAGCTTGGCAGGCTGATCCGACGACGCCGGACCGGCAGATGCCTTACCCAAATCGAGCTTTCGAATATTATTGGCGTGACTCAGCCATATCTTTGCCAGATAGAGGCCGGGAAAGTGCCTGGGGACAGTGTCCTCATGGCCATTATTGATGCGCTGGACATCGACCCAGCAGACCTGCCGCAGTTCAGTGAGTGGGGCTCACCGTGACCACGGTTTTCCAGATCACAGTCCCAGGGGACCCGGTCGGGAAGGCCCGGCCTCGGGTGACAATGCACGGAACCTTCATGCCAAAGAAATACAAGGCGTACCTCAAGAAGGTCTCCACTGTGGCTCAGTACGCAATGAAGGGGCGTCCGGCCATTGACCGCCCGATCAAACTCACGGTGGACACATACAAGTCGCGCCCAAAGAGCCGACCATCGACCTGCTCAAAGGAGTTGTGGGTTCCAGAGCGGGTCCCATGCCCAACAAAGCCTGACGCGGACAACGCTTTGGGGTCAATCATGGACGGCCTGGAGCAGGGCGGGGCCTACACCATGGATTCAAGGGTTCACTGTGCGCTGATTAGAACCTGGTGGTGTGCGCTCGGAGAAAGCCCGAGGGTCGACGTTCTGATGGAGGTCTACTGATGGCCTTTCCCAACACATCCCTGACCTACTACTGCCGATTCTGCGGCCACAAGGCTTATGCGCCCATGCCTGGTTGCGCGAAGTGTGGCTCGACCATTCCACTAAGGGAGTTCTGATGGCAAAGGGAAAGATCAAGCTGATCGACAACAAGGACCGGAGGTTTGGCTCAAGCAGCCAGTACCTTTGCTTGAAGGTGGAGGCCGACTATTCAGCAGCCGCTGAGGAATACCTTCTCCTGACCGAGAAGGAGTTCGAGGTTGCCCAAAGCCGAGGCGGGGACAACCCAGAGGACATCGAGGGCCTAAAGCTCGGCGTGCTTTCCTTGAGGGAGAACAAGGGCCGGCGCTTTGGCTCTGCGCTGCATTACCACGCAGTCAAGGTCCATGACCTGGACGGGAACACCCAAAGCCTCCTGCTCACAGATGCGGGCCTGGAGTCTGCGCGGAGTCGCTCCGAGTCAAATGAGGAAGATGTCGAGGCAAACAAGACGGGTTGGCTCGCGGACCTGTTTGATTGATCAACGAAACATAAGGATGAAAGCCATGGACGAGATGAGCCCAAATGAGATCAAGGCATATCTTGAAGACGTCAATCCTGATGCTTTGATCTGCGACGGGCTGGACTCGGCTTTGGTTGGAGTGGTCAGGAAGCCCTGCCAGGGCGAGGTCGCGATGTACGACGAGGACCTGTGCATTCGCTTGCTGATGTCTGACTTGAGCATGACCTACTCCGAGGCCGTTGATTACTTCGAGTTCAACATTGTTGGCGCCTATCTGGGCCCAGACACACCGGTCTTCAGGATTGCGGCTGCTGAGTAGAAGCTCAACGCCCCTGTCCTGATGCTGATCAGCATGGTAGGTTCATGGCATGGCACGAGTAAAGAACAGGAAGCAGGTCCTCAGGATGGCCAAGTACGTCCGCAAGGCCCTGGACGTTGATCAGCCAGAGCCGGAGCGCGAGGCAATTGCAAGAGCCCAGCGGCTGGAAACCGCTGGGCGTCTCAGGGATGACGGGACAACAGTCCCGGTTCATCAGGATGAGATGTAGCTAAACGCCGGGAGGAAGGTTCTTCTTCGCCTTCTTACCCGAGGTCTTCTTCTCAACCTTTGGCTCCTCCTTGGAGGGCGGAGCGGCAACTGCCGGCTCCTTTTCAACGCCAGCCTGGGTGGCAATCAACTTGGTCAGAAGCTCAACAAGCTGATCGTTGGCGCTGTCCTTGTTGTTCATTGCGGCAATCAGGTCTTTGTAGCCAAGGTTGTCGTTGTGGACATTGACCGTCGGAGACGAGACCGGAGCACCGTTGGCGTACCGGATTTCGGTCTCGTTCTTCAGGTCTACCCAGCGAATCACAAGGTGGAGGTGGGGGATGTTGTTGGTCTCATCCAGGATCTCGACAAACCGGAAAGCTGTCGGCTGCCAATCTCCGTTGGGCTGTGACCGGATGATGTCTTCGCGAACGCCCCACGCCTGCCGCGTGACCATGTTGTAGAAGCCGGGCTCGGTGACAGCGTTCAGAAGGTTGGGGATGCTCCATCGGATTTTGTCAGACAGCTTGTTCCGGTAGTTAGGAATCTCATCGGGGCTGGAAATGCCCAGCTTTTCAAAGGCCCCGTCCACCAGCTTCTGCATGGCCTGCTGGCCGACCGTCATGAGAACGCCGGGGCTTGTAATCTTCGGAGGGCCCTTGGCCTTTTCTGATTTCAAGGTGTCCTTGTTCAGCTTCATCGCGTGCGGGATGAGGTCTTCCGACTGCTGAACAATGCGATCGGTGGGGACAGTAGAGGACATGTGGATTCTCCTAAGTCAGAAACAATCTGGTCTGGACCGTATCATGGTGCCACTCGGAAAGTAGACACCTAACCGCTGAAACCAAGGTCATCGTCGGGATCTGGAGTGAAGCCAGACGACCCGTACAGGGTGACCACGTTTTCCGCGAGCGTGCTGAAGCGCTGATACTCAGGCTCCCAAAGCAGGCGCACCTTACCGGTTGCTCCACCCCGGTTCTTACGAATCAGAAGCTCTGCAACGCCCTTGTCCGGGCTGTCTGGGTTGTAGTACTCATCTCGGTACAGCATGATGACGGCATCAGCGTTCTGCTCGATCGCCCCAGACTCCCGAAGATCGCTGAGCATGGGGCGCTTGTTTGGCCGACGCTCGCACTCTCGATTGAGCTGAGCGAGAACAACCGTCGCAACATTCAGCTCTCGTGCAAGCAGCTTCAGCTCTCGACTGATCTCCGAGATGGCCTGCTCACGCTTCTTCTTTGCCTCAGGGCTCGACGCCTGCGTCAGCTGGATGTAGTCCAGCCCAATCAAGGAGAGGTCGGGGTGCTTTGACTTGAGCTGTCGGGCCGCTGCGCAGATTTGGCCAATGCTTCTTCCTGGGGTGTCGTCCAGGTGGATTGGCCAGCTGTACATTTCGTTCTTTGCATCATCCATCCGCGTCATGTCGAGCTTGTCGAGCTTCCCCGACTGCAGGCGTCCGTAGTTGATGCCGGCGAAGTCAGCGAGTTGACGGTCGAACAGCTCTACGTCCCCCATCTCCAAGGAGAACTCGGCGCACCGATGCCCGTTGCGTCCCGCGTAGGTCAGGATGTTGCTCAAGACAGCGCTCTTGCCCATCGCGGGCCTTGCTGCGACGACGTAGCTCTTGCCGGGCTTCAGCCCTCCGAGCTTGTGGTCAAGCTCGATCAAGCCTGTCGGAACACCAATCACGCGCTGCTCATTGGCGGCCCTAAACCTCTCCTCCATCTCCTTGTCGTGGGCGTCAATGACAGCATCCATGTCCTTCCAGACAGACCTTCCAGGAGCCTGCTCTGATGCCCTCTTTGCCAGGCTCATGCAGTCGGCGACTACTGACGCCAGGGCGGTCTCACCATCCTGGGCCTTCATCGAGAGTTCCTTGAACCCAGTCATCATCATCCGCCGGATGGCGTTTTGACGGATCAGGCTGGCGTGCTGCTCTGTATGAAGCATCGTCACAACGCGGTCAGAGAGCCCAAGGACATACGCAGGACCGCCGTAAGCCCTCTCGTCGGAGCCTGAGCTTGCGACGATCTGTGTGACGGTCATCTGGTCAACCGCATCGCCTGCCTCGTGCATCTTGAGAATAAGCTCCAGCAGGCGGCGGTGCTTCCCCTCGTAGAAGTCCTCCGGGTCAACAAGGTCTTTGACCTTTTGGACCAGGCTTGAGTCCATCATCAAGCATCCAAGCAATGACCGCTCGGTGTCGACGGCGTTGGGGAAAGTTCTGTCGTTCATGGTGTGGTTCTCCTGCCGTATGATTCCAAAAATGCTTGTTTGAACTGCTTGGCCTTGAAGTCAAGACCGGTGTCCGAGCCCATTTCCCTCCATGAGCCCCAGACGCTACGGACTGCGTCAATGGCCATGGAATCAAACCTCGGGTCTTTGTTTGTTGAAAAGTGCCAGCCGTCTCCAGGAGGAGAGTCCATGCCTGAAACACCCTTGAGCCTGGCCCAGGCACGGTCTGCAACCGATGCGTCCTGTGCGGATGACTTTGGCCTGAGGTCCTGGTAGCCCCGGTCCTTCCAGTCAGTGGCGTCGCCAAGCCTGGACGACCACCCCTTTGACTTCATCAGCGTTGGCAGCCCGAGGTACTTCTTGCCACGGTCGTTCTCGCCACGGAAGAAGCTGGCATCACCGGCTTCATGTGCCCACCGGATGACCAGCTTGCAGTCCGCGATGCTTGATTCTCGAATCCGGGCGTTGATGAGGGTCCGGTCTCCCGTGCTGAGCTTCCGTGCCCCTGGATGCCAGGCCTTCCAGTAGAGGAAGACCTCGTGAGCATGGCTTGGCTTGATCTCGGGTCGAGAAGTGACCTCTCCCCCGTGGGGGGGAGACTCCCCCGTAGGGGGAGGGGGGGGAATCACAGTTGATCCGGGCGCGGATGCCGGCGTGCGTGAGGCGGAATCGTCACGCAACTCAAGTGCTACCGGTTGTGCCTCTACACTGGCTGACTGGCTCGCCTGGGTGCTACTGGAGCGCGATTCAGACGCTACCGGAACGCTACTGTGATGCGATCCGCCGGTCATCTGGTCCCAGAGGGATGCGGTCTTGGCAAAGGACCAGCGCCAGCGTGCCCGCAGCTTTCGCTTGGACCAGGACTTGAGGTCTCCAGCGTCGATGATCGTTTGAAGCTCGACCCGAGCATAGAGCGGCTTGATTGGCTCGGACCACTCGGTCCGAAGCAGGTCTCCGTAGTCTGAGGCAACGCTCATCTCGGGCCCATGGGTCCACGGCGCACGGTGGCGCCGGCCTGTTCAGGCATGTTGTCTCCGGTTCTCTGGTGTTTCCGTCCCTGGAGGGCCCCCCGGAGCGACCGGGGGGGGCGGCTCGTGTGAGCCACATCCAGAGATTGGAGTGAAGGTTTTCTACCTTGTGCGGTTCTGGTTTGTCAAGGATGCCCATCCAGGTGGGCTTGTGAGCGGTCTGTTTCACCGCTGTGAATGGATGGCCTGCGACGTCCCCCTGAGGCTCCAGCAAAATGCTGGCGGCATTTCCCCCAAGGAACCATACCGTTCATGGTGTGCGGGATGGTGTTTGGTGGGCGTCGCAGGCCGGAAAGGTGTGCCCGCTGGGCTCTCGCGTAGTACCGCCCACAAGGGTTCAGTCTACACCCAGCGGGCCTGGATGGATAACCCCCCTGTGGGGTTGCCCCCAGCCCCTGGAAAGGGTCGGGGCTGGGGGCATGGGTTGATTCTGACAGGAGATCACCCAACCGAAGCCTATGTCTGGGCATCGGCTTGTGCAAGACGTGATTTGATTGACCTTGTGCTTGGGCCAGGCACCGGCTCGTCCTTCAGAAGGAGCCGGTATCCGGCCACACGCTGCCCGTTGACGGTCTTCCATGAGCCCCAGTAGGCCACGGCTCGCCCTCGGTCGTTAGAAGCATCCTGAAGCCTTCTGGAGGCCTCCTTCGATGGGCTGCACACAACAAAGATTGGTGCCCAGGTCGAGTGGTGCAGGCCGACAACTGATATTGGATGGCTGAGGTACAGCTCGACGCTTGAAACAAGCGATTGTGTAAATGGACACCTGGTCCAGTGAGTAATGTGATAAGACACGTAATGCCTCGAATGGAACCGCCGTATATTCTTCACCCAGACTTAGAGACCATGGACGAAAGCATGGTCTTGTTTCCGGGTCAGCGAGTGAAATGGAAAGACTGCTGGGCGGTCGTCATTGACGAGTCCTGCCCCGAGTGTGGTCACGTCGGGGCCCCCCATCCTCCGTTTATTCGGATGATGGAGGGCGATGACGCTGACAGGCGGCTGTGCCTGTGCTGCGGATGGATTGATCAGCCGAACTGATCGGCCTATGCCGGAGGAAGGTTGCTGATGAGGGCCCATGCTATGAGTGCAGCTACGCCAAGCAGCGTCAGTAGAGACCCTACTGCAAGATAGGCGTCCTCTCGGTCACCTCTTGGGTCGTAGATGAGTTCGGAGAGCGTGACCCAGGTAGCAATGACTGCGGATGCAGTTGCGATGAAGATGTTCATTAGTCAATCCGCTTTGGCATGAGGACAATGGTTCCACGCAGGTCCCGTTCCGGCTCCTCGTGCTCTTCTATGGTCAAGCCGAACGTCCAGGTCAGGACCACAGGCTCATGTGGGGCTCCGTGGGACCACTTGACAAGGGTGTTCGAGGCTCGGCGCTGCTTGAATCCAAACCCTACTTCCTTGTGGACTGTTCTTTTGGTGGTCCAGTCGATCACTTCGTAAGCCTCTTTCAGAAACAAAGGATCGAACCCGACGATCTTGGCTGGCGTCCGGTTTCCAAATGGCACCACATGGTCGGTGGAGGGGAAGAAGTTCTGCCCGTCCAACGTCTCCATGTTTTGGAGGCCCTGATCGACGTTGGCGATGCCAACACAAAGTTTCAGGATGTCGGACGCCTTGATAGCGAACCGCTCGCCAGCGCGTGCGCCAAAGCTGTTTGGAAACTGAAGTCGTGTCATTCGGTATCCATCGCTGCTCTCAAGCCTGAGCCGGTCGTCAGTGATGGCGTGGACCCCGATTTGATTCAAGCTGGGTCGGGTTGGGTCTTTGCTCATGGTGATGGCCAAGGCCTTGGCCAGCTTGTACGGAATGAACATGGGTTCTCCTGTCAGTGATGGGTGAAGGGTTGGGGGTTGGTGACCATCGTGCTGGTCACCTCTGGACGCCCCCAGTCGCCGAGCCCGCTGCGTCGTAACCATGCCCCATTCCATTGCTCCCGACGCGGCGGGACTTAGGACAAGCAACGGGGGACACGAGATGTTCTCTACTCCGAGGAGTAGCCGTCGAACCATGGTCCAGACCTCTCGGTCCGCTCACGGCTCTCCGGTGCAGTGCAGGTCCTGGAGCTTGTCTCCGGGTCGGAGTAATGCTCCTGTGCCTGTTCCAAGGTCAGTCCGGCCTTTACGACCTCGTTTTGGCGCTGAGCTTGGAACATCCTGATGATCTTGTATGTGTTCATGCCGCTTACTCGTTGTGCTGTGGCTGGCTGATGATGCGATTGATGCACCCGGTGATTCCCAGGAGCATCCCCTGGTAAATCAAAAGGCTTTCGCGCTGCGTGTCGTTCATGTGTTGCTGCTCTTTGGTCTGGATGTAGGACAGGTAGTCCCGGATGGACTCAAGCAGCTCCTGACGGCCAATCTGGTCGGGCATCTCAGTTGTACTCCTCGGTGCTGAACACTGCATACAGGGCGAGAGCAAGCTCAGTGCGGTCCTCATCGGTGATGTCGTTCTCCAGGTACGCCTCCATCCAGTCGAGAGCCTTCTGGTCCTTGTGTCTGCTGCTCTCGTAGAAGAGGCTGTCAGCCCAGGCGTAGAACTCCCGGACACCAAAGACAAAGCCTTCTGGAGAGTCGAGGTCAAGGTAGATGTCCTCGGTGGACGACTTCTTCCACTGTCGGTCCTCGCCAAAGACAAACCACCTGATGTATCCGTCAAACGGCCAGCCGCGAACCGCTGGCTTCATGTCGATGGCTGTTCCAGGGCCGAGGTATTCGTGCCTGACCGGCGTTCCGGGCGGAAGCTGGATCTGACGAGGAATAATCTCACTCCAGTGGGCGGTCGTGATGTTCAGTGCAGTAGTGGTCATGGTGTGTCCTGGTTGGTGGTGTGGGTGGATTCAGCGGGCGCGGCGGGCGCCCAAGGCGTCCTCGGAGAGGGCGTCGTGCTCCGATTGAGCAGCGTCCTGCTGGTCAAGGAAGGCCTCCATGGCCTGGTAGGGCAGTTCGGCCAACTCGGCCCCAGTGAGGGGGTGCGGGCTCCAGGCCAGTTCAGCCTCGCCGACCATGCCGGGCTCCCAGGTTGTCTCCTCGGGGCCCGACAGATCGGGCGGACTGTAGTCAACGCTGACCTCGAACTCGAACTCAGTACGGTAGATGGTGACGGTGAGGTTCGTCAGTGCAGCAGTGGTCATGGTGTGTCCTTGGTCATGAAGTAAAACGGGCTTGAGCTGGAGAACTGGTATCCGTAGACCCTCTTGCGGTCGGATGGACGCCTGATCTTGATGCGGCTGAAGACCGCAGGCTTGTTCAGCTTCTGTCGCACATAGCAGTGTCGGTGAAAGAAGTCCGACACGTTCTTCTCGGTCAACTGACCATGACTACGAGCCGCGATGTCTTGGGCTGACAAGTAGCATCCCTTGGCCTGCTGAAGAACTGCCGCAATAGCGTTGCGGGTCCGAGTTGATTGGATGCCCTTCCACGGAGACCGCTCAGCAACAGCCAGACGGGCGAGCGTCGTCGTTGAGGGAGGAGGAGCAGTCGGCGCCCGGATGGACGGCGTTGGCGAGAGCTTGCCGATGACCTGCGTCAAGGTCTTCAGCTCATCCTGGTGTTCTTGAATCGTGGCGCTCAGCCGAACCAGCTCATCGTCAAGCCACTTCTTACGAGAGACGGCGTGCTGGATCAGGGTTGTGGTGTCCATGGGGTCTGACATGTTGTCCTCGTGTTTGGGTTTCCGGGCCGGCATTGGCAAGCCTGGAGGGTTGTTTTTGAATCAGCGCTGTCGCCAACGCATCTCGCTAAGGGTCCCAAGAAGAGCGTCGGACAGCTCGGGGTAGCCGCGACTCTCTGCGATATCGACGGCCTCTTCCAGGTAGCCCTGAGGGCTCGGGTGCAGCCAGAGCTTGGTGAGGATCTCCAACTCGGCCTTTTCACCAAGGTTGTCGATGGCTTCATGAATGTGATTTGTCCAGGAACTCATGCCTGACTCCGAAGGTTGCTGTTGATGAAGAGGTCTGACGGAGTGAACCGCTGACCGTTGACTGAGACGGTGTCGAATGACCTCCAGTCCAGCTTGACTGTCTGGAACCTGGAGGTGGGAAGGTCCTTTTCAATCCACCTGCGGACGAGAGTGACGTCCTTAGACCGACGGATCTTCTTGTCGGCAGTGGAGTGCTCGTTCACGAACACGTTGTTGAACAGCCCACGGATGTAGACCGGAGCGGTGAGGTCGACTACGTCGTCGTCACGCTTGATGTACAGGCCGGGAGCAAGCTCGCGGAAAGGGCTGGGCCTTGTGCTGACACCAGCCAGAACACTGTCGACCGACTTGTTGACCTTGGCCAGCGCAAGCTCGGCGATACGCTGAGCCTCACGCGGGTCTTCCAAGCGAGTGGTGGTCGGGCAGCCCAGGGCCACGCTCAAAGCACTGACGCTCTTGAGCTGCGCTGCACTGCGCTCGTTGGCTCGCAGCCAGCTGATGCCGACGTTCAGCCAGATGTCCTCGTTGTGGCCACTCTGCGCAGAGTTGTAGCCACGGACAACGACGATGCCGCCGCGTGGGTTGGAAATGAAAGCGTTGATGAGGTCGTTGCGGGTCATGGTCTCTCCTGTCAAAGTCAAAGTACACGCCTGACACCTTTCCGTCAAGGCCTTTGTAGACGTTTCTTGATGGTTACGGAATACCGGCCGTCTGGCCGACGGACAATCCAGACATCGAGGTCAAGGTCACGAGACTCCCAGTGAGACTGAAGGTTCCGAGTCCAGGTCTCGATGCTGCCGTAGGGCATCCTGTTGGCAGCGTAGTTGCCACGGAGGACCCGTGCCGCACGCCTGACGCTTGTTCCGACAGCGCTGGCGAACTGGTCCAAGCCCGGCGGTTCCCCGTCTGCTGACAGCCCGGACTCCACTTGTCTCCAGCCAGCCCAAAGTTGAAGCATGAGATGCTGAACCGGGTGCGTGGCCGGCAGTTCACCTTTCAGGATACGGTGTCTATTAGAGTCGGAGCGTGGCATGGATGACGTACTCTCTTTGGTGTTGAGTGGACGGTATGTCCGCCCAGACCTGCCTTTAGAGCAGGCCACCCCCTTTGTTCATGATGCCGGCCTTACGTTGTGCAGGCAGTCAAGGCTGCTGCTGAGCGAGGTGCAGGGCAAGCCGTCAGACTTAGAGGTTCTGGGCGATACGGCTATGCGCCACCTTCTTTCCAAGTCAGGCAGCTTCTGGTCCGCATTGTCTTTGGATGCGTCGGTTGAGAAGGATGCTGTCTCTCAGCACCAGGAGATGGCCGACAGGGAGCGGGTCAGGTCTCGCATGTCGGTCTCTCCGACTGATGCAGGCAGGGACCTTGAGGTCTATGCCTCACTGCGCCGCAGGGTCAAGTGGTAGAGCGGGGGGCGTCCGCATCTGACAGCGCGGCGGGCGGCAGTGGAAAGTCCGCGCCGCACTGGCAGTGCAGCCGCATCGGAGCAATGTCTTTCGGTCTACCTTTGAGGTAGTGGGTAGGGTTCTGGGTCGGCGTCAGGCCAAGCTGTTGGATGACGACCCTTGTGACCCGCAGCTTTCGAGTGTCACCGGTTCCGCATTCTGGGCAAGTGATCAAGTCGTTCACGACGTCACCTCCACCTGCTCCATCACCCGATACTGAGCCCCGGCGGGGCGGCCCATCCAAGCAGTCTCGGGCCTGAAGATGATGACGGCAGACGGAGCACCAGCGGTCGTTGCGGTGCCGGTGTAGTCCGGGGGCGGCTCGAACTTCAGGCGGCCGGCAATCAGCCGCACTTCGTCGGCGTAGGGATGGACGATCTCCGTCCAAGCCTTGGTGTCCGTGCGGGCATAGATGAGCATGACGCAGACAGCTCCATCTCGGGCGGTCTGAAGTCCCTTCTCCAGCCAGGGGTAGATGCCTCCGCCGCTCTTTCGGTATGGAGGGTTGCACCAAACAGCATATCGCTGCCCGATCGGCCCATACCAAGGAGACACAAGGGCAAGGGCGTCTTCGTCTTGACCGATCCACCGCTTGCACTTGTGGTTCGTTGAGTCTGCGGCAGCGTCGAGGTCGAAGCGGAACTCGGCGTCGAGCCTGTCAAAGAGCCACTGCGGGGTGGCCCAGCGCTCGGAGACTGAGGTGTTGGGAAAGCTCATGACGTCACCTCCGCGTGGGTGTCCAGGTGGTCCATCAAGTCGGCGGCGGCACTGACATGGGCCAGCAAGGTCTTCTCGTAGAAGAGCCCTGAGTCCGGGTCATGCGTGGCGATGACTACAGCGACCTCCCTGGTCCCCTGCTCAAGTTCCTGACGGGCCAAGTCGAATGCCCCCGACAGCGACTCGGTTCCGTCCTCGCACAGGCGTGGGTAGAGCCGGTAGAGGGAGTCTTCGTTGACGATGCCGTAGTAGGTGGTGGTGTTGGTCATGGTCTTCTCCTTGTGGAGGGGCGGTCAGTGCCGCCCCTCCGTCGCCGCAGTTGCAGCTCTCTGTGCTTCATCCCGGACTCCCAGGTCGCGGGGTCGTGGTGCTCGTGGGCGGGTCCGCGAGCCACCAGCATCTTCAGGGCCTCGTAGCCGGTCCGCCGGCCGCCCTCGATGTACGTGAACCGCGTCGTGCGTCGGTACAGGTCGCCCTTCTTGATGGAGACGCCGTCCTTGCTCGCGATGCGGTAGCTGCACGTCCAACTGGACGTCTGCTCGCCCTCGCCATCCTCCTCTGCCCAGGGCGGTGCCCCGTTCCGGCACGAGCCGCAGTCCGAGGCTCCGCACGGACCGTTGTAGTTGGCGCGGCCTCCGCAGTTGTACCTGTACGTCGTCCGGCCCCGTTCTGCGGCCGCATCCAGCCGCGCCTCGTAGGCCCTGTCGTCCTCGTAGTCGTAGTCGTAGTCCCTGAGCATCCTGTTCTCCTTGTGGAGGGGCGGTCAGTGCCGCCCCTCGGGGGTTGTGGTGTTCTGCCAGGTGATGCTCATGGTTCAGGACTCCTGCGGGAGGTGGTAGACGCCTCGGGTCACGGCAAGGTCGCCAGACTCGACAAGGGCTTCGTAGGTTCGGGTTGAGAGACCGGGGATCGAGCCGCCGGGAACGTAGGTCCCAGACGGGTAGACGCCTTCGCGTTCCAGACGCTCGAAGTCGGAGAGACCGCCGATAGCGGCGGCGTCCGCGTCGGCTTCGGTCTCACGCGCGGCGGCGGCGTGCTTCGCAATGGCGGCGAGGAGGGCGGTTTGGGTCTTGCTGCGGTTCATGGTGTTCTCCTTGTGGTGAGAGGCGACCAGCGCCGCCCCTCGGGTGTGTGGCGCTCCTGCGCTGTCAGTAGACGTAGAGTGTCCGGTTGCGGGCGTCATAGGACCAGATGGCGGTGTCATAGATCGGTCCCTCCTCGATCGCGAAGTACTCCTCTGAGTCATCCTCGCGGGTGGCGAACCGCCATTCCTCCGTGACCTCCTGCCACCAGGAAGTTCGCTTGAGCGCCGCGCGGCTAATCGGCATCCGATGCCCGCCGAGCCGGATGGTGATGATCACGATCTGGCGTGCGATCGTGGCCGCGTGCTTGATCGTGATGGTGTCTGCCTTGGTCTCGCCGGTCATGTTGTTCTCCTTGTGGGTTGGGTTGGGTTGAGGGTCAGCGGAGGGCAGCCACGATGGCCGCCTGCTCCGTCGTGGTCAGCTTGCCCCACCAGTGGGGAGCCTTGTCGTCGTTGGCCGAGCTGAACCTGCCGCAAGGTGTTTCCACGGTTCCGTTGGTCCCGTCGCCACCGAGCGGGGTTGGGTTCTTGGCGCCCTCCTGGAAGGAGTCGAGCTTCCAGTCCAGCTGCTGCCAGTCCCCGTACTCCTCCGGCAAGTGCTCCTGGTACTCCACGCACTCGGCCACCTCGTCGGCGGTCCAGAACTCCAGTCCTGCGGGCATCTTCATGGTCTTTTCCTTGTGTTGAGAGAGGCGGGATTAGCTCAGGGCTTCGCGTGCCTTGACGGCGCGGCAGAGGGCCATGGTGACCGCTCCGTTGCGGGTCTTGTCGGTCACCTCGCCGTCGGCCAGCGTGCCGCCTCCGGTGCAGTGCCCGTCGATCTCGGCGTCCCAGAAGGTCCGGCTGGCTGAGCCCGACTTGGTCACCTCGCCCGTGAACACACGGGGGTCCACGCGGCGGTAGATGGTCACGGCGTAGCCACCACCTCCACGCGGGGTGTAGATGGCTTCTGCGTTGCATTGCGCGGCTTCGTCCCAAATCGTGATGCGCTTCATGGTTCTCTCCTTGTTGGTTGGGTTGGGTTGGGTTGGGTTGAGGGTCAGTTCACCCAGTAGGTCAGCCCACCGAACTTGAGCAGTCCCCGCTCGCCGCCGTCGTCGCTCGCGTCCGACTCGGCACAGGTGGCCGGACGAAGGAGAGTTCCGGTTTGGTAGTCAATCAGCCAGCCATAGATAGAGCGGCTCAGGTCGACGATCGCGTCGTCGTAGGCAATGTCCTCGTCGGTGACCTCGTCGGCGTCGTACTCCGTTGGCATCTGGAGCCAGTGGGTGTCGGTCTCGACAACGACGGTAGAGGGATCGAGGGTGAGGTGGGTCTTGGTGGGCATGGGTTCTCCTTGTGTGAGGGGCGGGATTAGCTCAGGGCTTCGCGTGCCTTGACGACAAAGCTCCGCAGAGCGCTTTCGTCGTTTGAAATGTGCTGGAGGAAGATCTCAGTAGTCTCGCCGGTGGCTGCACCGTCGCCCGTTTGCAGGGCCGCAAACTCGACTAGGGTGCGGAGGATATTGATTTCGTGGCTGGTCAGCTTGAGCGGGGCGGCGGTCTTCTTGCGGGTCGGCATGGGGTTCTCCTTGTGGAGGGGCGGCTGGACCGCCCCTCGGGGGTTGGGTGGTTGACTGGGTCTACTTTGCAGCAGCGGCAGGGGTCAGGGTGGCGCGGGTGACCGAGGTCTCGGCGACCCCCTTGTAGTCGCCGTGCGACTTGATGGACCCGGTCAGGATGTAGTCCTCGCCCTCGGTCAGGGACTCGCCCTGGCTGTCGGTGTTGCGGGACGAGAACCACTTGAGGACGGAGCCATCGGTGGTCACCAGCTGGAGGATCCAGGTGTACCCGTAGTGTCCTTCGAACCCACCAATCCTGGTCAGTGTGACCGGGATGGGGGCCAGCAGGTTGGCACCCTTGCGCTTGTCGGTAGCCGTCAGCTTCGTCCCGATCTTGTCGCCCTTGGCACCGATGTGCCGAGAGGTCTCGGCCAGGGACTGCTGGCGCTCACGCTGGCGGAGCTTGCCCAGGTGGCGCTGGTACGCCGCGACAGCGGACGCCACGATGCCGGCCTCCTTGGGCTGCACAGTACCCAGCGAGCAGGTGGCGTACAGGTTCCAGAGGTAGTCGCTGTCACCGATGTCGGTGTCCACGTCCAGGCCTCGGACCCACTCCAGGGTGGCCTCGGCCTCGGCGGTGTCGCGCTCCTCGACGGGGCACTCGGCTGCCAGGGTGGCGGCCTCCTGCTCCTGCTCGGCCCCGACGGGGTGAAGCCGCAGCAGCACCTCGTCGGCAGTCGCCTGCCCACCGTCAATCCGAGCGGCCCCACGGCTGACCCAGCCGCTGTTGCGGACGTGGGTTGCGACCGTCGACAGGAACGCCAGGATGCTGGTGGACATGGAGACCGAGGCGTAGCCGCCGCCACCCTCGCCGTCGGCCAGGGCTACGGCAAGGTCCCGCTCGTAGCTGGCGAGCCGGGCAGCGTCGGCGCTGTCCTTGCCACCGATGAAGTCGGCGAGGCAGTTCCGTCCGACCTGAAGGAAGGACCCGTCCTCGGCCTTGCGGACCAGGAAGGTCTGGTTGCGCCGACGCTCGGTGCCGCAGTGGTCACAGACCGGCCCACGCTCACGGTACTCGTGAGGAATCAGCGAGTCCTCGATGGACGGGTTGATCCGCAACACGTTGCGGTACTCGCCGTCCTCACCCTTGAAGCCTTCGAGGGTGGCGACGAACTGGTATCCGGCGACAGCCACGGTGGTGGAGCTGACGGCCAGGGCGGTGAGGCGCTGGGTCCAGAACCGCTTGACGCCCAGGCCATCGCGCTCCTGGCGTTCGCGCTCGACAATACCGACCTCGGTCCAGGTCGGAGGCTCGATGCCGAGCTTGGCGGCCTTGGTGGCCAGTCGCTTCAGCTTGGTGGACAGGGGCTTGAGCTTCTCGGAAGCGATGGCGTAGACCTGTCCGAGCTGGACCCCGTCACGGCTGGACGTAGCACGGCTGCTGGAGGTGTACTGGACGAGCGGCCACTGCTCGCCCCGGTGCTCCTCCAGGTTGTCGGGGCTGTAGGTCAGGCGGTGGGCCTCGGTCCGGGCAGCCTCCGCACTGTCGTGCAGGGACACGGGCTTGGTTGAGCCGTATTCGTAGACCCCGTGGGTCCACTGAATCTGAGCGTTGCGAGACGGAACGATGGTGTCGGTGGTCTTGAGCATGGTAGGTCCTGTTGGTGTCAAGTTGTGAGTATCCACCACTTGGCCTTGTGTCAAGTGGTGCGTGAACGGTAGGCAGGTCCCGGCGCTTTACAGCCGGACCTTGCCTCGGCACTTGCGCTTGCTGGACTGCTTGCGCTTGTCGGGGTGGTGTCCAGACCCACCGCGCAGGTGGGCGTGAACGGCGATCCAGTTGCGGGGCTTGCCCGGCTTCTTGGACTTCTTGGACATGGGGTCTCTCCTTGTGGGGAAGTGAGCTGCAAGAACTTGGACCAGTCTCGGTCGGAGACTCGGGCCTCCTCTCGGAGGACCTCGACCTCGTCCCTCAGGCGTTCGTTCTCCCGGAAGCGGATGCTCCGCAGTCGGTGGGCCTCGGTCCCAAG
>Ga0098056_1000372_pt1 | contig 18731 bp, 23 predicted proteins | sample 17BtaG_FD_92583 | JGI IMG/M metagenome (GOLD analysis project Ga0098056, IMG submission 92583) | Marine viral communities from the Subarctic Pacific Ocean - 17B_ETSP_OMZ_AT15314_CsCl metaG | ecosystem: Environmental > Aquatic > Marine > Oceanic | place: Subarctic Pacific Ocean | collected...
CGTCTCGCAGGATGTTTTAGTTTTGGGTGGGGGAATTTTTCTTTTCTGGTTTCCATGGAGACTATTGGGGGAGGGGTGGGGGAATTTGAGGGGGTGCGTTTAGGATTTGATGGGATTGCATGAGTTGGCGGGCCTTTTCGGCGTTGTGGCGGCTGATCATTCCGGGGAGTCGGGGGAGATCGAGGAGCCACCAGATGAGGAGCCCGCCGCCGGTGATCCAGAAGAAGAATTGGGTTCCTGGCTTTCCCAGGTAGAGATAATGCAGGCCCAAGGAGATCCATAGGAGGAGGGCGAGGGGTAAGCCTTTTCGGAGCCGGCGGAATTCGGATCGGAATGCTTTTTGCTGGGCCGGGGAGAGGTGGAGGAATGCGGAGCGGACTGAGGGTGGGAGGGTCATTTGATAAGGTAGAAATCTACCGTCCACCCAACCCAGAAAAATCGCGCTGACTGCTGCGAGGGTGGACGGTTAGGGTGGACAGATTATTTTTCACCGTCCAGCGTGGCGGGTTTGTCCAAGGTCGGGTTTTGGTGGGTGGACATTTCTAAAGGGTTGGTTTTCAGTTTCTTTTCTCTCTCTGTCCACTGTCCAATCAACTTTTGAGAACTTTTAGATTGAGTTAAAAACGGGTATAAATAGGGGGATCCCCCCTATGTATAAGGTTTGTCGGATGGTGGGTGGTAGGGTGGACGGTTAGGCATAAAAAAGCCCGCTCCTGGTGGGGAGCGGGCAGGAGAGGTTTGGGGAGGGTTATTTCTCCTTTGGCTTCGTGACGGATGATTCCGGGACGACGACGAAGGGAAAAGTGAGTTCGTGGTTTTGATCCCACGTTTTCCGGAGCCCGCGGATGCAGGCGGCGATGAGTGCGGGTTGGCTGATGTGGGTTTGTTCGGAGATGTGGGCCAGGTCGGCCAGGATCTCCGCGGGCTGACGTTGAGAGAGTCTTGATTCTTTCATGTATCCCATCATACGCCAAATGTCACCCAATCAAGTTTTTTTTCAATTTTTATTTTGTAATGGGTGGGGGGTTATTGGGTTCCTTTGAAAAAATAAATCAAGGAAAGTAACTTTTTCGCTTGCGATGGGTAATAATGGGAGACAAAGTGCCACCCAAGATGAAGCAAGAGGAGCTGAATGAGATGATAAGGCGGTTTTCCGATGAGATTGGAATGCCGCAAAAAGAGATTCGCCGGTTGTGCCTTCGGGCGGGATTGGAACTTTTGGAGAAGGGTGAGTTGAGAATTACCCGGGGGAAGGTTTTGCAGGAAGGGGATCCAGCATGAAAATTGAGCTGGAAGTTTCGGGCGCGGTGGTTGGGGCGATCGTGGAGGCGATGAAGAGGGAGGGGCTGGCGGTGCCGGCGGAGGGCCGAATGGCGCCGTTTTCGGTGGAGGAGTTGGTTTTGGAAACCGGCATATCGGAGACGGGGGTGCGGCGGTTGATTGAGTCGGGGGCGCTTCCTCGGATCGAGGGGGTTGGTCGTGTGTTGGTTCCGGTGAATGCGGTGCGGCAATGGCAGGAGGGGAAGCGCAAGAGTGCGGTGTGTGTGGCACGGCGGGAAGGGGGGCGGAGATGAAGCGGGGGAAGGTTAAGGTGATTTATTCGGATGACGATGTGGATCTGGTGATGTGGAGGTTGCGGGCTTATGAGCCGAATTTTACAGCGTGTGGGTATCGAGAGGAAAAGAAGAGCTCGTTTTTGTCCAGATTGCGCCGTTTTCTGACTGCTGATGGTTCGGAAGGAGGGGCTGATGAGTGATTTGGTCGTTCTTGATGGGGTTGTTGAGGGGAAAAAAACGGGGAGTGTTTTGGCCGCGATGAATGATGTGGCGTTGGCGCCTTTGAGAATGTCCACGATCACAAGGGAGATTGTGGAGGAGGTTGCGCATTTTTATGGGGTTGGTGTTTGGGAGTTGGAGGCAAGGACTCGCAAAATGCCGATTTGCCGGATCCGCCAGGTGGCGATGTATTTTCTGTACTACTTCGGGGGGCTGAGTTATCAGAACGCGGCGGCGACTTTCGGGCGGACGCATGTGACAGCGATGCATGCGCGGGGGGTGGTGGAATCGTTGGTTGGTGATGACGCGGGTTTTGAGGCGGAGTTGAAGGTGATTTTTGGGCGGATTGTGGCGCGGCGGGCGGATCGTCGGGAGCGTGAGCAATTGGGAAGGAGTGCGGGATGAGTCGGGGGCGGGAGACGAATGAGGTGGAGATTTTGGATACAGCGTTTCATCATCGTGGCGGGGAGTTGGGTTGGAGTGTTTTCGGGGATTCTCGTTTGGATCCGTCGGAGTTGGTGGAGCGGATGGAGGAGGGTGATTTTGAATCGGGCGTTGTGCGGGCGGCCGTTATGGGGGCAATGTTGGACATTTGCCTGGAGGGTTGGGCGCGAGAGTGTGATGTGGAAAAAGTTGGGGAGCGAGGGGAAGCACTGGGTCGGGCGTTGGGATATGTTTTCGATGGTGGGCTCGCGATGTTGGGCGCGGTGGCGCGGATCGGGGGAGAGGTGGCTTTGCCGGTGGCGTGCAAGGTGTTGGATTCTTGGTTTTGGGATTGTCCGGGGACGGTGGATTTGGGGAAGCGGCTTTTGGCGTTGGGAAGGTTTTTAAATCATCCCGAGCTAGATGGTTGGAGCGTGCGGGGTTTAGCGAAGGGCTGCTGTGAGTCGAGGACGTGGATGAGTAAAAGGGTTCGTCGGGAGTGCAATAAGCCGATCGAGGCGGCGGGGGGTCGCGGGGTGGCGAGTTGGCAGCAATCTCCGGATCAGCGGGAGAGGAGCGCGGAGGCTCGGAGGGAGAGTTTTCGGAAATCGAGAGCAGAAAGGGAAATCAGTGAAGAATTTCAAAACAAAAACGAGAACGAAAAATGAAATCAGAAATTGAAAAAGCAAATGTTGGGGAAGTTCGGGAGGATTTCCGGGTGATTCGGGAAATTCATGTGGATGATCTTTATCAATCTGCGACGAATCCGCGGAAGGAATTTGATGAGGAGAAGTTGGTTGAGTTGAAAGATTCAATTGAAGAGATGGGGGTTCGTCAGTGTTTGATCGTGCGGGAGCTGGAGGAGAATCCCGGGAAGTTTGAAATTGTGGCGGGGGAGAGGCGATGGCGGGCCGGCCGGAGGGCGGGGTTGGTTAAGCTGCCTTGTGAGGTCTGGATAATGACGGATCGGGAGGTGGTGACCTTTCAGCTTGTGGAGAATATCCAGCGGGCGGATTTGTCGCTGATCGAGGAGTTGGAGGGATGCGAAGAGCTCATTGCAATGGGGGTGCCATCGGGTGATCTAGCGCGGAGCCTGGGGAAGTCTCTGAACTGGGTGCAGGATCGTCTGTCTTTGGGAGATTTACCTACCCCGGCGCGGATTGCGGTTGGGGAGGGGTTGGTGGATTTGCGCGGAGCGCGGGAGATTCTGAAGGTTGAGGAGGAGGAGCGGGAGAAGTTTTCGCAGGAGATTTTGGAGCTTGGGGAGGTGCCATCGGCGGAGCAGTTGGCGAGGGTTGTGGAGGAGAGGTATTTGGTGCCGGCGGCGAATCGGCAACGGTGGGCGGATTGGTGCGATGAGCGTTGTATGGAAAAGGGGGTGAGACCGATAGAGGATTGCGAGAAATGGGCGGAGTATGTTCGGCCGTACGGTGAAGGGGTTGGAAGCTGGAAGCCAGAAGGCGAGGCTATTGGCGGACTAGCGGCACGGGCTGATGAGTCGGGCGTGACCTGGGGAGTTTTGGCGCGAGTGCATGGGGTGGAAATGGTTTTGGTGCCGATCGGCGGGGTGAGGTCGGGGGAGATTCGGCCGATTGTGCTGGTGGACCGGGGGAAGGTTGAGGCGGCTGAGCGGGGACAAAGGCAGAATGGTCTGGAGTTCACGATGGGGCCGCGGAAGATGAAGGTTGCGGAGGATCCGCAGATGGGCGCAGATTCGGGAGAGGTTGGGGGTGATGATGGGGGGAAGGTTGAGGGGAAAGCGAGGGCGGCGGGAATTGTGGATTTTGAGGAGGTGTCGGATTCTTATGTGAAGGTTCCGGTGGTGAAGGTGGGGAAGGCGTCGGTTTGGAATCCCTGGTTGGTGGATCAAGTGCCGGTTGAGGCTGAGCATTTGCTGAGGGGCGTTTTGGTGCGGGATGTGTTGGGGCAGGAATGCCCGGGATGGGAGGGTGAGTTTTTGGACGTTGTAGGCGAGCCGGTGACGAATTTTGATAGACCGGAGACGTTTTGGGTTTTGCGGAAGGCCAGGAAGGAGGAGGTGATTTATAAGAAAATCGCGGGGTTGCTGGGGGTTTTGGAATGCCTGGGGGAGCGGATGGGGTGGATCGATTAGGGAGAATTTAAAGAAAGGAATCAAGAAAATGAGTATTGAAAATATTGTTGTAGCGGCGGCGGGGGAAAGGGAAATCCTTTTGACCTGGAGGGATTATGGGAGAGGGATTGATGGGACTGTTTCGGCTTCGGTGGATCGGGTTTCGGGGCTTGGGACTTTGCGGCGGCTTTTTGTGCGGGCGGGGAAGCGGCGGGGCGGGATTGGTCGGGCTTTGGTTCGGGCATCGCTGGCGGAGCTGAAGGCGGTGGGGTGCCATCGGGTGTTTGTGCTTTTGAATCCGCAGGATCAGCGGGAGGAAGTGAAGGCTTTTTTCGAGGCGATTGGTTTTAAGGGAATTCCTGGGAGTGAGTTTGATCCTCCATTGGGGTCGATTGTGATGATGGGTGAAATTCACGGGGCCGGTCTTTTGAATTCGCACGAGTAGAAAATCAGGATGGCTGAAATTGATGACGCACGGCAACGCTTGCCTATTTGGGTTCTTTTCGGGGTGCTCGGGTTGGAGGGTGCCGATAAGGTGGGGGAATGGGGCGGGAGCTCGGGGAATGTGGTGATTTGTTCTCCTTTTCGGGAGGATCGGACTCCATCGTTTTCGATCTTTGAGAGAGATGGGGTGGGGTTTTGGAAGGACTTTGGGACGAATGAGTCTGGCGATGAGATCAAGTTGATTGAGATGGCGCGGGGGTGTTCGACGAAGGACGCGATTGCGCTTTATTTTCAGTTGGCGGGGATCGATCCGGGGACGGGGAGGGATGATGGACCATGGAAGAAGAGGAGTGGGGGTAAGTCTCGCGCAGAGGCGCAGATGCGCAAAGATGTTGAGGGAGGGGGGAAGAAGAAGAGTTCCTTGGCGGATAAGTTGAAGGGGGTGGAGGTCGTGAAAGAGAAGGTTGATCGGACGGGAAAGAAGGAGATTGTTGAAGTTTATGATTATGTTTCGGAGAAAGGGAAATTGCTTCATCAGACCTTAAGGTTTGAGCCGAAAGAGTTTCGGCAACGTCGGCCGGCGCGGGCGGGGGAGGATGGGGAATGGGTTTGGAGTCTGAAAGATTCGCGGGTGGTGCCTTATCGACTTCCTGAGATTTTGGCGGCGGGGCCGGAGGTTCCGATTTTCCTGGTGGAAGGGGAGAAGGATGTGGATTGCCTGCGGGAGCTCAGCGTGGAGGGTTTACCGGTGGTGGTGACTACGTTCCCGATGGGAGCGGGGAAGTGGCGCGATGAGTATGCGCGTTTTTTTCGCGGGCGCTGGGTGGTGATCATTCCGGATTATGACGTGCCAGGATTGGAGGGGGCGGAGAAGGTGGCGCGTGAGCTTTTCGAAGTCGCAAATCGGGTTGGGATTTTGGAGTTGGAGAAGTTGTGGAGGCGGGCGAAGCCGGGAGACGATGTCGCGGATTGGCGGAGTTGGTGTGCTGAATGTGGAATTACGATCCAGGTGCAATCGGCGGGGTTGATGAAGGCGGCGGAGTCGGCGGGGCATGCGGGCTTGGATTTTTATGAAGAGATTATAGCTGACTCGGGACGTGGGTTAAAAGTGATGCAGGATCGGCTGGCGAGGAATTTGGTGAAGTGTGAAAACTTGATGTATTGTGGGGATCACTTTTGGAGGTGGAATGGCGGGGAGGGGATTTGGGATAAGCTGCGGGAGAAGACGTGGTTTTCTAGGAAGGTTCGGCGGAAGGTGGTGGAGGCGGGCGGGGAGTCGGCTTTGACTTCTTCTCTCGTTTCTTCGGTTGAGGCGTTGGCGAGGTCGGAGCGGGTGAAATTTCCGGAGGAATTGAACGGGTATCCCGAGGGGTGTTTTCCGGTGGCGAATGGTCTTTTGGAGTTGGAGACGGGGCGGCTTTTCCCATCGCGTGCGGGGCATTTTACGACGACTCAGATTCCGCATGTTTACGATCCGGCGGCGGCGTGTCCGGAGTGGCTGAAGTGGTTGGAGGATCGACAGGAAGACGAGGAGACGAGGAATCAGATTCAGGAGATTTTTGGATATTGCCTGGGGACTTCGGTGAATTTCCATTCGTTCTTTTTCTTTTACGGAGACGGGGGCACGGGAAAATCGACTTGTGTGGATGTGCTGGAATGGTTGATTGGTTCGGAGAATAAAGTTTCGCTGGAGCTCACGGAGTTGGATAATCCCTTTACGCGGAGCCAGCTTGTCGGGAAGTCGCTTTATTTGGCGAAAGAGCTTACGACGCGAAGCTTTAAACATATTGGACTGATCAAGGCGATTGTTTCGGGGGATCCGGTTTCGGTGGATGTAAAATATGGTCAGGGATTTGATTTTCGACCTCGGGGGCGGTTGGTGATGGAGTCGAATGTTTTGGCTTGCACGCCCGATTCGTCGGGAGGGTTTGAACGTCGATTTATTCAGGTGAATTTTGATAAACCGATTGATCGGAAAAAGATGGAGTATGGATTTCAGGAGAGGTTCAAGGCGGAGATGAGCGGGATTTTAAATTGGGCGTTGGAGGGATACCGGCGGTTGATGGCGCGGGGGCGGTTTGAGCACACCCAAAAATCACAGGCGGCGACTGATGATTTGTTGAAACATCGTGCGGGAGTTTCGATGTTCCTAAAATCGGGAATGTTGCGCGAGGTGGAGGATCCGACCGGGGAGCTCGGAGTGAGGATGGAGCGGATTTATGGACTATACAATGAGTGGTGTGAGACGGAGGCAGTGGTGCCGTTTCACAAGGAGAAGGGGACATTCGCGCGCGAGGTCTTTACGCAGAAAAAGGACTGGAAGATGAGGAGTAAACGGAAGTGGTTCCCGGGGGAGATTCGGGACACGTTTATTCTTGGGATTCAGGAAGGGGCCGGGGGTGGTGAGGTTCCCGAGTGGGTGGATGATGGGGAAGTTTAAATAACAGCAAGAACACTGACCCGCCGGAATTGCTCGACGAACGCCTAGATCAGAGACCCTATGGATAAATAACACCAAACCAATCCCCCTACCGAGTTAAAGAGCGCGGTAATGGGCCGAGTACAGCTTTATACCTATAAACCAACCAACCAACCAAAAAACCAATGAGCAATAAAATCGAAACCATCCCCGTTTCTTCTGCTGAACTACTGAAAGGCAAGCCGTGTCATCTCGTTGAAAAGTGGGAAAACCTTGCCGCTTCATGGCTCCAAGTGGCTCGCGAAATTAACGCGCCCGATATTTCCACCAGGGCGCGCGCCAGAGCAGCCATTTACCAAGATTGCGCTGAAGATCTAAAAGCGAACGGCCAATGTCCAGCGACCCGCTGACGCTACACCTAACCCTGTTGAATAATGAAACCAACCCTATCGAAGCCCGAAACCGTGGAGCAACCCGACGCTAAAGCGGGTTCGTCTGCGACTACTTGTTCGCTTCCGTTGGTCGTGTCATTCAGTGGAGGCCGGACAAGCGCATTCATGGCTCGAATGATCCAAGTATCCCCACTCTATGAAGGTCGGAAAATAATATACGTCTATGCCAACACGGGAAAAGAAAGGCAAGAGACGCTAGACTTTATTAAGCAGTGTGACGAGAAATGGGGATTGAACACGATATGGATTGAGGCTGAGGTAATCCACGAAGCTGGGAAAGGCACTCGCCACAAAGTAATCAAGCCGGAAGACGCATTCGTAAACACCGATCCGCTAGGCCCAGGGCATCCCTTCTTTGAGGTGGTCAAGAAATACGGGGTATTTAACAACGGTTTTCCGCACTGCACTCGTGAAATGAAAACAGCACCAATCAACAGCTACCTACGGAGCATAGGTCTAAAAAAAGGGCAGTATGTAGAAGCGTGGGGAATCAGGGCCGACGAGCCTCGCCGTAAGTCCGAAAGACCGGGAGTGATTTATCCGCTGGCCGAGTTGGGTGTAACTGAGCGTCTAGTAAGAGAGTTTTGGGATAGACAGGACTTTGATCTTGGAATCAAACAATACCAAGGGAACTGCGACCTATGCTTTAAGAAGTCTTTAAGAAAGCGCCTAACGATCCTGAAAGAAAACCCAAGCATTGCAAAAGATTGGGCTGAAATCGAAGGAATGGGCGACAGGAAAGGTGGTGATAGGGCTATTTTTGATCGTTCAGGAATCCCCATCAAGACGCTATTGGAGATGAGTAAATCAGACACGCTGGAGGAAGCTGTTGATCAACACGATGAGAGCAAGACGCAACCAGAACTTTTTGCCGTAGCGGCTGAACTAAATTGGGACTTTGAGACGCAATGCCACTGCCAATCTTCTTAGCGAACGACCAAGGATAACAGATCATGAGAATGTGTGAAAACTGCGGCATGGAAAATGCCCTCCAGAGCGACGTGAACTGCTGGCACTGCAAGCAACCGATGGCGAATGATTCTCGTTCATCCGCTTGTTCTCTTTGCGAGGGAATCGGTGAGCTTGATGGTTTCGGCGGAGGAGGGCGAACCGACTGCCACAAATGCGAAGGTACAGGAAAAGAGAACGCATAGCCCACGCACCCCGCCGACAACGCATGATCGCCACTCCTCCCAGATCACGAAAAACCCCGCCCCGCTCGACTCGGAGCGGGGCGGGGTTGTGTGCGGCGGTTTGTTCGCTGCTAGTTGGATTCGATGATCTCCTCTCGGATTTCAGAGTAATCGACGGGGCGAACGCTGCGCCGTCCAGTTCCGGAGTAGCTGGCGAGTGCGGACCAGATCACCTCTTCGTCGGCGGGATGGATGCTACTCTCCACGTGGAAACCGCGAGAGTGGCTGTAACGGATGGTCGGGTTACTGACCGGGCTGGTGAACGCCTCGGTGATGGCTGCCACGAAACCGCGTTTGCCTCCGGTCAGAGTGTTTGGCCGTCCGCCGAGCTGGCCGTTTTCACGGGCGGCTTGGGCTTTGGCAGGAGTGGAGATGGAACCGAGTTGTTGTGCAGCTTTGTTTTTCATTACGTCCCTACTCTAAACCGATCGTTGGGTTACGTCAATAGGAAAAGCGCACAAATCAAAATTTATTCAGCGAACAGCAAGGATCATTTGCCGCCGCGGAGCGGGGGTTGAATGCATCCCCCTGTTATCCCTCAATCACAAAAAGACCCTCGCTTTCAATTCGATTGAGTTGCCCCAAATCAGCCGCAGACAAATCATAGTTGCGCCCTGACTTTCTAAACTTCATCGACCCGTATTGGCCTATTGGCATCCACCCTTTCGGGATTAGCTTGTTGATTATTTGTAGATACTGCTCTGCGGTCATTGGTTCTGGTTTCATAATTCGTAAAATTGGGATAACAAAACAGTGGACTCAATCCGACAAATCGGATGAGTCACTTCGGTCGTTTTCCCCCTTATTCGCGGAGCTTTATTTTAATGAGTGGGGGATTTTGTCAAGGATGAAGTGACGCGGCGGGGGGAGGTAGATTTAGATTGATTGGATATGAGTGAGATGGAGCAGAAGGATTTTTTGGAGGTCGGGCAGCGCTGGGGGGTGCATTCGCGGACGGTGCGGAAGTGGTTTGAAATTGCGGAGGAGGTCGATGAAGGGCCTTTTCTTTCGGGCGGTGATACGGGGCTTTTTCTGGATTGGTATCGGCGGCATGTGGGGCGGGAGCCATCGGGGAGGGTGAAGGAGCGGGCGCGGGAGTTGAATTTGGAAGCGGGGATTGGGGCGGAGTCGGTGGAGGGTTCGGTGGACCTGGGACCGGTGGAGTTGATTGGGCGGGCGCTGGAAAGGTTGGGGCTTTCGCTTTCGTTTGCGCGTGTGATTGAAGAAGAGGAGCGGGCGCATGAAGCTTATCAGGCGGCGCGGCAAGATGGGAGGAATACGGACGCGGCACGGCGCCGGTGGCGGGATGCGCAGGAGATGAAGCGGGCATTGCAGAAGACGGACGACGCGGTGAAGGTTGCGGAGGAGTTGTTGAGGGAGTGGGTGAGGAAAGAGTTTGAGCCGCATCAGAGAGAGGTGAGGGAAAGTTTTCGAGAGTTGGCAGAAGGTGAGGTTTTACGGTTTTTGAATGCGCGGGCTCCGGGGGAGGTGCGGGCGATTTGGGTGGAGCTTGTTGAGGAGCGCTTGCGAGAGGGGAGATGAGTGAGATGATTGAGATGATTGAGATGAAGGATGGGGAGTTGGTTGAGGGGGTAAGACATTTGCCGGGGGTGGTGCGGGTTTTTGTTGAGGGGATTCGGGAGAGGGTGTGGCGGGAAGCTCGCCGGTTATCGTTTGGGGATTGGTGTGAGGGGAATGTGGTGATTTCTAATGGGGAGAATTCGGATTATGCGGGGCCTTATTCGCGGGAAATGACTCCGTCGGTGTGTCGTTTTTTTGAGGAGTTTTTGGAGGCGGACGGGGGTGAGAGGTGGCGGAGCTGTTACGGAATGAAGGGTTCCCAGGCGGCGGTGACTTTTCACGCGTTGGTGGCTTTGGCGAAGCGGGTCCAGGCGGCGCCGGGGAATATTGTCTACGGGATCGACGCGAAGGGTAATGCGGAGGCGACGGCAGCGAGGTTTGTGGAGATTTTACGGGGGATGCCGTCGATGGATTCGATTTTACAGGGGGTGCATGAGAATGATTTAAAGGGGGATACGATCAAACTCCCGGGGATGACGGTTTGGTTTGTGGGGGCTGGATCGGTGGGGCAGATGGCATCGAAACCGGGGGTGATTTTTGTGGTGCTGGATGAATTGGATTTGCATCGGGCGCCGAAAAAAGAGGGCTCGACGAAGAGGCTTTTGGAGTCGAGGGGGAAGGCGACGAAGAGCGGGAAAATTTTGGGATTTTCAAAACCGACGGATGAGGACGGTCAGACGGCGATGGCGGTTGCAGATGGGTCCGGGCATCGGGATTTTGTGCCTTGTCCCCGGTGCGGGGAGTTCCAGTGGCTGAAGATGAAGCAGGTTCGTTATGAGCATTGCCGCGATGAGCGGGGGGAGTATGACCTAGAGCGGGTGTTGCGGGAGACCTTTTATGAGTGCGAGCATTGCGGGGGGCGGATCGAGGAGGAGGAGAAAAAAGCGATGCTCCAAAAGGGGGAGGTGAGGCCGACAAATTTTGTGGAAAAGAGGTTGGAATCGGGAGAGGTGGAGATGGTGCCGGGGTGGAAACCGCAGGCGATGAGTTTTTACCATTCGGATTTGTATGCGCTTTGGGATGGATCAACCTGGGGGCATTTGGCGCTAGAGAAGATCGAGGCGGGGAAGAATCCGGTGAGGTTGAAGGGTTTCATTCAGGATCGGTTGGGTGAACCTTGGCGGGAGTCGGGGGCGCGGCGGGTTTCGACGGATGAGCTCCGCACGATGTGCGGGGAGTATCGTCGGGGGACGGTGCCGGTGGAGCCGGTTGTTTGCGGGGTTTTTGCTGATACGCAGGACGATTGCTGGAAGGGCGTTAAGGTGGGGTTTTCGCGCTCCGGAGATGTGATGGTTGCGGATTGGGGGATTTTTCTGACGTGGGAAAATATGGTGCGTTGGGCGAAAACGGGGATTGTTTATGAGGGGCAGAGGAAGCGCGTTTTGTGCAATTTGACGGATGAGGGCGGGCACCGGACTTATGAAGTGCGGCGGAGGTGTCGGGCGTTGGCGCCGGTTTTTAACCCATCGAAAGGATTGGGGGGAATGCAGAATTTGAGGCATGGGGGGGATTTGTTGCGGTGGAATAAGTATCGAGTTTTCAAAACTGACAAAGAGGGCCGGCAGACGGTGCGGGTTTTGAACTATGACGATGACGCTTATCGGCGGATGCTTTACCGGGATTTGATTTTGGACCGGGAGGCGGTGGATGATGATGGGGAACCGGTGGAGAGGTTTGGGGATTTGATGTTTCCGATCGATGCCGCAAAGGACGAGGATTTTTTGGAGGAGTTGACCAAGGAGTTTCAGGTGCGAAAAAATGGGAAGTGGGTTTGGGAGAGCGACGGGATGAATGATTTTGGGGATGCGGTTAAGTTAGCGGTGATTGGGCGGGATGTTTTTGCGCGGAAGTTTATGGCGGGCTGAGGGCGGGGTTGGTGGTGTTGACGGGTTTGGGCGAATCATGCGCGTAGACATGGACTTGGTGAGGGGATTGGTGGAGACGAATACTCTGGAGGAGTTAAAGACGAAATATGTGGCGGCGGTGGAGGCGTTGGAGGCGGGCTTGGAGGATCGGGTTGAGTTTACTGGCGTCAATATGAAGGAGTCGGGGACAAGCGGGGAATTTGTGAGGGGGGAGCTGAAGATGAAGGTGAAGCTTTATAAGCGGGCGATTGATATTAAAACGTTAGGGGATGGGGCGAAAAGGAATCGGCGGATGAATCATGTCGATTTTTCGCGGACGGAGTGCGGTTGGTGATTGTTGAGGGTTGACGACTTTGCCGCTTTGCATGGGTCAAGGATCAGGCAAGGCGCGGCGCGGGAAGCGCGGGGGGAAGAATCGGAATTTGGCGGCGAAGGCTCGGAAGGCTGGAGCGGTTGAGGGTAAAAAGGAGCGACTTTTGCGGGCGCTTTCGAATTTTGACGGCGCGAAAATTTCAGAGCGGCGGGGTCGTGCGCGGTGGGATTCGTTGGGGGCTCGGGATGAGGTTTCGGCATCGGATCGGGTGGAGTTGATGCGTTCGGCGCGTTGGGGTGAGGCGAATATTGGTTTGGTGGCCCGGGCGATTACGGGACCTTCGCGTTTGATTGGTTATTTGAAACCGCAGGCGGAGACGGGGGATCCGGAGTTGGATAAGCGGATCGAAGAAGCATGGCATTTGCGGACTGATCACGCCCCGGCTTTTGATATGGCGGCGGGGATGGATTTTGAAGGATGGCAGGATTGGGTAAAGCGGAGCAAAATCCGTGATGGCGACGCGTTGACGGTTTTGACTGAGGGGCCGGGGATGGGGGCGCGGGTGATGATGTATGAGGCACACCAAATCGGGGATGGCAAGCGGGAGGCGAAGAAGCCGAAGAATTTGGCGGATGGTGTGTTTCTGGATCGCTTTGGGGGGCGGGCCGGATTTCGGTTGCTCGATGCGAAGGGGGAGGTGATGAAGTCGGTTCCCAGGGAGCGGGCGATTTATCACGCGGACGAAGTTCGGGCCGGGAGGCCAAGGCAGGTTTCGGGGCTCGGGCATGCGGTGTCTAATTTCAAGGACACGGTTGAAATTCTGGGATATACCAAGCAGGCGGTTAAGGTGGCGGCGCTCTGGGCGGCTTGGTTGGAGCAGTCGCCTAATGCGGAGGGTGAGGAGGATCCGGGGGCGGACTTAAAGGGTTTCATTGATGATCTGCCGGAGTCGGTTGACCTGGATGAACTTACGGATGCAGTTGAGGGAGCGACGGGGACGGGTGATGAGGGATTGGTTTTAACTCTGGATCAGATGATTCAGGGCGGTAGGTTTCAGGAGTTTGCGCCTGGGCAGCAAATGAAGACGACAAATGATTCGCGGCCGCATCCGAATACGCTGGGAATGCTATCGTGGTTGGTGCGGGATATTGCGTGGGGTATCGGGATTGCGCCGGAGGTGCTTTGGGATCCGGGGTCGATCAACGGGACGGGGATGCGTTACGTGATGGCGGAAACGAGGAGATTTGTGGAGGTGCAACAAGCGAGCCTGCGTCGGGATTGCCAGCGGCTTTGGATGTATGTTTTGGCGAAAGAGATTAAGGCGGGTCGGCTGGATATTCCGGCGGGGGTGAGTTGTTGGTGGAAGGCTAGATGGGTGCCACAGGCGGATATGACGATTGATCGGGGGAGAGATGGAAAGTTGATGCTGGAGCTTTTGAGAGAAGGTTACATGACGGAGACGGATTATTGGGCGAGTCTGGGTTTGGATTTTGAGGAGCAGGAGAGAAGGAAGGCGTGGGAGGTGAAGCGGAAAGTTGAGATTGCGGGGGAGTTTTAGGAGTGCGGCTTTTGGGGTTTTGATTTTCGGTTGACACGACGGGTTCCGGATATGGCGCGTAAATGGTTTTCGATTGATGCTTCTGAAGGGGCTTCGAAGTTAAGTCCCCGGAATGAAGGTGGACGAGTGGCGAGGGTGAATATTTTGGGGCCAATTGGCGGTTGGGATGTTTCGGGTTCTCAGTTTTTGCGGGAGCTTAATGAGCTTGGTGAGGTTGACTCGATTGATCTTCGGATTCATTCGCCAGGGGGTGAGGTTTTGGACGGGTGGGCGATCGCGAACGGGTTGAAGAATCATCCGGCGAAAGTGGTGGCGCGGGTTGAGGGAATGGCGGCATCAATGGGATCGGTGATTGCGATGGCGGCGGATGAGGTGGAAATGCCAAGAAATGCTTACCTGATGATCCACAACGTTTCTGGCGGGGTTTGGGGTGAGGCTGAGGAGTTGCGGAGTGCGGCGGATTTGGTGGAGAAGTTGCAAGACGACATTGTGGATTTTTATGCGGAGCGCTCGGGAGTTGAGCGGGATGAGGTGGCTGAGATGATGCGGGTGGAGACCTGGATGAATGGTGAGGATGCGGTTGCGAAAGGTTTTGCGGCGAGAGTGTTGGAGCCGGTGAATGCTGCGGCGGTTTGTGGCGGGATCGAGTTTGCCGGCAAGTTTGAGAATTTGCCGGAGGATTTGACCGTGGAGAATGTGGAGTCGGCTGAGGATGAGGCTGAGGATGAGGCTGATGATAAGACTGATGAGGGGGCGGATGCTCCGGAGGTTGAGGGGGGTGATGATGAGATTTCTGATGATGTGCCTGGGGAGGAGCCGAAAGGTTTCCTTGAGCGGGTGAAGAGTGCGCTGGGGATCTCCGGCGACGCGGAAGAGGTTCCTGAAAAGGGACCATCGGCATCGGTGGCGCTTGCGGCATCGATTGTGGAGAATAAACGGCTGGAGGCTGAGGTTGCGAACGTGAGGAACGAGCGCGATGGGCTGGCGGCTGAGAATAAACGACTGAGCGCTGAACAGGCGACGGTTGAGGATCTGATTGCACAGGCGGGATTTTCCCCGGCGGCGGCGGCGGATCTGCCAAGTCCTGAAGACGATTCAGAGGGGCTTGGGGCGCGTGGAGTTTTGGAGGAATTCGAAGCGATGAGCGCGGGGCCGGAGCGGTCGGCATTTTTCAAAGCGCATGAGGGAGAAATCCTGGCGGCGATGAAGAATCGGGCGTGATCCGGTGGGATTGAGACTTAACTTTTATTTTTATTTTTTATTATGGCTAATACTTTTCCAGCAGCCTTGACTGCTGAATTTGTCGCTGACGAGGCGATTACTACTCTGGGGCCGGTTCTTTCGGCTATCGATGCGTTCACTTACAATGCTCCGGTCGATCAGATCAGCCCGGGTTCCAAGGTGCAAGTGCCGGTTGTGACTGCGGGGGCGACTGCGCAGACTGATCCGACTAACTATGAATCCAATGCGGATTCTACCAAGGTGGCCCGTGAGGTGACTGTTTCTCAGCATTCAGTTTCCTTCCACGTGACTCAGGCGGAGCTCAACAATGGGCATCGTTTGCGCTCTTTGATTCGGAAGAATTTGCAAGTGATCGGCAATGCGTGCCGTGATGCGGTTTTTGCGCCGATCACGGCGGCAAATTATGGTGCGGCGGTTCTGGATTCCACGGCGGCTGATTTTGAGGCGGCTGATTTGAAGACGATTTGGGCGGAGGGGAAAGACTTTCCTACCAAGAATCTTATCATCGACGGCGCTTACTTTGCGAAGCTCCTCCCGACGAATGCCGAGAGTTTTCTACCGGGATCCCGTGGGGCTTACGGGTTTGACTCCATCGCGATGAATAATCGGTGGGATGGTGCTGATTCGGACGTGATTGGATATTTTGGAAGCTCTGATTCACTGGCAATTGCGTCTGGCGAGCCGGTGATGGACGATGAAATTCAGGACCTGCTTTCGGTTTATGAGGCAATCGAACTTCCGGGTGGTCTGGTTGCATATGCTTCCTCATGGACTTCGCTTTCTACTCGTAAGCGCTTCATGAACATCAGCGTAATGCTTGGTGCCTCGGTCGGTGATGCGACTGCGGGTAAGATCATCACGAATGGTGTTTAAGACAGTTTGAGGGGGTCGGGAGAATCCCTTCATTGCATGAGGAATCCCCGGGGCGTGAGCTTCGGGGGTTTTCTCTTTTTTGGGCTGAGGTTCGATGATGGGTAGTTTTCCGCAATTGACGTGATTGGGGCGAAATGAAGGTATGAGTTTGGCGAGTAAGCGAGGGGAGTTTTTATTGAGAGCACAGGATGCGCTGGAGGCGTTGTTTCCAGGGACGATGACGGTTGCGGGGGAGAGTTTTACGGTGGCGCGATCGGGAGAGGATCGGACAGAGGCGGCGGAGGTCGGCGGGTTTGAAGAGGAGGTAGCGGTGACGGTGCGGGCGCGGCTGTCAGATGTGCCGGATGATGGATGGGAGAGGGAGACTTTGGCAACTTTGGATGGCAGGGCGATGCGGGTGGTGGAGTGTTTGCGGGAGATTGGGGATGTGGCGTGGAGTGTGGAGCTGGAGACGGCTTGATGGTTTTTTGAGATTATGAATGAGGTAAATAAGAATGGATTAGGGGTAGCTCAGTCACGGGGTAAGCGGCGGTTTAAATCGGGGGTGAAGGATTCTCTGGGGCCTTTGAATTGTGACTTGTTTAAGAGGGCTTGTGATGATTTTTTTCGGAGGCGGGAGATGCCGGTGGGAGGAGTAAATGAACGGAAGTTTAGATATGGGAAGGAGGCGCCGGATGGGGGTTGGGATTAAGGTCAAGGGGATGAGGGATACAGAGAGGGAAATCCGGAAGTTGCAAAGGAGGCTGGGAATTGGTGCGGGGGAGTTTGCGGATCTGGCGGCTAGTGTGGTATCAAAAACGGTGGCGCGGAATGCACAGCCATTTGGAGTGGGAAAGAAGGCTTTTGAGAAAGGGAAGGGTGCGGTGCTTAAAGATTTGCACAAAATTTTCCAGCTTGTGCCGGAGGGTGCCCGGGGTCGGGCGGGGGTAGTTTCATCGGTGGCGGCGGCGAAGCGGTGGCATGACCAGCGGCGGACTTCGCGAGGGTCGGTGAAGCGTGGGGAGAAGAAAAAAATTTTGCCTTCGGTTTTTCGGATGTATGCGGCGGAGGTTCAAAAGCGGGTTGGTATGGCGAAGGGGTCGGTGATTGGTGGGGGGGATTCGCGGTTGAAGGGGAGGTTTTCAAAATGGTTTTCAAGGTGGGCCGGCGCGGGCGACGCGAAGCGGCGGGGGAGTATCGGTGGGGCGGTTTGGGAGTTTTCGAGCGAAGTGGCGCATGTGGCGAATTCGCGGGTGCTGGGAGCGCGCGGGGTGGTGCGGGTGATGCGGGCGAAAGATCGGAATTTGCGGACGGTTTTGCGCGCAAGGATGAAGAGGGAGTTGAAGAGGGCGAATCGGAGGCTTGGTTGAGGGTGAATTGGATTGACGTGAATGGGCGTCTTGTATGTTGGTTTCTGATCGTTTTTTGGTGGCGTTGGGGGAGTTCCTGGTGGATGAGTTGGGGTGGGTGGATCCTCCGCGGTTGCGGGATTGGTCAGGGACGAAGGGGGCTAAAGAGTTGATTTTGGACGCAGACGAGCCGGAGGAGCATGAGGGGTTGGATGGGGTGTTTTCGGTGTCGGCGGTGGTGTGTTTAAAAGTTCGGACTCGGGACGCATCGGAGGCGGACCGGCGGGGATGGCTCGGGGATGCGGTGGAGGCGTTGAGGGAGTCGGCGTTGGCCTTCCTGAATGATCCGGAGAATGCGCGGGGGTTGGGTGAGGAGGAGTTACGGGTTTTCGATCTGCGGAATGATGACGGGGTTTGGGAGGTGGAGGATAAGTGGCTTAATGGCAAGGTGATGGTGAAGGCGGTGATTGCGGGGGTTGACGGGTAAACCAGTAATAGGATGGCGACTTTGACGGAAGCAACGGAAGTAAAGTGTAAGGCGGATTTTCAGTACTTGGCGACTTGTGACGGTGGGGCGGTGACGATTGCGCGAAAGGCCGAGGATGATTCTTGGATTGATGTGGGGACGATGGCGGACGGGGAGCAAAAGTTTTTTCAGGTGCGGAGTTTCGGGGAGCGGGTGCGCGTGACACCATCGGGAGCATCGGTTGATTTTGACCTTTCAAGAGTGGACGCGGTTTAATGAGTGCGGGCATTTTGACAAGTTCGGGGATCCTGGGAGACTCCGGGATTTTGAGAGATGCTGGGCTTTTGTCGGCGGCGGGGTTGCTTGAGGAATTTTCATTCTTCGACTTCGATCCAATCCTCGCATTTGATATGCGGGAGTCGATGCTCGCGGATGGTGATGTTCCAGCCGAAGCTCTGGACCCTGTTTCAACGCTCGACAACATCTCGACAGCAGTGGGCGCGAACGGTGACGCGACTCAAACGACCGCGTTGAATCAAGGAGTCGCCTATGTTCCTGATGGTCTGCCGTCCTATTTGGAGTTCGACGGTGTGCATACTAAATACGATCTCGACTGGACAGCGGCGAGCGGTGATTATTTTTTTGCGACTGCTACTGCTGACGGTGTTCTTTCTGGCGAGCTGTCTCTTGTAAATGGTGCGAGCTAC
>Ga0098056_1000375_pt1 | contig 18708 bp, 26 predicted proteins | sample 17BtaG_FD_92583 | JGI IMG/M metagenome (GOLD analysis project Ga0098056, IMG submission 92583) | Marine viral communities from the Subarctic Pacific Ocean - 17B_ETSP_OMZ_AT15314_CsCl metaG | ecosystem: Environmental > Aquatic > Marine > Oceanic | place: Subarctic Pacific Ocean | collected...
ACACATAAGAAACTTTTAGATCAATATCCTTTCATTAGTTTTATAACCTATGGCGGTAATGACTATATCGGAATCATACAAAACTTCGACGAGGTTATTACTACTATCTACGATTTTGCGGCATTGAGAACTTTGGACCAGAAAACAAGATTTTTAGAACTAGCAGATCAATGGTGGTGGGAATCTAATAGACTAGTACCAATCAATGTATTTTTAAAAGCAGATTGGGCTCAGTTCCGTGCCTGTTTAAAAACATTCAACTCTAAAGATGTAACTATAGAACATGGGCCTTATATAAGTCTTAAAGAAATCGCTAGCAAAAGAAGTAAACGTAGAAGTATTACTCTAGTTCGGAAAGTAAATTAAGATTTACAACAACTAATTGTGCGTAAGAAATTGCGTGTGCTTTTTTGAAGTAGTAACTGTCATCCTTAGGTTTAACCCAAACATCTTTAGCAACGTCTTTCCAAGTCTTACCTATCAAATGTTTTTTAGCTGGACGTATTACACTTAACAACATTGCCAATCTTGGAATACTGTCAACTGGTTCAGGCATCTTTAACATAGTATCATAATGATTGTTAATGTGTATTAATTGTTCGCAAACAGTTCTGTCACGTAGTCGAGCCCAGTCTGGCTCACGCATTAATTCAACAAGGTGTTGTTCATCTCTAACTTGTTTATAAAGGTTAACATTCAATAAGTCTAGCTTCATGTAGCCACGGTCCTCAGAGACATCATAGTCTAAACTTGCCCACCCTGTAAACGGATCAACAGGAATATCAGTAGCATACACTCCTGAATTATGTTTGACCAGCTTTCCATCTCTCAGCATACTAGCAGAAGTAACATCAAGTACCTTTAACACTTGGTCTCTGTCTGCAAAATCTATATCAATGTCTGACTTAAATTTCATAGCCCTGCTTCTTTGGTTACCATCTTAACCCATTCAGTGTCTGCTAGGTAATCTACAAACTTACGTTGCCAATAGTCTGGATCTATCGTTGGCATAACCATTGCAATTTGTTCTTCGTTAAGTCTACTAAGAAATTCAACGCCGCTATCACAATTATAAACGATCCAAGGACTAACACGACCATTAACGATATGGTGAACAATGCGATTATCACTGCCAAATCTGAAATAATCTTTAAAATGTAATCCTTCTGTTTCATCTGCATACTCCTGCATTTCTGTTAAGGCACGTTCAACTGCATCATTGATTGATTCTCGCTTTATATATTGTGCAAGAAACTCTGCGTATATTGCTTCTCGGCACCAATGATCTAATTTTTTATTTTCTTTTATGACCCACTCGATAAACATCTTAGGATTAACAGCACGTATAGCTACAATATGTCTTCCAAACTTAACAAAAGCAGTATAGTAAGCTGATTTAGCAAAGTCTTGATAGTTTTTCATTTTAGCACTGCCCTGTGTCATCTCATAAAAACGTAAGTAAGCCTGCATACCTAACTGTACACCTACTTCTTTTTCTTGCTGGACCCGTCTTTTACTTTCGCACATGTGAGCTAACAGAGTACTTTCTCTACGATACTCTTTGCCACAATATTTGCATTTAAAAGTTGTTAGCGTTTGTTCCATTGAGCTCTGATTCTCTTGCCATGTTGATAGTATTTCATTGATCACCCTAAATCCTTTTTTATTTCTTTGTCTGGAATACCTAAACTCTGTGCTAATTTTTTAAGTTCTTTCTTGTCATTGAGCGTTGCCATAAGATCTATTTCATCTTGCTTCATGTTTGGATAAAGTTTAGCCAAAAACTTTTGACTTTTATTATCACCTTGTTTCTTTTTGGCCTTTAACCAATAATGAAACTGTGGACCCATAGACGGGCTTACTGCTGTACATGTTAACCACTGTAATTTAGTATGCTTACTTCCTAGATCAAAGAACCACTTGTTTACATTGTTATTTGTTGCCATTAGGTAGTATGCCTGTAGATCATGACTACCACTGCCTACGTTAGCTCCGTATTTGAGCATGAGATAAGTCGAAAACTTCTTTCTATCTTCATCAGTAAAGTTGTCATAATAGGCACGATCTTTTCGATCAAACGCCTGCATTTCATATTTGATATGTAAACTTGAACTCAATTTTTATTTCTAACATAATTAATTAATTGATCGACTGCTTGTTGCATGCTTCTAAACTTAGCTTCAAGTTGCTCTATGGTAGCTTGTTGTCTTTCTACCATGTTGTGTAATTTACCAAAAGCTTCTGTCGTTTCACGTAGTTTCTTATCTTGACTTAATAGATTTGGGCGTGGTGGAGCATTTGGATCCACTGCACGTTTCTTTTTTGTCTGCTTAAACATTTTAGGATTCATTCTGTGTCCTCATTGTGATCTTCTTTACTCAAATTATATATCAATATCAATTGATCAAGTTGTTGCTTTACAGCTGTATTTGTTTTGGCTAATTGATTTATGTCTTTCCACTGAGCAACTTCTTTTGTATCAGTGTCGAACGGTCTGTTTATTCCATCAAACTCGCCTGGTTCGTAATCATACGGAAACTCTGCCGTTAGACTCTCTAATAGTTCTGCTGTAACATCATCAAAATCGTTCATAAGATCCTTTACATTATCAGAATATTCGTGGTTTTTTCTCATATATTAATAATTATACTACCAAATTTTAGAATAGTCAATGACTTCGCTCTGCCTTGATATATCTTTGACAAAATAAGCACACATTGGTTTTTCACTGTCGTTGATTGGTACTGCTAGTAACTGCCCTGGTTTAAGTTTGGGAAAGTACCATTTAACATCCTGATAGATATCAACAATCTCAACCGGTTCAAACACTGGTTTAAAACTAGTCAACGGATTGAATGTGTATGCTGAAAATCCACGATCATTGATAGATGTTAATGGCACAACTTCTAAATCACCAAAATCAGGCTCTCCAATTAGTAACTGCCAATCAACAGGCATCTTAACTGAGTTACCTCCAATATTTAATACTAGTGCTGGCGAGTTAAAACTTTCTAAGAAGATTAATGGAATAAAGAAATAATCTGGATTCTTTGGATCACTATTATCTAATATGCTAAAACGCATATCATCTACTTCATCAGGGATCTCATTCATTTCGTAGGCTGTATTCTCTAGTGTTAATATGTGCATAATTTTCCTTGTTATTATTGCCAGTCGACTTTCTCAACTACAAATGGATAGTTCGCTTCTTTGTAGAATTGTTTACGTTTAGTTAAATGTCTTTTAGCAAATTTGCATGTGGATGTTATATCCCAGATTTGAACAAAATCTTTATCTTCTGCTTTTCTGATACCTCTACCGATTGACTGGATAACTCTGACGAAACTCTTGCCAGGCTCGACGAGGATGAGGTTGAAAATTCTAGGTATATTAATGCCCACAGCGGCCACGCCATAAGTAGCAATAATAACCTTACTATCCATAGTTGCAATTTCGTCATATTCGTCTTTCCTATCTTTTGCTTTGGTTGCACCCGATACAAACACTGATCCTGGTATTCTTTCTTGTAGTTGTTTGCCGGGTGCTATCCTGTCTACCAGTATTAGTGTGTTACCACTTTCGATAATCTTACTTACCAATTCAGCTATGTAATCTAATCTTCCTTCAGTTTCTAACAGATACTTTAGTTCACTCTGATAGTCTTTGTATTCTACATGATCTTTTAATTGTAACACATTCACATGGCAGTTAGCAAGTACACCTTGGTCTTGTAATTCGCTTGCACTTAACTTACCTAGCACATCACCCAAACTGCATCTTAGGCTCATACGTTCAAATTCTTCTTTGGGTATAGTTCCTGTTAGTCCCCAACGTATAGGAATGTGTGCCATTACTCCTGTTAGCAAAGTTTTTAATGCATCTGCTTTGGCCATATGTACTTCATCGACCATAACGCAGACAACATCTTCAAGGAACTCATGTATAGTTATGTCTACTTCGTGATTACGACTACCTTTGAGTAGGATATTAAGACTTTGCCAAGTACATATAGTATGTGTACGACCAAACTCTTTTCTATCTCCAAAGTAAACACCTACGTCTAATCCCATATTGACATAGTCAGCTTCTGTTTGTGTGACTAAACTTTTGTTTGGTACTATAACAATAGTCCTGCCATGTGGTTCACACTGTGAACTCAATGCCGCTGTGATCAATGTTTTTCCAGCACCTGTTGCTATCTCTTGTAAGCTCTGCGGATTAGCTAAAAACTTGTTTATGATTTCAACCTGATAGTCTCGTAACACTATTGGTTCACCTGCTATAGGATGCCCTTTGGGCCAATTAATATTGCTAAATGTATCTTCATTGACTTGAGTAAATTCAAATTGTGTTTGGTATTCTCTAAGGTCTTCTAGTTCAACCTGATACCCTTGTTGATCTAAATACTGTAAAATTTCTGGTAATAAGTTAATGTATGTTGACCCACCAAGTTGGAAAAATCCAACTTTGCCATCCCATCTACCGAGACGTACTGCAGGCATATAACGAGCACCAGGAACTTCATACTTAAACTTATTAGTAAGTTCTTTACGTTCATGAAGATCAAGACCTTCTATCTTAACGTTCACTTCGTCTTTAATTAGTAGTCTAGCCAATGCCATTAATATTGTTCCCTTACTTGTGTTGCACCGTAGTAGATAATCTTTTCTGCTTTACGTGTCCAATCCATCTTGCGACCACCAAACATCATTTCAAATGTTGTTACTAATAATGGTACAGGAAAATTCCAGGTGGCTGGGATCTTATGTGCATATATTATTTTAACATCATATGGGTTGTAATCGCTAGTCTTAGTTTTACCGTTCCTGTCAAATCTCACAATATCTTTTTCGTCGAATCGATTTAGATTGATATCAAATAAGGTAGGATTATAAATGCAGATAGGATAACGATTAGTAAGTTCGGCGTAATCAAATATCATATTTAAGTTTTTAGGACTTGGTTTAATGTGTATACTGTGTTTTCCTCCAATTTCACCTAGTGATGGCCCATATTGTTTTGTTGCTTGTTGTAGGATCTTTTGGTCAACTTGATAGCCGCATATTCCACTGTGGTCAATCAACTTAACAATATTACCAGTATTTAGACCACCATGTTGATCTAAATATTCTAGCAAACTACTAGGGGCATTAGTCACGGTATACTCATTGTCTTGTTTAATTAGTTCAATTTTATAATGTTGCTTTTCGCATTCGATAATTTGCTCTAGCAAAGTAAGTATCTTTTGATCAATATCAAATCCGTATGCTTGTGCCCAAGTAATTACCCAATTGACGTTATATTCAGTTATGCCAAAATACCAAGTTTTCGTATCACGCTCAAATCTGACACTTCCCTGACTTATTCCTTTAACCTCTTGTATTTCGTTTATTAACTTAGTGTCATATGGAAAACGTATAGCCAGGCTATCATTGATTAGTTTGACCGTTTTACTACGATCTATTTTACGTATAGGAAGTCTAAACTGAGGATGCTCGACTGGTGATACATCAATATTGTTTTTAGCAAATTGTTTACGATACTTTAATACCAACTTAACTACTAGTTCGCTTTGTTTATCTGTTAACGCCGTACCCCACACTGTGCTAGCCGACATGTTGTCAATGATACTAATATCATACCGAGCTAAACTTATTTTTTGTGCTTGAGGAGGGGCTAATAACTTTGCAGGAATTCCTACTTCGTACCCACCGAGATATTCAAGGTAATCTTCTACATGTGGAAATATTAACATATTATTTTTTTAATACGTTGATGCTGTCCAATCTGTTCAATCACTTCATCACGTGAGCTATCAGTTTTTATTCTTCCTACTGTTATCCATCCAAGACTTAGTTTATTATCTCCTATGGTGTAACCTAGTTCTTTAAAAAACTTTTCGTGTTTGTGATAGTATTCCCATACTCGAGCTTCTTCCTCTGCCCATTGGTAAGCTGGTTGTTCAGTAAACCTCACAGTAAAGTCTACGCTGTAATGTCGCAAAGGTTTGAATGCGTCTTTGTCAATGTATTGATCATTGTCGTGATATAGATCAAATAGAGTTTTACCTATTTCACAATAGTTTATTTTTAGATCACCCCAACTTTCGATCATTGAAAACTGTTTAAAGTCTTCGTCTGCTAGTTCTTTACGACAGGGTTTACCATACCAAGTACCAACAAACCTTGGCATCTCTCCCAGGCTTTCAAAACGATGGATCCATATGTTCAAATCTGCCAGGGCCTGCCTCACTGATTGGGGAGCATTGCTGAAAAACTCGTTGTCTTGTTGTTGATCATATAGTCCGTGATTAACTTCAAATATGTGATGTAGATAATTCAATGTGTCTTGTGGCATAAAAATTGTAGCTCTTTTCTCAATCATACCAGGTGCGTGACTGTTGATAGTATCTATCAGCTTGTTGAGATAGTCAACCACATATGTGGCAGTATATTTGCTGTGTGGGAAGTTATAAAATCGTTCTCTGTCATCAAATGGTTGCCCGTTGTCAATGAACTCTTTGGCTTCTTCTAGCCACTTATCAGCTATAGATGTATTTTCCATCTCAAAATCCAAATCATAAGTACTAGTCTGGTCTGCATTTGTTAATTGTATTTGTAATTTCTTCTTAGGCATAGTATTATTATATAGCATTTATCTAGATATTGCAAGTATAAAGAACCCCTAAAGCCGACAAAAACTCTAGGGGCCTACTACACAATGCACCCGGAGCCAGACAAATGGGAGGCGCATTGTTTTTAGCTACTGACGTAGCTAAAACTTTACCTACTCTTCATACAAGTAGTTTCGGTCATTACTTTCCATTTATTTGGAAAGCTACGGCGCAGATCAGCAATCTTGATCGCCATACGTAAACTCATTTCTCTTAATTTATTTTTCCGTTCACGCATAAAGTCAATTATCTCTGCTTGTTGATGACCATCAAAATCATAATTAGCAAACAGTTCGCCTGTTCTTGAAATTTGTTCTATACGTAACAGTTTATCACGCATTGTATCTAATGTTAGATCTAAATGATGACATCTTGATTGTATAGCATCTAAGTGATCACGTATCTTTTGACTCTTCATAGCATCAAACTTCAAGTTAGTAATAAAGATAACACCACCTTTAAAATCAAAGCTATCCGGAATGCCTTCGTTACGTAAACTGTGACTGTCAGCCAACCAACTAATAGTTCTTTTCTTACCCGAGTCTAAAGCACCTTTCAGTAAGTTTAAGCAAACGTCATCAGTTAAAATTGAATCGCAGTCATCAAATACCACAACTGAATTTTCGTCTGAGTATCTATATAGTGCTTTATACATACCTAGTGCCGATGCAGTACCTTTAATCATTTCTGACTTCACTCTACGCCCAGTCATCTGATCAAATAAATTTGCTTTTTCTAATTGCTGTTCAATGCCAAATGACTTACCTACTCCCGGAGGGCCTGCTACAATCATAGCACGAATATCACCATTCAATACTGCTTTGGTCATATCATCTAGTATTGAAAAACGTTCAGCAATACGTTCTATTACTTGTTCGTCTGATTCATTTGATTGGTTTGGATCTTGATAGTCATCACCATCGACTATTTCGTAGTCTTGTGGGCTTGACACTGAAACTCGTATCTTGTCTTTGCCGAACATTCCAGTGCCGTCCACAGTTACGAAACCACCGTTACTACCAAGTTGAAATTGTTTGATTAACGGAAATGTTTGATTGATCACGTCTTTGTTGCGGTACGTGCCTTGCTTAATTTTTATAAAACCGTTCATATGTCTGTCTCCTAAATTGTCTTTGATACTAAACATTTGTCTGTTTTTTTAGTATCATGTAAACATTATAGCATCATAACTGATAGTTGTCAATCATTATTTTAATCTGAATACCCATCATCTTCGATTATTGTTACACTATCACTATCTTTCTTTTGATTTGTTAGGCCTATGTAAAGATCTTCTGATAATAGTGTGTAAGCTTTTTTCTCTTGTGCATCTAACGTAGCCCAATTTAATTTCATATGATCTAAAGTTTCCAAAAGATTCTTAATTTCACATGATTCACCATAAAACTGTACTGTTACATATGCTTCATCTAATGTAATCATTTTGTTAACTCCTCAAATTGTTCATCGGTTAAACTTGGCTTCTGGCGTAATTCTTCAAATACTCTTTGATTAATTTCTTCTTCAGTTAAGTTTTCAATAGATTCTATTGGTGTAGCCAATGGTTGTGTAACACTGTTACCGTTAGGTAAAGTTAGCGAACTTTCAAATTGCTGTGGGGGAGTAAATGGTTGTGCACCATTGTGTTGTTTTGGATTTTTTTCTATTTCTAGATCTAAAGGATTAAGCCAAGTATAATACGAATTGATTGCTGATAGTATTACGCAGATTACTACAACTGAGTAAAAGATAGTTCTGTCGTCGAGTTCTTTAAATTTCGGTAACATAGTAATACTATACTACCAAAAATCATTTTTGTCAACCAAATGTTACTTAACAGCAATCACTAAATGCCGCCATTCGTCTACGCATCTCTTGTTTTTTAGCTTCTGCATATTCTTTGGACTGTTTTACAGCTTTTGTGTCTGCTACTGGTTTCGTTGATTTCTTTGATTCTACTACCTTGTCAGTCATTTCTTCACCTTTTGAGTGTTAATTAACGATCATTGCCTTGTGAGCAAATATATTATACAACAGTACATACCTATTGTCAATAATATTTATCTATTGGGCATAAAACTATTCTATATTAAGTATGCCTGGATTTTTATTGATAAAGCTATGTCTATAGTAATTCCAAACTTCATACAATTCGTCGCTGTCGTATTCATTTATAGCTACTTTTAGGTTAGAAAGTGCTTGTATTTCATTGAATATAGTCTGGTATTTAGGCAAAACTGTTTCGGGGGTATATGTGTATGCTAAACTATCTATATTTTCTAATTCAAGATAGGTTGGTATCAATCTTTCAATCAAGAAAGTAAAGTTCGGCAATGACTTATCATGAGCGTAGTTGCTTAGTCCTTCACCAAATACTTGATGTTTGAACTCAAGATCTTTATCGGCTTCTATAAATAGTTTTCGAGTAAACTCCATAAACTTATCCCAAAAGTCCTTACTGCCTACCACGTAGTTAGCAAACACAGTATGGTTTCGATCTAACAACATTGTTAATACATCACAGTCTTTGTACCCTATTTTTCTTAAAAACTTATTCCCTATATCGCTAATGTTTGGATGATGTATATCTCCTTGTTCCCAGCTATTAACAAACACTGCTTCGTTGAGTATACACGGATTGAATAGATAGACATCGTGTCCTGGATTCTGCTCTATAAATTTAAACGCATCTTTACCTGTTAGCCCTGTTTTTTCTTTAAACTTCCAGCTGACAAATCCCCAATAATCTAATCCCTGTTTGCTAATGTTGTCGTGTTCCCGGTTCCACACGTCCCATTCTCGTAAGTCTGGGCGTGGATTTTCTACATTACTCAACGGAGTAAACTCAGGCTCTAAATGTTTTTCAAGCTCTGGCTTAAAGTATATTTGAAAGATTTTTGTGTTTGCTGACATAATATTCTAAATCCTTTGTTAAGTCTCTTGCTCGAGGAACAAACTCTGTCTCCAGTCTATGAGTTAATGTTTCTTTGTTAGTTATATGATGATATCCCCATCCCCTCTGTCTATCTATCAACGGAATTTGGGTTTGTATCTGTGTTTTTCTCTCTTGTTGCCCTTGGTCCCATGGACACCAACCCCAGTATAATGTGACTAACTGATCTGTATTGTATGTATGGAAATGTCGTCCAGGGCCCATACATTCAGCAGTATTATGTGGTGGATAAAATACTTCGAAATTGTGCATACTTCTGGCTCGTCTTTCAAGAAATTGAGGTTCTCCGTCTTTAAAGCTGAATCCATGTTTGTATTGTTCATATAATGGTTGATTAGGATCAGCTACTTGATCTGTACCATGATCAACATCTATCATAAAGATACTAGGAATCAGTAACTGTTGGTTAGAATGATCAGCTAGTATAGAATAGTCGCCTATCAGTTGTTCTGTAACGTTAAGTGCTATCTTCCATCCTGAGATATCTCGCTCTATGTCCATTACTTCGGTATCTATATTATCTGCTTGGAAATCTGGATTACGGCTTGTTACTATGTCCCACGTTGGGCATATGTCTTTGATTATGTCAACGCTGTTATCAGTTGAATGGTAATCGATCATTATGCCATGATCGAATATCTGCTTGTGGTGATTTAAAAACCACGGTAGCATCCATTGTTCATTATAGAAATGGCATATTACAGTCTTTTTCATAGACTACTTAACGAAGCGCCTTGGTTTGGTTGACTAAATGTCGTTTTACTTTTCTCACTTGCACCTATAGGACCTGACTGAAGCTGGGATCCAGGTTCTGACTGAATAGTTTTAGGTAGTGCAAATCTGTGTTCAATTTTTTCTTTGTCGCACTGTTTAGTCTTTTTAAAGTAGACTGAACTTTCGTCAATTTTGATGTACTCGTCTTCGATGCCGTGGAACTTTCTATAATCTTCTATAGCTTCGCGACAGTTAGGTAATCCGTAATCGTCAACAATAACATACCCGCCCACCGAAAGATTAGGATATAAATTCTCTAATGCTACGATGGTTGATTCGTACATGTCGCCATCTAATCTCAGAATACTTATCTTTTCTATCTCATTTTTAACTACAGGCAGTGTATCACTAAAGAAACCTTTTACAAATCTTATTTGATCTGTTAAGAGGCCATAGGTGGCAAAGTTACGTGCCACAATTTCTTGTGGTACTTTTAACCATTGAGCATGGAAGTGCATGTCTCCTTGATCCGCTGGATACTGTGCGTGATTGGGTTGAGGTATCCCTTCAAAACTATCACATACCCATACCTTTCTTTCCTCTTCTTTAATGCCCATAGCTTTAAGTATTCCTGCTACATATATACAAACACCACCACGCCAAACACCGGTCTCAACAAAATCTCCTGGAATCTTATCTGCTTCGACTTGTTCTATTAACATATGGGCATTAAGCATCCTTTTAGTACCCACCATGCTTTGTCCATTAAACGGCCAATCCTCGCCATTCTCTCTGGCTTTTGGGTCATGTGGTTCAATACTATCGTTACCTACATCATACCTGTAGTCACTATAGCTAAGTCCTAGCAGAGTGTTTCTTAATAAATCTAAATATGCTTTTTTAAAATCCATTTTATTCTTCCTCTACTTTTGGAAAATATTTTAAGAAAATGTCGCTGTTATTATTACGTTTAGCTTTAATCTTGCTTTTAATTTCTTTAAAGAAATTCCATGCTAACGGAACAAATACAAGTTTATTATTAGTATATTCTGCTAACTTGTCAATGGACACTATAGGAATATTACTACCAGGTGCAAACATACCTTGCTTCAATGGATTGTCGTCGATGATAAAATCTAAATACAAATTGCCGGCGTTGATTAATGTCATACCTTTTGCGGCCGCACCATAGCCTACTATGGTATATTGACTGAGTCGGTATATACACAATCTTGCATCAAGTTCTTGTAACACTTGTCGACAACGCTGTTCGTATATGTTGTATGTTTCTAAATCTTGTGCTCCTTGAGCTCGTTCTTCAGCCAGTACTTGTTTTATGTTTCCTTGACTAGGACTCTTTTTAAACACAAACACATAACTATTACCGTGTATCGGTGTTTTTTCAACATTAACAAGATGTAGTCCTGCTCTTTCGCTGAGTGCATTCATTGAATTTGCGTTAAAGAAGCTGAGATGCTCGTGATAGATAGTGTCAAACTCGTTGTTCTTAACCATGTCTGCTTGGCTTGTTTGTATAAACAATACTGAATCTTCATGCATTATTTCTTTACACATTTTTAAGAAATCTAACGGATAACTGTTGTGTGCAAATACATTTTGTGCATTTATAACGTCCAACTGTTTTTCTTTTAATTGTTCGACATATTGTTCTGTAAAGTAATCACATATAACATCATGATTCTTCGAACTTAGCTTGTGTAAATTTTCTGCTGGGTCGATACCATATGTTGTGAATCCATCTTTTTTAAATGAATCTAACTGTGTTCCATCATTACAGGCAATATCTAATACTGTTTTAGGTTTGTTGTCAAAAAACTGATGTGTGTAATTAGCAAACCAATCAAAGTAATCTCTCAAAGTTTGACTAGTGCCACTGACGTATAAGTAGTGTTTGAACAATAAGTCAGGATTAACAGCGTGACTCAATTGCAAATGAGTGCAATCTGTACACAGATTTAGCTTTAAAGGAAATTTAAGTTCTTCCTCGATTTGTGTTTTTTTAAAACTATTAGCCATTGGCTGTTCATTCAAATCTAACGTTTCTCTTAAGTTAGTACTCCCACAGCATAGACACTCCGTTAAGTGTTTTGCATTATCCACGTTGAGGCTCCCTTTGATAAATTATGTAGTTGTTTCTATATTGTACTGTTGCTTCTTTGTATCTGTTGACTAAACTATCTACTATGGTAGATACTGATTCAGTGAATTTGAAATTATAAGTTTTTTCGAATAATTCTGTTGATATGGCAAAATCGTAAGCATTCATAGTATTTCCTTTGTCTGTAATCTTTGCATCTATCTTATCTGCTACACCAATTGCTATATTCCCAACATTATCATTAAAGCTAGCCAGATTGTATATTCCTACATGTTGTTTCTCAATGCATGAAGTAACTGCACGACAAAGATCTTCTATTCCTAAAATTGCACGACTGATATGTTTATTTGTTATTGTAATGTGTTGATCTTCTACTGATGTTACCGCTGTATGGTACATGGCATTGATCATAACATCACATCGCAAATTTGGACTCCACCCATTGACAGTCCCAAATCTTAATCCTATGACCCTTTTTCCTGTTAGGTTAGCAATTATAGCTTGTTGATCTAGAGCATACTTGGTAACATCATAATTATTAACAGGAACAAACACTTTATTATCCTCACTGTGTTGTTCTCCTGGCTTACTGTTTCCGTATACACTTGCAGAACTAGCATAGATAACCAATTGATCATCTATTTTGCCTAATAGGTCTGTAAAGTTACTAACATTATTCATCCACGGACTATACAAGTCTCCATTACAACTAGGAACACTAGGGTGTCCTGCTAATACGATTACAACATCAAATTCTTTTAGTTCTTGTTTAGTAAGTCTATTATAGTCTCTATGATCTTTGTACTCTTCGTCGTAGCTAAACCAACAACAATCTATAGAATGTATATTGTATGTTTCTTTAAGGACCTGTCGTAGCCTACTGCCCACATATCCGTTACCACCTAAGATCAATATATTTTTCATTAATCAATAACCATCATGCCATTGGGTGCTATATTACCTTCTAGGCCTACAGTCTCAAGTTCAACTAATTTATCCTTAGGAATAAACTTGCTCAGAGCGTGCTCGTTATCGATATACTTCTGTGTGTTGAATAGTTTTAGCATTGTTTCAATGATTTCACTGTACATGTCAGCAGTGTCTTGCAGTAAGCTAGGAGTGAACGACCATAGTCGTGTCTGTAGCAATGTATTCGTTCCAGTGTCTTGGGGGTTGATCCAACTTGGCTGTGCTTTTTTAAATACATACTTGTCTTTAGTTTCTGCATTAACAAACTTATTGATATCAAATTGATCAGTTACTTTATAACGACCGCTCAGTTTAAAAATGCGTTCACAGTCTTTGAGTTCTTTTTGCATGTCTTTGTCATTGAGCATATGTCTTAATGTTTTAGTTAACCCTAATGCCTCCATGGCGTTCTTTCCAATATCATAGTTCTGGCAAGTTCTATGAAATAGTTTTATGTCAGGATCCTCACAGTTATCAATATAATAATCAACAGTGTCAAGTAGTTCGTTAAACGTATCGCCATCTTCTTGCAATACATCCTCCTTGCTGTTATCAACTAATACCACAACAGCATCTGGTATGTATTTCTTAGCACTCTGAGCAGTTTCTAGAGTTTGTTGTATTCTTTGTGCTGGATCATATATACCATAGTTGGTATACAGAGCTGATGTTAACAATACTATATTTTTCATTCGCCGTCCTCACAACGTAACCAACGATCATTTTGTAATGTCCACTCAACTACTTCACCAATACGTTCTGTTAAATCAACTTTAGGTTCCCATCCTAAGTTTTTCATGTATTCACCCGATAGTGCATATCTCAAATCATGGCCTGGACGTGCTGAATGGAAATCCATCATTTCATATTTTAGTTCCTTGCCCTGTGCTTCAGCAATAATTTGTGCTAGTTGTAGATTATTAATTTCTTGTTTACCTACTAGGTTAAACTTAGGACATTTAGCATCACCATAATCTGCTTCTAGTTTACTCTCATCTAACTGTAACAAGAAGTGCATAGCGTCTGCAACATCTGCCGCATGTATGTAATAACGACTTCCCGGAATAGTGCGTGTGCTGTCTGAATGTATAGTAATAGTGTCACCGTCATTGACTTTACGTATACACATTGGAATATATTTTTCTGGGTGTTGTCTTTGTCCAAACACGTTCATAGTATGCGTGATGTATATTGGCATCTTGTAAGTATTTTCAAACGCTACTGCTAATTCTTCACCACCGGCTTTAGTTGCCGAATACGGATTACTTGAATTGTATCTATCACGTTCACCGTAGTTCACACCTTGTGGTGCTGGACCAAATACTTCATCAGTTGAAAAGTATATAAAGCGTTCTAGTTTATTCAGCTTACGTGCGAATTCTAATATGTGACCTGTACCAACCACATTGTCCATGACAAATTCCATTGGATATTCTATAGAACGATCTACGTGACTGCCTGCGGCCAAGTGTAATACAAATTCAACATCGCCGATATCTCTGGCTACCATTGGATTAATTTCTGCTCTAAGATCGTGGAATACTACCTTGACACGTTTTTTAGTTTCTACATCGAATTCATCCATCATATCGTGTAGTCGATTTAAATTTCCTGAAAAGTCTAGCCTATCTAGGCTGACCACGTTCCAGTCGGTATTTCTTAATATATTTTCAATAACGTGGTGTGCGATAAATCCTGCACCGCCAGTCACTAAGACAGTTTTTGACATTGATATACTCCAAATTTCAGTTGAATTTACTACTTTTTACTATTTATTTTAACAAAAGAAGCCTGATAAATTTATGCCGCTACCTTAGCCGCTACTTTGTTGTCCACATATTTTCGTATAAATTTCATAGCTTTTCTAGATGTATCAAATACAAATTCTCTAGGTTCATCATCTTCTGGTGTTAGTATAACTATAAAGCCGTTAAACGCTTTTCTAATTTCAATTGAATCAAACATTTTATTTCCTCTTAAGATTTGTGTTACTATGCTAGTTTAACACTTAACGAGGCCAAAGTCAACAAAAAGTAGGTGTTTTTCTCCTATTTTTAACGAATTCGGTAAATATTTTTAGTGGGAGTGCTTAATTTTAGATCTACACTCTGACCTGAATTGCCTCTGGTATCAAAGCAAAGACTGCAAGGTACTACGCAATATAATATATCAGGATCTGTAAATACACTCCCATTATTTTATTCCAAAAAAAAGCACTCCGAAGAGTGCTTTTTATGTTTCAATGTATAAACAAGTATTACTTGTTCATTACGTACATAGTTACTTCAAAACCGAAACGCATTTCAGTTGCTTGAGGTTTAGTCCACATAATAGTATTCCTTTTAAAAAATTAATAAAATGTCGGCTAACCAAAGTATTGGAGAGTGTTACCACAGGTCCAATTTGATGATTGCTTCTTTGAGTAACAACGTGTTACTGTTATTACTTACCATAATAATAGCACATAATTATCTAAAAAACATACTGATATTCATTAATTGCTATTAATAAATTTGTACAGCTCTGCTGTTGATTGAACTCCTACTACTCTATCAACTTCTTTTTTATCTTGATCAATTCTAATCAGTGTAGGTACGCTTCTTACCATAAAGTGCTGTGCTAGGTCTTGTTCTTGATCAATATCAATAACCTGTATTTCTCTTTCTGTTTCTACACGCTCAATGTTTTTTGCTAGTGCCTTACATGGTTCACACCAGGAGGCTGTAAATCTTAATATTTTCATTTGATTTCCTATACTTGGGGAATGCTGAGTTCGTTTTCTTGGTGTAAGTAACTGATTGGTTCTTTGTAGAACATACAACTAATAACTACCCTGGGTAATTTTGCAGTTGGGCCAATAACTACCTTATGAGCAATGCTAGAATTAAACACTATTGGTTGCGTCATTTCGACCCTATTGATTGTATCGGTGATAGCATTAGTCAGATCTGGTATAGGTTGATCAAATTGATTATTAATCATTGGTAGTTGATCTAAGTTTTTTACATTGTACCATTCAGTGTAAGTATCTTTGGTGTTTAGTACAGGAAAGTTAATTTTTGCTACAACAGGTTCTTCGTCAATGTATAATGGCACACCTTGATTTGAATGAGCAACCAGAACTGCTACTTCTTTAAGGATTAGTTTTAATTTTTGGCAGTACTTAGATAACGCAGGATTTAGTAGAATAAAATGTTTAGTATCAATTTTATTCCAAAACCCATCCGCTTCGTTTAATAGATTGGTATTTTCTTTAATCCAAGCCAATGCTTCACGACTAATCTGTTTTTGAGTATCACACTCTAATAGATGATATGTTTTTAATTGCATAACACTATTTATTGGTCATCTGATAGGTCAGAAAATTTTATTTAATAGAGTTTGATTACTCTTTACGTATTTTTTTGTTGTATTTGATAGCTTCTTGTATCAAATTTTGACTACAGCCGTGATATAATGCTGAATATACTAGTGCTTCAGTGTCTTTTGGAAAACAATGTCCACCAAATCCACGCTCCTCAGTGATCATAGTATGGCTTTCACCAATACGCTCGTCATCTGCAACAACCTGTCTAACTTGCTCGTAGTCTAAATCTAAACATTCGCATAAATCATTAATTTGATTAAAGAATGAAACTTTAGTTGCTAAAAAACTGTTACGGAATTGTTTAGCTACTATAAGTTCTTCTGCGTTAACTACGACACTGGGTTTGTTCATGGTCTGTTCAAATAACTGTTGCCAATACTCTGTGTTGCCGCCACCTAGGTATACCTGTTTCTGATTTAGGAAGTCTTCAGTAGCTGTTTTAGCTCTAAGAAACTCTGGTGAAAATGTCAATGAATGCTCAGGGAATTGATGTTTGATTTCTCTCCAGCCCTCTACTGAAATAGTCGATTTGATAAGTACTGGTGCCTGTGTTGGGGTATCTTTAAGAACAGCTTTGATGTTTGTTACGTCACAACTGCCATCTGATGCTCCAGGGGTTGCTACAGCTATAATTACTGATTCACAGTTAAAATCGTATATGCGACTGTTGTTAATTATAGGATCTACAATGCCTACATCCAGCTGTGTCTTAAGAGCCGATTCGATTGCTTTACCTACGTATCCGTAGCCTGCTATAACTATTAGTTTTTCCATATACATATTATATATGGTAGAGTGTACTGTGTCAAGAGTTTTGTTTTTCTAATGAATCCATATTCCGTCACACTGTTTTTGTCTTAGAGCAAAGTGTGTGGTTTTACTAACGCCTGTAGATAGCTGTATCATACCGTGTGATTTTCTGTTACAGGTAACTTCATCTAGGCACATAAGGCCAAGGGCGTTTATTCTTTGATGATACGGTATATCGTCGATGTCTATACAATCAACAATACAAGTTTCACCTATTTGGATTTCAGTTAGTTTTCTCATATTCTGATTTGGAGTTTTGTTTTTGTTTGCTTAATTTTTCTAACCAATCAACGTCTTCATCCGTCATTGGTCGCCAATTTAATTGATGCACTGTTTTTCCTTTTGAGAAATTAGTAAAATAAGACTTTTGATCTTATGCTCAATGGTATTTAGTTTATTTTATTTACAGAAGAGATTTTGTATAGAAATAACAAGCACTACTATAAGAACTACTAAGAACTTTTCTAGGAAATTTAGTACTTGTTTATCGTTATTTTTCATACTAATATTTAAAAACATGCGTAGATAACTTATGTACTACGTTAATATTAATTAACTAGGTAAACAACGAAGATATAATATGTTAAGAAATGTAATAATTGATCGACTACTGTTACCCACCAAAACGCTTTGTCTTTTCGTCCAAGATTCCAATAAAGTTGTACCCGATGTTTTGTATAATCAATATGCCAATGTGCTATGTAGTCAATGATAGCTATTTTTAATGCCAGTAAAGGATTGAAAAATAACAGCATGACTAGGAGTGTACCAAGAGCGTGATGTAAGTAATGACTATGACAGCCAAAATAATATTGCTTGTTAATGGTCTTGCCCCATAGCAGTTGACTTTGTAATCCTAAATCACAGATACAGTGTTTAACCATTAACAAGAATAAGATATCTACCATATTATTTTTTTCGTTTCTTAAGTTCTGCTAACACTAGTTCACAATCATCTCTGGTTAAATGCGTTCCGTGAAGAGCATCAGTAAAACCGTAACCGTCTAACATTAGCTCAAGAAAGTTAGTTACTTCTTTAACTTCTAAGTCTAACAGTGTTGCGATTTCTAATATGGTGGATGTATATTCTTCAGTATACATAG
>Ga0098056_1000381_pt1 | contig 18622 bp, 9 predicted proteins | sample 17BtaG_FD_92583 | JGI IMG/M metagenome (GOLD analysis project Ga0098056, IMG submission 92583) | Marine viral communities from the Subarctic Pacific Ocean - 17B_ETSP_OMZ_AT15314_CsCl metaG | ecosystem: Environmental > Aquatic > Marine > Oceanic | place: Subarctic Pacific Ocean | collected 2015-01-18
AGTACTTGTTGCTTTTATTGTTCCTATATCAGTTCCAGCTCTATCAAAAGTTATTAAATCACCAGATGATCCAGAATGTATTTCTAAAGGGGATGCTGGTGAAGCTGTTCCTATACCAACGTTTCCATTAGCTAATACATTTAAACTACTTGTAGATGGAGAATCAGTTGAGCCAATATATGTTAATCCATTACTACTTCCAAAATAAGACATTCCAGAATTATCAGCAACTAAAATTCTTGCTTTAGTATCTAAAGAAGAAAATCTGGCAACATTATCAGACCCTCCAGCATTTACATCTAATTTAATTCCACTATCAGTTGTTGTTCCTAAAAGTAGATTTCCAGTGGATGTCAAACGCATTTGTTCAGTAGCTTGATTTATCCATTTGTGGTATCCATTATTGTTAGAATATGACATATTTGTTCCATCACCAAATATTCTATTGTAACCTATTGAATCATAATTCCCTAACTTTAAAGATGTTCCAAGAAAACCAATTGCAGAAAAAGTAAAGCCATCTTCTATTTGTAAAGCGTGAGTAGGCGAAGTAGTTCCGATACCTATATTACCACCATCTTCAATATAAAATACACTAGTACCATCATCTTGAACGTCAAATATATCTTGACTACCAAGTTGATTTATTACAGCAGCAGGGCCTGTGCCATCATTTGTAACAAGCCATTGCTCTGTGGTGTTTACATCTGTATCTATTTGAGTGTATGTACCGTTGACAGTAAGGTTACCTTGTATTCTAGCATCACCAATGACGTGTAGTTTTTGGCTTGGTGAAGTAGTGCCAATACCAACGTTGCCAGAAGAATTTACAATTAAACGACTTGAGCCTCCTGAAGAAATACTAACAGAATCACTGCCAACTAAAGAGAAATTATTTGAAGCACTGCCAATTGCTGTTAAAGTTATTCCGCTAGATATTGTTTGAATCTCTAGCCTACGACTCATAATTGAACTTCCAGGCGTAGAAGGAGCTCCTATTTTTAATGTCTTAGAGCCTCCAACATCTGTTTTAAAATACAGAGTATCTCCAGTAAAACCTAAATTACCATTCACCTCCAAAGGATATGAAGGGCTAGTAGCTCCAATACCAACACGTTGATTAGCGTGGTCAATATATAATGGTGTAGGTACGTCGTTAGTTCTACCAATACAAGTAACTGCTAGACCTTGTATAATAGTGCCTGGCCCGTTTGTTTTTAAAACTATACCTATGTTTTGTATTAAGTTTACGCCTGTGGGCTTAGTTATTGTAAGACCACCGCCCGATGCTACATATACAACATCGTTTTCACTAACACCACTAAAGCCTGAAAGGTTTGTGTTGTAAACACCTACGAGAGTTATAAGACCATCTTTTGTATCACCCGTAGTAGTAAGCTCTGTATTTGTAATACCGATAGCTGGCATTTTAGCAGGATCAGACGCGTCAGCAATACCTACCTTTATTCTTTCGCTACCACCTATTTCACCTTTAGAATATACAGGCGTGCCTGCAGGTATTGTAGCGCCTTCATCATTTCTTACGTTTTCGTATACGTGGGTAGCATGCTCATCACCAGACAAAGGATTTATACTGACTTTACCGTTAGCATCAACAACAAGGCCTCTAGTCTCAGCTGTTTCAGCTAAGCCTTCAAAGTATATATCATTTCTAAACCTTGATGTTAAATCCCATATGTGTTGCCCTATCCATTTCATTAATCAAAATCAATATATTCAATTGTTACTTCTTCTCCGCGCTCTATTGCTTTTGCAATGCGTGGATAAATTCTTTTATAGGCATTACCACTCTTTCCAACAAAACCGTCTTTAATAATAGTGTTGTTTTCTTGGGAATCCCCCACGAGAAGACAACCAGCAGTGTGTTCATCAGTGTTTCCAGTATGTATGAGAATATACTCAAACCCAGGCACATTAGTGATATGAAGCATACCAACATGAAAACCGCCATATTTTTTAGTATATCTGGCATGAAACCCACCTTCTTTTCTTAGTTCAACTTTATACGCGCCAGCTGGAACCCTTGTCTCACCTTTTACTTTCAACACTCTAGCTTCGTCTTCTAGCGTATAACATAAAAAATGCTTGCCCAACTCGTTCACTTCAAATAGTAGACCAGACGTAGAATCTGCCTGGCTGCTAAATCTTAATACTTGTAATTTCATTCGCAAGATTTTAGTTTTGCTAACTCTTTTTCAAGCTCAACTATACGGTCTTCGTTTTCGTTGATTATCTTTATTTTCTTCTCAAGCCTTTGCTCTAAGACTTTTATGTCTTCGTCTAGCTGACCTATTTGACTGTAAGCTATACCCATAGTAAATATAATACCGATAATCCATATTATATTACCTACTGATATTTCTAAGTTTTTACTTATCATTTTTCTTGATGAATTCAAGAATTATATTAAGCTTTTCTCTAACCTCTATCATTTGATTATGTAAAGCCTCATGACGTTTTTCAAACCCAACTTTAACTTCGTTGATACTAAAAAAGGTAAACTTATAAAGCACGTATAATGCACCCATCAATAACACTACAGATAGGCCGTAATTTTCTACTAATTTTAAAACTTCCTCCATATTAAGATCCAAAAAACATTTTAGCAAGAGCAGCGGCGACTATACCATATATAATCCACATAGCTCTAGCTAAAGTTTTTCGAGCCGATGTGTTTTGATTTACTCTAGCAGCAACACCTTTGTCAGGGTCTAATAATTGCTTAGTAAGCATATCTAGTTTCTCGTCCATTTTGTCGAGTTTTTTATCCATCTGATCCATTCTCTGCTGCATTAATGCTATTTCTTTGTCAACCGTTGCCATTACTTTATTATTACATGTTAATCGTGATAGTGACACCTTGATTTTGGTTTATTAACCATGATTTTGCATCTTGTACCATCTGATTTTATTTTAGTGCATCTTTGTTGTTTAGCTCTTTTTTCTTTCTTTTTAGCTTCTTTTAATTCTTTTTCAGCTTTTTCTTGTGCTTGACGCTTTGTGTCCAAATACTTTACGTACTCATTTTTCTTACCTTTATTCACAACTACACGCTCGCCAACTTGTAAATCCCAACTACTCCAACCTAGAGCTAAAAACGATCTTTGCATGGCTGTGTTTTCTTGATTTAAGGCCTCTTTAATGTTATCTGTTTTTCTAAAAAGTCTATCAAGCGGAACGTTAGTAGTAGCTGTAGTAACTTTAGCCGCCGCATCCCAAATAGGATTATTATAGTCAAACGTGTCCATGCTACCCATTATATCTCTATTAAACTTATAAGCATTTAACGCACTGTAAAGCTTCCTCATTTTTGAACCCATAGGTGGAGACACTTGAGTAACTTCAACAGCAACCTGCCCATAGTCGGCTCTAAATCCCTTTTCAGACTCTTCTATAAATCTCATTATGGTGTTTTTGATAGTCGCAATCGCGGCGCCTGTTACGCCCGATCCTCTAAGTATAGTGTCCATCATGCCGTTGGCTACCCTCATTGTTCTTTTATCTAACGCGTCGTCTTCTTCGTCGTCAAAACTTAAAGCAAATATAGCTTGCTGTAATGAAGAGAATATAATATTTTGTATAGCTCCATAGTATAGTATTCTTGATATGTTGCTTCTCCAATCACCGCGATTATTTATTAAGTCTCTAGCAGCTTTTTTAATCAAACGATTGTATTGCATTGGAGTATTGGCAAAAGCTAATATAAGACGTCCTAGTGGACTCGCTTGCTGCTGTGATATACGATCAGGTCTACTAGACTGCTGGGTTTCTTGAGCTATTTCTTGAAAATCTAAAAACGCTTTTTCTTCTGCAGCTTTTTGAGTCATACCCTGCTTAGTATACGTTTTAATTCTATTTCTATAAAACGTAGATCCACCTGAAGCAATAGCAAAACTATCTGCTACCTGCGTTGGCAAGAAACCTTTTTTAAGTAGATATGCTAAAGCTGCTTTAGCTTTATTCTGAGCACCAGCAACAGCGTTAGCAAGTTCAGCTTCATTTACGTTTATTTGTAGACCAGCTCTTCTAGCTTTCAAAAAGTCTGAGTTAAACAGTGTAGAAAAGTCTGACCAATACTGCTTTTGATTAGCAAGAGCTTTACCAGCTGCAAATATATTGTTGTCTTGAAAATTTATAAAGTTTACTGTAGATAAAGTTTGTAGTACAGCTGATCTTGCGTTAAAAAACATAATAGCACCTACAGAGCCATTCACCCAGTTAGTCCAACTTTGCCCGTAGTTTCTGTCTTTAGATCTATTAGTACCGTTTTCCATACGATATAACGAGTCTTCTAAAGCGCTTCTAAATCTAGAGCCGTACACAGCTTCTATTTTATTCATGTTTTCCGGTGAGAATATAATATTTTTGTTCTCAATAAACTCTGCCAAGTATTGCTTTCTACCAATTTTATTTACAATATTTTCTAAGTCAGACGCTATTGTCTCAACACTCCAGTTTTCACCTGGCTCTATGTAACCTTCTTTTCTTTTAGAAATAACACTTAGCGTGTCAGCAAAAGTTTTTAAGTCTTGATCTGTTCTTACTACGTTTCTTAAATACTCAAGATCTCGCTTTGATATACCAGGAACTTCAAAGCCAGCTTTATCAAACAAATAAACTCTTACCGCGTTATCAAAAGTAAAACCTGTATTCTTATCTATTATTTTACCTAGCTTTTTCTTTACTTCAGGCAGCTCTTTTCTTAGCATTTTATAATCGTCTAGTATACTCATACGAGCCATACTCATTTCACGATCAGCTCTACCAAATGGATCTAGCAAAGCTTTCTTCATAAACTCCATGTCAGCATTACCTTGACTGCCTTTTCCGTAAAAGTCGTACAATAAGCCTGCAAAGTCTTCAGCTGAAGGTGGAACAAAGAATCTATATCTACCTATGTTTTTACCACGCTTTTGACCAACAACTCTTGAAAATCTTTTTTCAGCTGCAACACCTTTTGTTCGCTCTAGCATTTTGTTGAACTCAGAGCTTAAATCTTTGCTAAAGTTTATTCTTGCTTGTACAGATTTACCTTTAACGTCAAGCTGATCAAATACATGCTTAACAGCCTCTACGTTAGGCAAGGCATCGTCTACAAAGTACATATCATTATAACCTTCAGCGTATTTATCTATAAACCATTGGGCTTTAGCGTCACCTTCGCTTTTGCCAAGTCCAGTTATATTTTCTAAAGGTATATTAATACCTTTACTTTTCAACCACTTATGTATAGGTTCAGCGGCTTCTTGCATGCGAGCTGTTAAAACAAACACGTTGCTAGGACCATACTTTTTTATTTGATTCTTCATTTTTTGAAGTAATGGACCTTCTTTACCGCCACGAACATTTACAAAATCAGAAAAGTCAAAATCATATCCTTCTTCAGCGTATTTAGGACCATCAATAGGCCACTTGTCAGATGGTATTTTTACTACATCACCATCTTTAGTTGCTGTAACAAAGTTTTCCCCGTCTATAATTAGCGTTTCATCAAAGTCAAAAGTAGACATACCTCTCGAGTCTTTACTGTAAGCTAATACAGGTCTAACATTAGATATACTTTGGCTAATGCTAGCCTTATCTCCTATCGGTAAAGTGATTGCCGCCGCACCCTCTATATTGACGTTGTACACTTGATCAAACGTTCTGCCGTCAAGACTTTGTATACCTTTTGGATCTATACCTCCTTGCTTAGCCACTTCTTTGTCAAAATATCTGTCATACCAGTTGTCAAAAACAGTCCAGCCTTTACCCATGCTAGTTTGTCTTCCTGCAGCTTTAAGCTTCATGTCATCAGCTTTATCTAAAGCTATTAGCTTAAAATTGTTTATTACTAAATCATAAGCAGACTCAAAGTCTATGTTTTCATCTAAACTAGCTTCCATTAAGTATAAGTAGGCTCTGGTTGCAGGCATAGCGTGCTCCCACTCATATAATTTACCTTTATAGCCTTTAGGTTTCATGGTCCAGCCGATCATTTCAGCTCCCATTCTATGTGGGTGTGTTACATCTTGCCCTACAAGACTAAAGTAGTTACCCCAAGCTTTAGCGTTTTTAGGATCAGCTTTAATTGACTTATTAACTCTTTGCCAAAGCTGTCTATGCATAGATAAGTTTTCTTTGTTTATTCTAGCTATAGTTCCATTGGAATTAGCCTTACTTATGTCTTTAGCCGTGAGCCCAAACATATTTCCATAAGTTCTACCGTATTTGTAGTTTGCCCCTTCGTCAGAAAAAGCTTCACCATACTTTACGTCTTCTCTAGCTAAAAATTCATCTCTTTTTTTAGTATAATAAGCATCTATAGTAGTTTCAATACCATCAATAGTTATAGTGTCCTTGCCTTTGTTTGGCAATATTCTATTACTAGGTCTAAGAACTGTTTTAGTAATTAAGTCTTTAGGCAGATTTTTAGCCCAAACATTTTCAACTTGTTCGTAAAATAAGTCTATTTGTTCTACCGTATTGTGCTTAAATATTCCTTCGCCTATAAAAGCATTTAAAAGCTTGTTTATGTTTTTTAAATCACCTTCAAACTCAGGGTTAACTTGTATTAGTTCGTCTGCTTTACTGAAAGAAATTTTACTTTGAGCGGCTGTAATGTCAGCGGTTTGCTGTTTGATAGCTTTTATTTCTTCTGGCTTAGCTCCTCGCTCTTTAGCCTCTTCTAGCTTAATCTCTTGATTTCTTTGCGCTCCAGATAACGACGCGTTAATAGAATATACTTTAGCAAGACCTTTTAATAACTGACCTATATTTCTAGTATATTCGTTTCTTTGTTTAGCAGGAGTTATACCTAAGTCTTTTCTAAGCTGATCTAAAACTTCTTTCGTTGGCTTTCTAAATTTTTGCTTTAGTTTTTTTACATCTGTTTGAGAAGTTAATCCTTTACTTCTACCTTTAGGAGATGTTATAGACTGTTTTCTAACTTTAGGATCGTCACTCTTAGATTTTGGGTCTGTAAAGCCTTCGTAAAAATAATCTAATGGTAAACCTTTCAACCCTATAGCAACACCATACGTGTCTCTAGAAACCTCTATATTTTCACCTTGTCTATTTATGTCAGCTGTCATTTCAGTAACATTGTACAGCGGTAAAGTTTTAACAAAGTTTTCTAAGTTTTGTGCAGCACCAAAAAATCTTTGTATTTGCAAAGCTTCAGACGGAACAGCCATACCTTCTTTAATTTTTGTAGTAGGCACTAAGTTGGCACCGCCCTCCATTATTTTTTTAGCAGGTATGCCAAATACTTCTTGACCAGATCTACCAGCATATTTTTCTATAATTTGTTTAAAAGTATCTCCTTCCACTGGCTTTGATATAGAAACTATTTTATCTTCTTGTACTCCAGCAAAGTCTTTAAGTATATTTATTTTAGGCTTAGCCTCTTGATACGTGCTACTTTCTTCAGCAAACGGTTGAGCTGAGTCGTCTTGTAATCCTACGGCTTTATCTAAGCTTGCAGCTCTAGTGTTCGCGTCTATTTGTTTACCTCTAGCAAGTATTTCAGCTGTTCTAGGTCCTAAAGTAGCAGTTAAAAATGTTGTTACTTTTCTTGTTTTGTTATAAGTATCTAGTAAACGTTTACCTTCACGGTTTATTTTTCTACCACTTTCAAGCTTAACTTCAGGAAATACTCCTTGCATTTGCTCCGCTATAGCTTCTTTAATAGCGTCCATTGATATTTCACCAGTAGGATTAAACTTAACAGCGTTGCTAATTATAGGCCAGTTTTTCTCAATTAAAGCGTCTATTCCTCCAAAAACTTCTTCTGCAGAAGATGATCTTGAGTTAATTATGTTTACTAAAGACTCGTTGTCAATTTTAAGTTCTAAATATTGTTTAGCTTTAGGGCTAATTTCTTTTGAAAACTGTTCAACACCACCTGGTTTTATATCAGACGGCAATACTTTACCTTTAATGCCTTTAGCGGCCGACTTGATTAGATCCTTGTTTATATTGCCAGACTCCAAAGACTCTACATAGTCTCTGAAAAAATTAAACACGTCTTGATTGTTGTTGAACTTATACTCTAATCCAGCTCTATTTTTAGTAAACCTTCTAACTACATCTTTTAGTCTACCAAACAAATTGTCGTTAAACTTTATGTCACCGTTTTGCACAGCTTCAGCAGCTAGTGTAAATACCTCTTCGCTTTTACCTTCTGCCTCAGTGTATTGATCTAGTCTTCTTTTAAAATCAGTTCCTTCTATAGCTATGCCGTTTTCGTCAAAACCTTCTAGCAAAGCGTCACCAAAAGCTTTTCTTGCTGCTGGATCACCTTGTAATGTAGCAAAAAGTAATGCGTGGCCAAACTCATGAGTAGCCGTAGTCATTACGCCGTCTCTAAGCTCAGACTCTTGGTTTATAAATATTTCTAAACCACCTTTACCATCTTCTCTAATAGCGCCATATCTAGTAGACTCACCTTTTATTATTTCTTGTCTTTTTTTAAACTGCTCGCCTTGAGATTTTTTAGCTTCTTTAGCTTCTTCTATTTCTTCTTTTGTAGCATTAGGATCGTTTATTATTTCGTCCATAGCCTGAATAGCGCCTATGTCAAATGAAGCTTGTTCATTATCTCTTCTCCAGTTAATAAAGTCATTAGCGTTACCTTTCTGTATATCTACATTAACCCCTTGTTCTTTCAAGGCTTCAGCTTGTAGCGATACGTTTTCAAATAGTTTTTCTCTACGTCTATTAGTGGCTTGGTTTATTATTTCGTTGTTAGCTTTAAAAGCGTCGTTTATAGCTATTTGTGCTTTTTGTTTTACAACTTCGTCAGCATTTTTTCTTTTAGCTTTATTTATTTCTTTATTTACGATGTCTAGATTTTGAGCGTATGTTTTAAGCTCTTTATTATTCATCGTGTCAAACGTTCTATATAAAGCTTTTTTGTTCGCTACTTGTATGTTGTTAAGATCTTTTATTTCTTGCTCTAAGTCAGCTTTTTCGTTTGTGTTAGCTCCTTCTAGCTGTTTTACTCTAGAGTCTAGCGTTTTAGCAATTTCAAACTGTTGCTTTTTAAACTCAGTAGGAGCTAGAGCGTTGTAGGCTTGTTCTTTTTGTATTCTTGTAGCTGTAGAAGTAACTCCAGAGGCAGGGCCACCTAAAGCAGCGCCAATACCAGCGTCATGTATTACATTTCTAATAAACTCAGTAGTTGATATTTCATCGTCAAAAACTGCTTGATCTATTGTTTGTTGTATAGCTGAGTTAGAGCCTTCGGTAAATCCTTCACCAAAACCACCTTTTGCCATTTTTTTAGTCGTATTAAAAACATAGTTTTCAGCAAACTCTTTTATAACTTTCTCTGAAGCACCAGATCCTCTTAAAAAATTTATACCTTTAAAAAGCTTAGCGCCAAGAAACTCTGTGCCCCATTCTGACAATCCTTTACCAGTGGAAGAAGCGTATATTTGACCAACAGTAGCATCAGGTCTATTTCTTAAATCTTCCTCAAAACTACTACCAGCGGCAGAAGCGCCTAAAGCAGCGCTTCCAAGCACTGGAAAACCAACAGATAAAGCTAGTGAAGGTATGTTAGAGAAAGCTTGCTCAGATAGCACTTGGCCAGCTTTACCATACTCACCTTTTTGAAATAAATCTATATAATCTAAAGGCTTTCCATCTTTATCTCTAACCTGGGTCATATGAGATCTAAGCTTAGCTGCAGCATAAGTTAGCTGTTCAGTGGGTATTTCGTATTCACCTTCTTCAATTATTTCTTCTACGCTTTTGCCAGTAGCTAAAGCAGCCAAAGGCTTGTAACCATAGTTGTCAACAAAATCTACTAACCCTGCTGTAGTTTCTAAAGTTACTGCTTTTACGCCAGATAAGTAAGGTATCAATACTTTTGGTACAACGCTATTTGAAGATAATTTTATTTTTTCAGCTTCAGCTATAGCTTCTTGAAGATCATAACCTGTTTTTCTATATACCTCTTTACGTTCATTTAAGTCTAGCTGTTTAGCTTCAAGATCTTTTGATAAGTCTTGAACTTTAAAATAAGCGTTTCTAAGATCATCAAATTCTTTTAAAATGTCTTTGTTAAAGTCTACGGGCAAAAGTTTATCCTCGCCAACGTATGGCGCTATATTTTGATTATAGAAAGTATTTACAACGTCTGTAGCGTTTTGCATTTTAACGTTGTACTCTTGTATTTCTTTAGTAAGATTTTCTTGTTGTTTTTCTAAAGGTATTAGTTCAACTTCAGGTAAAGTCACACCTTTTATTATGTCTCCTTCTTGTCTAGCGCCGGGAACAACGTCTAATCCAGCTTCTATAGCTTTTTTTACAGTCTCAGGATTGTCTGTATAAGTAGGTAGCTCCGAAAAAGAAGCTGCCGAGCTGGATGCCGTACTTTTTGGCTCCGCAGTTGCATCCTCTGTCTGAGAGCCGTTTGTCTTTTCCAAGTCTTCTTCTATTTGCTGAGCGTCTGGAAATGTTTGCAAGAAACCTTCAACTTCGTTTTCAGGTAGAGTATAAGTATCTTCTCCTACTTTGTAAGTATACATATTATTTTATTTTATTTGTTTTTGTACTTAGAATAACTCCCGCCTTTAGTTGACGTTTTACTTTCAAGCGGTTTAACGTCACTTCTCATGTCTATTGGAACCTGCGCTCTGTCCATAGCTTGATCTAAAGATATAGGCAGCATTTCTATTTTTTCACCTTTTTTGCTGTACAACTGTATATTACCGCTAGAAGTTATTTTTCCTATTTCTCCATTTGGAAAAGTTATATCTTTGCCTGATTCAATACCTCTTTTAAGACTATTTTTAAATATGTTTATTTCAGCCAACCTAGACTCTGATAAAGGAGTTCTTGATATTCCCCCACCTGTTCCTTCAAGCTTACTTATTTCATTGTCAAAGTCATTTTTAAAAGCAAGCATAGTGTCAGATATAAATTCTTTTTTATATGTATCAGGATCTTTTTTGACTATGTCTTTAAACTTTTCTCTATCTGTAATTCCTCGTGCTTTCATTTCTTGAGTAGCCCAGTCATATCCAACGCCTTCTTTTATAGGCATGTCACTATAGTTTTGACCAACCACGTTGTCAAACAATATGGAGCCCCAATTATCACCAGACATCAATGCGTTAAGCTCTATAGCTAAGCTTTGGCTTGCATCTGTCCAGCTACCTTTATTTTTGGCTTTTTTAATTACTTTTTCTCTTTCTGCTACTAAAGTTCTAAAACCATCTACGTTAACTTGAGATAAAGCTGTAAACTCGCTTAATCTCTTTGGCTTTCCTGTATGGTCTACAGCCTTAACACCGTCTTCATCGTATACAAGTCTTTTAGATAGTGATACGTCTTTTACAGCAGTGTTATCAACCACTTCGCCAAGACTATTAAAATCAGAGTACTCTGAAGGCTGAGTGTAGGCTAAGTCAACCGCGTCAAAATCTTCTTTGTAAGCTGCTATTTTTCTTTCTATACTACTTATTTCGTTTGTAGCTTCAGTTTTAGCTTTTTTTCCAACTAATACGCCTTCTGCTTTTACTCTAGCTTTAAACAACTGGTCTTGCAAAGACGTTAGCTCGCTGGTGAAATTTTCCATCGCTTTTTTATCTTTGATAACAACATCTTTAAAAGACTCAAACGGTTGTTTACTTCTTTTTTTTTGTTCAGCTCTTTTTTCTTGTACAGCTTTTTTTATATTAGAAGTACCTTCAGATATAGCAGACGTTACAGGTGTTATGTCTGTCTGACTAGCGCCAGAAGAGTACATTCGTTGAGCTGCTTGTATTAATGCTTGATTTGCCATGTTTATTTTGGGTTTAAAAATCCGCCTGGATTAAGACCTACTGTAGCTAGGTCAGTAATTCCACCTAGTACAGAGCCAAATAACTGCATGTTTCTATCTTTTCTTGCTTGTTCAGCTTGCTGCAACCCTGTTACTTTAGCCATATCTATACCTAACATTGTTTCCATTCTACCTATTTCAAACTCTTGCCTAGCCTGTTGTTGTTGTGTTTCGGCTTTAGCTTGAGCCATTTCTATAGCTTGTTCTTGTTCTCCTATATTCGCAGCAATTTGTTGTTGCTTTTGAGCACTTTCTCTCATTAAAGAAGTTGCAAGGGCAGCAGAACCAGCACCGGTAGCTCCGCTTCGCAAAGCCGCTAAAACATCCGCTTGCTCTTGAGCCTGCTGTTGTCTTTGAAACTCTGCAGCTTGAAGATTAACTGTCATATTTTCATATGGGTTAAAAGTCTGAAACTGAAAGTCTTCGTAAGATTGTAATCTTGTCTGCACGTCAGCTTGAGCTTGATCTAGCTCCTCTTGTCTATCTATCCTACTTTGTTTAAATGGATTACTTAATGTTCCTCTTGCCATAATTTAATTTATTTATATATAGTTACACTCTAGACACTCTATTTACTGCTTTCCACAGCTCTTACGCCAGCTGAAAACATTTCAGCATAGTCAGTCGATGTGTTAACGAATTTAGCTTCTGCAAAGTAACCTGTTAAATTACTGGATGCTATGCAATTGTTTTTAGAGTAAAATATAAAGTCGCCTGTTTGAGGCAAGTTTATGTTTGATGTTGCTTCAACTTGTATTTCCCAATTTGTAGTTGTTGTTGCTCCGTCTTGACCTCCTGTAAAACTGTTATTCAAAACAAACGTAGGGGAACTAGTTATACTACTTAACTCGCTTCCGCTTGAATTACCATAGTCAATAATAGCACTAGAGTTACTAGACGCTCCAGCTGTATTACACGTAATAGTTAAAGTATCGTTCGTGACAGTAGTCGTACTAAGAGAAGTAGTCATAGATTCTGACATAGCTTGATCAATAGCAGCTTTAAAATTAGATGCTCTACCTGCAGCTGTTGAAGAAGCGCCTATAGCTGTCGTTAGAGGTGGATTTAAAGCAAAATTACCGCCACCAAGCGGCTCAATAACACCTGCACTTACTGTTTGCAGATGAGTGTATTCCGAGTTGTTGTAATAGAATCTAGCTGCAAAAGTGTCTGCTATAGGATAAGAACTAGAATTCGAGTATGTTATATTTTGATTACCAACAATTTCAAAAGCAAAATCACCAGAAAAAGATTCACTACTAAACACTATTGAAAAAGAAGCGGCGGCAGGCGTTGCAGTAGAAGTAACAGGTTCTACAAAGCCAGTTACAACACCTATTTCTATAACATTGTCAAGACTGTTGTTTGACGCAAAACCTCCAGTTCCAGATGTAGACAGATTTGTATTGTCAATATAATACAAAGTATCGCCAACTTGAAGTCCAGTAGTAAAAGGATTTTGGTTAGAATTAAAAGGTAATGTTATAGTAGTAGGCATAATTTTCTATGTTGTTGCTTGTATTAGTTCTAAGTCAAATGTTTGTTCTGGGATATCACCATGCGCTATTTTTATCAAACACTTTCTTACAAGACCAGTACTATTTGCTGTTAGCGTAAATACAAAATTAGCGTAACCAGTGTCAGAGTCTAGCGTGACAGCTACATTGCTAATCATGGCTAAAGGAAAAGTCTCCAAGCTTGAAGTAGCAGGCTCTTCTGCGTCAGCATAATATTGATATAGCACTGCAGAAGGCAAACTACCGTTATAAGATAAAGCTAAAGTAGTTTCACCACCGTTCGGGCTTGCAAAAAGTAGTTCTTGCGTTAACAAAGAGTCAGGCAGCGCAAGTAAAGGACTCATGCTAGGTATTATTATGTCTAAAACATCAGTGCCATTAACTTCGTTGTCTGCAACTTCATCTATTGACTCAGGGTGGTGTAAAGTTAAATTTAAAATTCTTTCTACGCCCGTAAAGTTTGGTTCAACATCTATTAGCAGAGAAAAAGTAGAAACTTCTAAAGCTTCAGCTCCTCCTCCAATTGAAGTAGAGCTAATAGACTCTATCCAAGCTGGTTGGCCAGGATAATTAGTGTCAAGCTCTGAATAAGAAACAACTTCAACAGTAGGATTACCTACAACAAAAGCTATACTCGCGCTATTACTTTTATACGTTAATGATATGCCGTTCGATTGCTGTGCGTCTGTAGCAAAAGTTGTTTCTTCTAAGCCATAAAACTGAGCGTAAGGAATTGGCTTTTGGAATATAAAAATATTATCATTAGGGTTTGCAGAGTCGTTTTCAGGATTAAAGCCTTTAAGTGTAAAAGTTCTAGAAATTGAAATTCCATTAGCGTTGACAGCATTGTTTTCTTCAAGCTGAAAAGTAATTTGATGAGTTGCTAAAGTAGATCCGTATAGAGTTGCTAGTGGGCCTTCGCCAATTATTAATGGTTGGTAAACTTCAACATCAAAAGCTTGAGGACCACCAACTGTCCATTCATTAAATTCAGCTGCTAGAATCTGCCCCGTAAGATCATCATAAATAAGAAAAGCCTCAGGCCACGTAGCTGACACTGAAGGTAGATTGTCGGTATCTTCGTAAGGAATTTTAGCATATATAGTGTGTGTTCCAGCTTCATTAGGAAGCAGCGCTGCTGTTGGTCCGTCTTCTACATTACCTGTTGTAGAGTTGTAAGCGGGAGAGTCTGAAGTAGGTTGAAAGTTTGGCGCTTCCAGCGTGCCTTCGTTTGTCACAAAATAAAGCCAATTGTTCGTGGCACTATATCCAGCTTTTTGAACTATTTGTATTTCATCTGTTAAAGTTGGATCTTGAGGATGTGCAACTTGTATTGTAACTGACCTTTGTTCTTGTGTATCATTTTGTAAAATTTTGTAATACTTTCTAAATACCCCGGCATTAGCAGTGTCTACAACATTAAAGGTGTGATCTTGTATCCAGTCAGTGTTAGGTGTTATATTAATTAGCGTATATAAAGGTGCATATTCGTCTGTAACAGCATACTCTAGTTGAGTTTTAACTTCAACAAATGTAGTTCCATCGTCGTCAATTTTATTACCTTGACCTATAGCTCCATTTAGATTTTCAAAATAATTACTAGTTGTTTCTGCAGGAAAAAATTGATTAGCCACTGTATAGCCATCAAAAGTACCAGGCGCCCACTCTTGAACAGTTGCAGCCACACAGCTTAAAAAGTTTCCTTCTAGTTGTGTTACGGTAAGTATATCATTTGCTACAGCTGAAGTATTTTGATTTGAAAATAATCTTAATTCTAGACTTCTATCAACTGTGCCAATACCAATATTTGAGTCTATTACTATGGAAACTTGACTTGCATTAAAGTTTAAGCTTTGCAGCCACGTAGGTGTAGTACCAGTCGCGGTGTCAACAACTTGCACGCTTACAGCTCCTAAGTTATTAACTAAAGAAAATGTAAATCCTTCAGCAACAAAGTTGTCTTCAACATTGACTGATCCGTTTGGACCATTTAAAAATCTACAAACACCATCTATAGTACTAGGGGTATTTATCACGATAGTTGCATCGTTATCTAAAATGTTAGTTCCTACGTTGAGAGGGTCGTATTGTATTACTGTTTGTGTTTGATTATATACTTCAACACCGCCAGACTCAACGCCTATAACTTGACCGTTTATGCTATAGTTTTCTATGTCTTCTGTTGGCGAAACGCTTGTGTTTATCTCGCCGTTATAAACTCCATTAGAGCAAAAAGTATTAACAGTAACTAAATCTTGAAACCCAACGTTGCTTATCATTAAAGCGCTTATAGAATAAACTATTTGAGTCTCTGTTGAAGATGTTTGAACGACTGTTATAGCGCTGCTATCGTATGATAAACTCACAATTTCTACTGCAGATGATCCAGGTGAAAAGTTACCGTTAACAATTAAAGTAGAATTGTACTGAACTGCGCTTGGCGTTGCTGCTGTTGATAATGTTATATTTACTGTAGTATCTGGCATTTTAATTTATATTATTAAGCTGAAAAATCATACGATGGATTAACTGCCAGCGTTATTTCAACTGTATTACTTGCTGTACCCGCAACTCCTGTATCTGCAAAAGATATAGAAGTAAAATAAACTTGCTCTTGAGCTGTTAGCGTGTGAGAAAAAGAACTAGCAGCTAAAGCGTTACCATACGTAGGTGTTAACGTTATAACTATAGTTGCAGGTAAAGCTAAAGCATTATATATACTATAATCACTAGATGTCCAATTACCATCTAAGCCACCTATTATATTTACTAAGAAGTCATAGCCTTCTGATATTGCTATATCTGAAGTCGCGTTGTCTACTAAATTACCTACACCTTGCACGTTAAATTCACTAAAGTCTAAATTACCTGTTGCCGAGCCGGCGTCAGCCGCGTTAGTGTGTGTTGTGCACTCTCCTTTTATATAATTAAAGTGTTTACCTTCTTTGGTAATAAATTCATCAACTTTACCTTGCTGCAAGTCTGTATTAACGCTTTCAACATACCAACCTTTTTGAGCGTCTATGTTGTAGTAGTCAGAATCTTGATCATTTTCTATAATTCTAGGCTGTGTTCCTTCGTACTCCATAGCGTTAAAATGCTTGACAGAATTAGGGGAGTCGTTAAATAAGGTCGTCATAGTAGAATTATACTGATTTCCATAGAAATTGTTGCGAGGAATAGAACTATCATCGTGACTGTGAGAGTATATCTTGCCGTTTTTAAACGTATAGTATTTGTTTAGCAGTGACACGGCTGATTCGTAAATGTAAGATCTAAAGCTTGCCCAACCTTTGGCAGACTCACTAAAAGATAAGTTATACTCTTCCTTTAAACTTCCTTCTGACAATGTTTTGTATATTGTAATATTGTATTCGTCTTTATCACCATCGTAGCTACCAACTATAGATTTTGTGTTATCTAAGTTATCGCTAAACCAATCGCTCATACCAGCATCTGATATGGGTGTAATACCATCTCTAGATAATCTTAGTACAGCACCTCTACTTGCGTCAGCAAAATAAATTCTATATTCTTCTACAGAAAAAGATTCTGGATTTTTTGATATTCCATAATCACCAACAAAAGGTATTGTTTGACCTAAAACGTTTGTTGAAGAAAGAAGTTGAGATTCACCGTCAGCGTTAAATAAAGCGTCTTTATTTGCTAATATTTTTAAAACTTTAGCCTCACACAAAGCAATTAAATCTGTGTCTCTTGAATATAGCTTTTGTATACTACCATACTCTGGATTTAATAACTTAGTTATAGGCTCCGCTAGCAAAAATTCATTAGATCTATCTAAACCTGTTCGCTCATTATATATTTGAGAAAATATTATGTCGTTTTTATTTCTTCTTTGCTCGTAATCTGGGTTTGTTATTGAAGCTTTAAATCCACTTTGTTTTCCAGAAGCAGTATATGGATATATTCTGTCAGAGTTAAAATCATCTCTAATAGCATCAGATTCTACACCATTACCAAAAGATATGCAGTTAAACCAAGGTAAGCATTGATTTAGCGAAGTAGACATGTAATAATTTGGATGCGTAAATGGAACAAACGTAATAGCGTCTGACCCAGCTATAGAAGATCCAACAGCTTTTAGCGTTACGAAGCTACCATCTCTTCTTGAAAACTTAAATATAGTTGGATTATTAGTGAAAACTAAAGTGCTAGGTATTGTGCTATCTAATGTCACTGTAACTCTAGCCGAGTTAGTAGTTCCATTTAACTGGTTTAATCCAAAATTAATAGCTCCATTAACTCTTTTAACTTTAAATTTTAAATTATTAAACGCTGTTTTTTGAGCGTCAGTAATATTACCTGTAGTTGTAATAGCTACATCTGTTCCTACTTTAATGTATTGCTGGACATTATCTCTGTTTAGCTGTATAGGGTACGCTTGACTTGCTTCATAAAATAATCCTAAGTCTACGCTTTTCTTTTTTTCAACTTCAAATACAGCTCCGTTTATAATGTTCGCGTCATTTCTCAAGGCTGCTCCAGAACCAATATAAGATTCAAACTCTGTGTCAGCTTGTATTTTAACAAAAAACTTACCACTTATATCTTCAAAAGTAGCGCCTAAAGCGTCTAAGTCTAAGCTTCCAAGAGAAAAATTTTGTTGTGTAGTGGTATTACCATCTTCATCTGTAATCTCTTCGTTTGTTATAGTAGCATTACCAATTATATCAAGAACTCTCCACCTAGCGTTAGTAGAAGTAATAGCTTCGTTGCTACCGTGCTTTTTCTTGCCTACTAAATAATCATCTATCTCTATTTTTGAAACATCGTTAGAATTAAAAGCTAACCAAGCGTATACAGTATCAGTAGTAAAGTTTTGAGCTACTGAATTGTCATTTGGATAAGCCTTATACATAACAACATTGTGATATATATTTGAAACTTCTTTTATATAGTATCTATAGTCTGTAGCCCAATATGGAGCTTTGCTAAAAATATTTCCAACAATTTTAGTTCCAAGCAAAGAGTTTTGCTTAGGGCTATTGTATATCATGTTTTCGCTGGTAAGTATAGGTGTTTCTCTACCATGCGTGTCGCTGTACACAACGCCAAGTTGATATTTTCTTTGCGACTTTACAGACTCTTTTGGAGCTGTAGTAATTATATTTTCAGTGCTGTTAGGTGGATTTATATTAACAAAACTTGCTTGATCTACTCTGACTATAGACCTAGTTGGAAAATCTCCATATTCGGGTATTGAAATAATTTGTGCTTGAGCTTCTATTCTAAAAACTACGAGATC
>Ga0098056_1000388_pt1 | contig 18439 bp, 8 predicted proteins | sample 17BtaG_FD_92583 | JGI IMG/M metagenome (GOLD analysis project Ga0098056, IMG submission 92583) | Marine viral communities from the Subarctic Pacific Ocean - 17B_ETSP_OMZ_AT15314_CsCl metaG | ecosystem: Environmental > Aquatic > Marine > Oceanic | place: Subarctic Pacific Ocean | collected 2015-01-18
TTAGGACCTCTACTAGTATTACCCTCAATAGATTGGTAAGTCCCATCACTATGTATTCTACCTTTCTTTCCTGAGAATACAGATTGTTGGTCGAAGGAATTACCTAACTGAGAAGCTTGAGCATCCGTTAAGCCTGTAATGATGTATTCAGTTTGTTGAACACCATCTTTCATTGTAGAAACCTTATGAGCCTTACCGCCTAATTTCTCTACCTCTTCAATAAGCTTAGAATCCCTAGCCTCATTTTGAGATTCAGAAAGACCTTGCTTTCTACCTGAAACTACGTGGTAGTCACCATCCTTAATAGTCTTGTTATCTATCTCGTCAAGACTCTCTTTATCAGTCTCTGTATACGCTTTATTATTAACTACGTAATTCTCGTTATTCGCTACGTCATTCTTAGACTCCCCTCTTTTCCTAGCATCGTACTCAGCTAAAGCATTTTCAGCAGCCTTCTTGCTAGGGAATTGTTCTACGTCAATTTCAGATTTCTGAGTGGACTTACCATCCTTAGAAACACCAGCTTTATCTTGAGACTTTACCATTACAGGTTTAGTCTTACCTTCGCCTAACTGTTCTTTTACAGCTTTAGCTTCGGTATCATTAGTAATCTTTGTAGCTTTCTCTCTTGATTTGATTTTAGAGTTAGAGGTGTCCTGAGTTTCTACAGCGTCAATAATTTCAATGCCATGCTTTTTTAGAGTCTCATTAACTTTATCTAATACGTCATCTGTATTCTTTGTTCTGTTGTGTTCACTCTTCTTACCTTCTTTATTCATTTCAACAACAGCAGCAGATAGTTCGTCAACCTCGCTATCGGATAACTCTTCTTTCCCTTCAAGGTTTTTAAGAATACCATCAACAGCTTTTTCCTTCTCGAACATTACTCTCCTAGCTTCCTTAGCGTCATTTGCTGTAGCTCCATAGAACATTGTTTCTAAAGCTTTTCTAGCCACAGAGTTCATAGAGGTCTCATGTGTTATCCTCTTCTCTATTATGGCTTGCTCGTTCTGCTTAGCGAAAGTAAGAAACTCACCCCTAGTCATATCCAATTTACTACCATCCTCTAATGTAACCTTAACAGTAGTATTCTTATCAGCAATCTTCATTTGATTTAAAGCGTGAATACCTCTAGTTCCTGTATGTAATGTCGGTCCTAAAAGTCCACCAACAATAAAGGCATCACCCATTCTTACAAATAATTCGCTATGATTGAAGTCTTCTAAGCCTACAGAAACATCGGTCATATAGCTCATAAATTCAGTGAAAGCCTCACTAGTTCCTTCTATCCCAAAACTCTTAGCCACACCTTTAAAGAAACTATCTACTAACGCATCTGGTTCTAGCACTTTATCGAACTTAGCTATTCTCCTAGCGTCATTAATTATCCCTAAAGTATATTTCTCACCAACAACCTCAGCGGCAGCAGAACCTAAAGCTGAAAGCTCAATTTGCCAATCAGCAATTTTTTCACCCTCTAATCGTCTCTTTTTTAATTCTATAGACTTACCACCATAAGCTGAACCACCAGCAAGAGCTACACCTCCAGGACCACTAGCCATAATACCAATCAATACAGGAGCACTCTCAAACATAGCGTTACCAGCCTGAGCTAAACCGTCTCCGAAATTAAGGTCAAGGAATGATTGAGTAATGGACTTTCCTTCTGGGACTCTTATTTGCTCCCTAGCCTCCTCTGCTTTCTCGGTTAATTCCATCGCTAAAGAACTACCTGTCTTCATGTGAATATCATGGAAAGGTAAACCTGTTGACGCTTGAAGTGATAACGATTGAATTTTATCAGCAACCTCAGCTATAGCAGCTCCAGTAGACCAAGAACCAGCTTCTAAGGAATCCATCAAATCACCCCAACGACCACCAGAATTAGCTTGTCTAACAGCTAACTTGTAAGCGTCCTGTAATGCAGGGTTCTCTGAGTTCTTTAGGTAATTAAGGGTTTCTTGAGATATAATTTCATCACTACTACCTTCTTCTATAGAAGATTGAAGTTCGTTTACATTATCGCTATCTAATAGCCATTCAGACCACTCACTAAGAGATACAAAGTTCCCTTTAATCTGAGCCTCAGTTTTTACATTCTTTAAGTCTATACCAGCAGCCTCTACACCTGCTTGAAATTCCTCTTCGCTTTTAGATGTGTTGTATAAATCCCAGTATTTTTCATTTTGAAATTCTCTAACAGCTCTATTAGCTCCGTCAGACATAGAATCAACTTTAGAGTTAACCTCTTCAAGTTCTGACTCTAAAGATTTTTGTTCTTCTGGTTTAGATACTTCGTCAGCAGCACGACCAATTAAGGAAGACGCTACAGAAGATAATGTACTTACAAATGGATTAGGTATATTAATTCCTTCATCCTTTTGATTTAATTCCTCTTCTATCTGAGCTTTTCTATCTACTGAGCTTAGGTATTCGTTAATATCAATACCCTCACTCTCAAACCATTTAGCAGCCTCTTTTCTAGGGTCGTCTTGTGGACCTACTTCTGATAGACCACGACCTTGAATACTAGCGTCTAGATTTGCTGCCGAAGAAGTAGATTCTACCCCAGAGAGTAATTGAGAATCCTTTGAATCCTCCTTCTGAGCTTCGACAAAAGGCGATAACTCTTCTTCTTTTTTTTTTACTTTATTTACAAAATCATCTTCCGATAAATCAGAAGAAAAAGTCTTGTCAATAGATGACACCCAACCATGAATCTCTCTAGCGTAAGAATCGCTTTGCATTTTTTGCTTAAACGATTCAATATCTACATCACCAGAAAATGTGTTGTCTTGTTTTGTAATCCAATCGTATACTTCCGATAAGTAATCTTCCATCTTTTTTTTATTATAGTTCTGTCTTTAATTTAAACTATCTAGGCGCTCTAGGACTTACTTGCTCCGTTACCGCACCAGAGTAATCTAGCATCTGGTTTACGGCTGTGTCGTTCTTTAATTTACTGTTGGCTCTAATAAGACCTGCTACTGTCTGAATAGGGACTAAAGCATCTACTTCATTAGCGTACTTAACTACAGCAAAATGTTCGCCATCAACACCTACTCTGAAACCTACAAGGTCTACATCTATATTTTCTGAACCTTCATCCATTAACGCTTGCCATTTTTCTGCTTGTTCAATCTCCTGCCCTTCTACTTCTGATAATGCTGTTAAAGGGATGTTTGTTTTTATACTAACGATTGAAGGATTGAAATCAGCACCTTTCCTAACACTAATACCATTAAATGAAGTTAATCCATCTTCGGCTGGCTTGGTTCTTATCTTTTCGTCGTAAGCCTTTAAAGATGCTGCATTTTCAGCGGCTTCTTTCTGCTCATCAGTCAAGTCTACCCCTGGGGCTTGAATTCTTATAGGTTTAAGGTTTTCAAATCCTTTATTGCTTATTTTTTCTCCTAAGTACTTAGCGTAATCATCAGAAACCTGTTGATTAAAGTTCTCACTAGATGGGTCTAGCATTTCCAATAAGTGGTCTCCTGGATTAGTGTTTCCACCACCCTCGTAAGACTCGTTAAAGAAGGCTAACTGAGCATTAATAAGCTCACCGCCAATATCTACCCTCTTGTCTTTATAAATCTTTCCGTAATCTTTATTATCCCACTTACCGTTATTTATAGTTAAGCCAGTTGTAATTTCCTTTTGAGTCTCGTCTTTACGTTGTTGAGGGATGTAACTCCAGCTTGCACCGTCATTGTTTAAGTCAGCTTTTTTTCTCTTACTATCTTCAGCAGTAAATAAAGCAACGGTAGGGTCTACCCAATCAGATTCCTTAGTCATTCCTTTCATTATACCGTACTGACTATTAAGTTCAGAAATATCACCAGAACCTAAAGACGAAATAAATGCAGCGTCTTGAGACTCGTGTAATAAATTCCCGTTTTCATCTTGATTGAATATATCTACAGTACCTGCATTAGCTGTTTTTCTATAAGTAGATATTTGGCTAGACCTAGACTGAAGAATTTTAGAAGTAGTCTGAATACCTCTTTCTAATTCTCTTTTCTGTCTATTAGCTTCTTGGTCTCCTTCGTAAATACTTTCTGAGTTATCGGCTACGAAATCTTCGTATGCCTTTATCTCCTTATTAAGGTGCGGTAAGTACTCTGAGTTTATACTATCTAAACCAAAATCCTTAACCTGACCTTTCATTCCGTCTCTACGAGCCTTCTTCCTAGCGTCAGTAGCAGCCTGCTTCTTCATTTCAAGCTCCTCTTGTTGCATAGCTAATTGCTGTCTAGCTATCTCTTCCTGTTGTAGGTTTCTGTTATTCTTAAGAACAGCCCCAGTGAAAAATAATCCCTCTCCTGCCATATCTTTATCCTTTAAGTCCTGAGTTAAACAAAGAACCTAAACGTGCTTTAACGTTACCTAAATAACCCCCATTACGAGCTATAGGTTTATCGTTTGATTCTATTTTAGATTGTAAATCTTTCACTTGGTCCAAAGGGTCTAATATAGCACCACCACCTTCAGCTTCGTCATTATCACCTTCCATTACGTTGCTATCATATTTATCAACCAACGAGTTTAAAAGTTCAAATGCAGCATCCTTATCTCCTTCAGATAAAGCACCCCTAATAGCTTCTACGTCATCGGGAGGGAGTATTAATTCTCCACCTGTTGCCTCACCAATCTTTTCACCATCTTGAACTAAATCAATCTTATTAGTATCGTGGTTGAATTCATCTGGTGTAACACCACCCTCTTCTGCTTTGATGGCAGCTCCTTTCTTAGCCATAGCACCAATTCCGCTAAGAGTGTCTTCTGCGCCTGAAAATATATTCTGAGTAGCAGCAGCTTTTTCTCCTTTAATTCCCTCAAGTTCTGCACCTGCTACACCTAACCTTTGTTGTTCTACGGCTCTTTGTTCTGAAGCTAAGTTCTGCATAGCTGATGTTTTAGCGTCCTGTTGCATACCCATAAGCTCTGTTCTTTGCTTTCCAGCAATATTTTCTAAAGCTTGAACTCCAGCTAAAGCATTTCTAGGGTCTTTAGATAACGCCCCCATAGCAGAGGCTCTATCTGATGCTTGCTGTTGTTGCATTGATTCTACAAGTCCTTGGTCTATAGGTTGTTCTGCCATCTTCTCAGTAGCAGAACTAACCTTCATATTTAACCTATCCTTATCAAAAGCTTTTTCAGCTTTCTTGGCTTTATTAGCTTGTATAGCTCCGTAAGCCATCTTACCTAAACCTAATGCAGCCGTAGCCGCACCAACAAAGGCTTTAGGTGTTTTCTTTTTCTTATTATATTTTGGGTAATAAGTCATAATTATTAGTTTTTACAAATATACTGATTTTTTTTTACTTATCTGTTGCTTAACTCACTCTTATCTATATCAGCGTTAGCAGCGTATAGATTGAATTTATACTTAGATTGATGGTCATTAGCAGTCAACGTTGTCATCATGTAATTACCCTTCATCTTCTCACCTTCTATAGTTCCTGTTTTAGCTATAAAGAAGAAGCCCTCTATGTCTTTATTTAGGTTAGAAGCCACTTGAAGATTTCCACCACTTGTCACTAAAGCGTAACCAACGAAGGTACTTGTACCACTTCCATCAGATACGTAGACTGCATTCTCTGTGTTGTAGACTTCAGCTTGGTCTTCGTCAGTCTCCCGTAGACAGGTAAATACTTGCATAGCAGTATTAGAAGCTAGGGAGCTAACAGAATTGTAGTTGAAGCTGCCATTATCGTCATTAGAAATTATATATCTACCTCCAGCCTCCATTAAGTTTACCTTGATAGTTCCTGGTAATTCAGGTAGAGATATACCTGAAATAGTACCTATATTCGCACCAAGAGCAGAATTCTCATTAATTGTTAAAGCACCCATACCAAGACCAAAAAAATCAGAACCGTCACCAGAATGAGTAAACTCATGGTCTTCAGCATTATCTACAGCAGCTTCTGAGGTTACAAAAGGAATGTTAGAATAGTGTATATTCTCTTTAGTTTTATAGTCTAAAACCTCTAGTCTATCCTTTGATACGGTTAATCCTATAGATGTGTTGACAGACAGTAAAGTGTCAGAGTTTATTGTTCTAACGATTCTATCTATATAAGTATGCTCATCAACCAAGCTATCCCCATTCTGAACTTTCTTAGTACCGTAAATCCTGATAGGGTCACCAACTTTAAGTTCTTCATAGAATTTAGTACCAACACCCTCTATCATTAAACTATCTATTGTTCCGTTATTATTAATACTACCCCCCACTTTTTTGTAGTTGATATTAGTGGTGATGTTGTTTCTATCGTAGTTAGAATGGTATCTTCCAGTATTTGTAAGCATCTCAGCTTCTAGTTTAACATCCCCCTCTAATGATAAAGCGTTATAAGTCTTCACAGACGATGGTTCTACGTTGAATGGGAATTCTATTTTAGAAGGATGAGCTGAACTGTAGAATCTATTAAAGTATTCCCCTTCCTCAGCGTACTTATCTGATACGTTGTGTTTGTATATACGACCACCCTTAAATGAGACAAACTGCCTAGCTACTTTACCGTAGAACTCAGGCATAAAAGAATAGAATGAAGTCCATCGACCTATTCTTTCATTAAAGGCTAATGTTTTAGCTTCAAATAATGTTGTAGAATCAATCGTATCCCAACCAAACGCATCATCCCAAGCGGTATCCTCATCACCCCAATCGCCTGAGCCAGCTTGCCTTTTCAGCTCTATTTTAGGTAACGTTAATACGTACTCATCATACTTAGGGTCATAACCCCCTAAAACTCTAATGTAATCCTTTAAATCACCATACGAGTTAACGTATAACTCCCCGAAGTCTCTGAAGTAATCCCTCATGCCTTGGTCAGAAATTATAGTAAGACCATCAGCAGACAGCCTCAAGACAACCCCTCTCTTTATATCCGTGAAGAAGAATTTACTACCAAATTTAACAATACTTTCAGGATTTAAGGAACATCCATTTTCGCCAGCATAAAGGCTAACATAATTAGATAATATATTAGTACTTAAAGAAACTGAACCCTCACCAGTGGCTGTAGTTAAAATATCTTTCTCTACTAAAACTCTACCCACCTTATCTTCGTGGAATATAATTAAATCATTATCCCTCATTTTTAAAGACTGGATAGAACCAAAATCTTTATTGTAATCGAAGTAAGGGCTATTAGCTAAATTAAAAGAAGATAAACCATTAACAGCTCCAGTGCTAGAATAAGTCTCTGAATAATATACGGAAGCCTCTAAACGCCTCTCAGCCGAGTTGTTGTTAACTACATTAATTCTACCTCTGTTCCAACTATTAGTAGGATGGAAGTCATTAAGGTAGTAGTCCTCTGGAAAGAATGTTGTAGGGGCAGCACTCCCGTCTGGGCTTGACTGCATAGTTCTAGGCTTCATATATATGTCACCACCGAACAAGTCAATAATAGCGGGGGTTGCAGATATTTCAATTCCCGTATCTTTACTAATGAAGAAATTGTTATTTTGATTAGAGTCACCTGAATGCGCTCTAGAAGCTTGACCAGCAGATATAATAGCCCTCTTAGGTCCTATCTCGTAATAGACAGCTTGGTCAGAGTCTAAGCTTTTCTTTGGTCTATATATCTCAGCTACCAGTTTATTAAAACCTGAAGTGGATAAACTAGATAAAGAAGCTTGAGCGACACTAACAGTAGAGCCGTCTTCTAATTCTGCTGTAGTTAATTCAGGGTCAACAATTCTAACATACCATCCAGAATCAGACACTGAAGAAGCAGAGAATGGAGCGTCAGCAGTCGTTGTAAACAAATCTTCACCAGCTATCTCTAAATCTATATAAGTAGTAAACTTCTTTCTACTACCATTGTGCTCACAACTTATAAATCTAATTCTATCTCCCTTAGCAAAATCATAATCTAACTTAGAAGGTGAGTTTTCGTTATAACTAACATCCTCACCTTTTAAAGATTGTAAACTTAAATATACCTGGGTATTATCAGCGTCATCAGCCTTCCTAGCATTTGCTATTGACATCTGAATAAATTCATCTACAGAGGTATTCCCCGCGTAACAAAATTGATAATGTGTAGCCCATACAGGCGGTTTATGATAAAGTTGAAATCTAACTCTATTCGTTTGTCCTAAGTCGTAACTATCTTCAGACCAGAATCTATTATAAACTCTTGTACCGTTAGCAACCACACCAAAGGCTTGCTCTGAATTACTTGTAGGGTTAACGTCAAAAAGTTGCCCGTAATTAGGTGCTACATTTACAAACGAACATCTATTGGTTTCGTCAAAGTATGATATACCAAAATCGTGAAAAGCTCCTTTCTTAAATGTCGATACACCTACATCACCTGAAGCTAAGTATGCGTTATTCTCTACAGTTTGACTGCTAGAATTTAAGTTGAAAGTCCAATACGCTACAGGGTTAGCGTTATCAGCAAACTGAAATAAAACTCTAAGTCTTTTTGTTGAGGTGCTATAGGTAGCAGAAACTTCCTCTATATCGTTAGCTCCACTCCCCATTGTGGTTACATAACCTTGACCGTTACCGCTATTTATATAAGAAGCTAAAGCGATACCGATTTGGTCGCTACTACTCATTCCTGTAATATCTAAAGAGAAGTTCATACTCCCCCCTCTATTTAAGGTAGCTCCTATCAGCCCAGGGTTGTGATGTATATTGAAGTGGTAAGACATAACAAACATTTGATTAATGTCTGGGTTTAATTCTAAACCACTAAGCTCCCATTCGGGGCTATGTTGAGCCCCCGCGTTATTATCCCCTAAAGGATACTCACCAGTATTAGGACCGTTATCACCTAACATACCATTACCTGCACTACCAGAAGTCATGCTAGTATATCTTAACTCAACATTCTGAGTTCCCGTAGTTAGTTGAGGCATTCCGTCTCTCCTAAATGAGCTACTAACAACTAAAGGAGTATTATCGTAACCCTCTACAATGTTACCGTAAGCTAATCTGTTATTAGATAAAATCGTTTGCGCTTGAGCCTTTTTCGGTACAGCGTCATATAGTTTCTGAGAATCAGCTTTATCTACAAATGGATAGACCCCATTATTTTTAAATGAGATTAAAGATTCAGTCTCAATCTCAGGATATTCTAGGAATTCATACTGACCCGTAATTAAACTATTCTTATGTTTCTTAAGGTATTTCGTAAAGTTATTAGGGATGGTGTCTATTAGGATGAATTCTCCTAAATTCCCTTTCCTAGCTACAACTTCTATCTCTTTAACGTCTGAGATAGAATCGTCATAACTTACATTTAATTGATTAAATATTCTACTGTAATTTTTAGCATTCAACGGAGAGTTTGCTGCAAATGCATTATCTAAAACAATATCAGATATAGCACTATAGGACGTTAATTCTTCATCCCTGTGCTTGTATCTATACTTGAATTGAAACATTCCATCCATTATATTATTAGTCAAAGCACTACCATCGATAACACCCTCTACTGTAGGGCGGTGTAGTGGTTGATGTTTTACAGCGTCTATGTACTGCTCTTTAATCTCTGTGCTACCAAAACTAATTAAAGGTGAGTAAGCCCCTTCGGGGTTGGCGTATAATAAAAGACCACCAGTCGCAGAAAAAGAACCACTCCACGGACAGTCAGTTATAATACCTCCTACGTTATTGCTATTAAATTGCAAAGGATTAGCCGCAGCATTAGTAGCGTGAACGTACTCTGATACTAAAGTTATTGTATTACCACTAATACTTTCAATTTCATGGTAGTGGGGAAAGTTTGAGGTGTCTTCAATACCTATAAAATCTCCAGGGCTAAAGCTTCCAAAATCTGAAGCAGAGGCTGTAATCTCGTAACTACCATTAGTAACACTAAAAGTAACTCCCGAATTTACTGAAGGTATTAGTCCTATTACATTAGTGTATCCATTAAATCCTGGCGTTGCTGGATTAGGGTAAATTATAGGGTCTAACTGAGTATATAACTCGTCACCCACCTCGAAACCGTGATTAGGAGATACACCTATAAAAACAGAAGATGATTGGCTGCTGAAGTATATATCTTGATACCTACTTAAACCTCTTAAGTTGTTGTTAGCGTTCCATATATTAATCTCATTTTCCTTAGCTAACTCTACATTAATCTTTCTAGGTCTCTCGTTGCCATCTGTCCAGTAGAGGATGTCCCCCACTTTATTTATACCAGTAACTAAATGATTCTCATTAAAATTTAATACGCTATTTTCATTACCATCACTAGACTGTCTTCCGTCTTTATATACTGTACTCACTCTATCTAAGAATAAATCGTACTCTAGAATACAGTCATACCTACCTTTTTCAAACGTATCTCTAACTAAGAAATAGATTCTATTATTAGGTTTATCCTCATAAGAACCAATACACTCGTAGTTGTTAGACAATATAGCTCTAGTAGAGCTGCGACCAGAGGTGTTATTCCTAGATACCCTTTTAGAACCCGAACCAGAAGAATATCCTTCAGAATTTCTTTTAGATATATTAGAGCCTCTTTTGTTAGTTGTCATATTTATTTTATTTAATCGTTTTTTTATTAAGGTTATGCAGAAGTTATCTGTAGAGTATGGTTACAATATAATTGTGCATAAGACGCACTGTAGATTCTAATTCTGTCAGAGTTTTCATTAGCTGTAATAACTACCGAATCACTTAGCTGACCACCAGCGGGAAGATAGCTGACTTCTGTACCTTCCCCTGTGTCAATAAACAAACCAGCAGAGTTCGGATGCGCAGTGATATTAGTTAGAGTGTACGAATTACCGTCAACCAATCCGCTAAGAGGGTACTCTATCAGGGCTGATGTGCCAAATATAAGAAAAAAACTATTAGAAGTTAAAGACCCAGTGTGAATCCAACTGTTTGCGGTAGCGTAAGCACCGCCTTCGTTTCCACCATCGTCAGGGAATGTAAAAGAGAATTCTTCTATATCCTCAGCATCAATAATCTGAGCGTTTAAAGCAGTAATAGTACTATTTAAGGTATTTATTAAACTAGACAGTAAGTTAGTCTGCTCATTGTAATCAGAAGTAAAAGATATAGTGTCACTAGCAGTTGACTGTAGTGTTAAATCTGCTATAACATCAGGCAAAGTACCACTCTCTAAAGAAGAGAAGGCAGTAGATATGTTTGAAATAAGACCAATTAAGCTTATCATATCTTGAGATAAGTTATCGTTAGATTGCTCTAAACCTTCTATCTCTGCTTGTAAACCCTCTATATCAATATTATTAGGAATAGAAGCAGTGGTCTCCATAAGGTCGAAAAGGTTTTGATTACCGAACGAATCAGGGTTAAAATCTGCTGGTACTTTAACTATAGATATGTTATCAAATTCATAATTATTGGTTATATTAATTTTAATCCCGTAACCAGACTCCGCAATATCTGCTGCATTTTCTGGGGTTACCGTGAATTGTTGAGCCATTGTTGGGATTAGTGAACCCTCTGCATTCATTAGGTTGGTAATCTGCGTGTCACCAGTACTCAGAGTAACTGCCATAAAAGAGCCAGGAGATGGGTCAATAGAGAGTGAGAGAACATAGTTACCAGCAGTCAGCGTTGGTGTGAAAACACCAGTAAAACCATCAGTCGTAATATAATCATTACCAGCATTGTGGCTGTCGTCTTTAGTAAATATTAATTTACCATCGTTTATATCAAATTCACTAGCAGCTAAAGATGAAGAAGCTGTCCACGCACCAGTCGTTGTGGTTATATCGTAATCTTTATCGAATCGTCCTACAAGTACACCCATCCCCCCTACTTCATCTACATCAACGTTAGTAATAAGCATCTCCTCAAAGTCGGGGATGCTTTCAGAGTTTATGGATTCCTGCAAAGCTAAAAAAGCAGCGTTAGCAGCATCTAATTCAGCTTGTACTGCGTCAACATCTTCTTGACTCACACCATCTTCCTCATTATCAAGGGCGGTCTGAAGATTATTGTTTAACGCAGTTAAAGAATCAACTATATAACTTGCATTTATCCCTGCGATAGTTAACTGTGTTTGGTAAGCTGCAATTGCTGTTGTTATACTTGCATTATTAGTTCCTGATACTGATATAGCGTCAGATAAGCCTCTGTTAGCCTCCGCTATTCCAGCTACTAAATTAGCGTAAGCATCTTGAGCGTCCTGCAAGTGAGTACTTAGAACGTAGTTAGCTTGATAATTCTCTATACTACTCTCTAGTGCTAGTATATCCGAATTCAAGGTGGATATTTCGTCAGTAGCATCATTCAAGTCGCCTTGTAATTCTGCATTCACTACATTTGCGTCCTCTAGGTCTACAATAAGCGAACTCATTAAAGCTAAAGCTCCATTGAGATTATCTATGTGAGTGTTATATATACCTATTAATTGAGACGGAGTTAAGGTATTAATACTAACTAACTGTATTGAAATATCATCTACACTACCTGTAAATCTACTACCAGCAACTAATTCCAGCACCCCCCCACTAGTCGGTGTTAGAGTGCCTTCATGTTTACCTGTACTTGATATAATTACAGTAGCATCGCCTAGTTTTAATTCCAAAGCTCCATCTGTACAGTTCGCGTATATAGAATAGTTATAAGCCTGATTAGGGAATATATCTAGAGTTTGGCTTAAACTAGCTCCTCCAGTATTAGTAGTTGCCGAAAAGTTATTAATGAGCCAATCATTAGAAGACCACTCACTAGAATCATCACTAAAATCTCCATTACGAATTAACTCAACTGAATCTAGATAAGCCCCAACCTCAGCGTTAAGAAGTGCCTCTACTTCGTTAATGTTAAAGGCAGAACCTTCGTAGTTTGATTCAGCAGTTTGAATAGCTGCAATAATAGAGTCAGCAGTTGCAGAGTCAGCAGTTACGTACTCCTGAATAGACTCAAGCTCTGAGTTGTAGTTTGCTGTCAAATCAAATAATTGACTTTCCAATCCTATAATTTCATCTTCTAGTTCCTGTATTGTGAAAAGTAACTCCTCTGATGTTGGTGCGTTATCATTAAATTCTGATAGGGAGATACTGTAAGGTAATATCTTTGCCGCTAACTTACCATCAATAAGGTTAATGTAAGTAGTCGGTGGATTACCCTCTTCTAGGTGTTGCTTCACAGCCTCTTCACTAATCCCAAAGCATAAATTAAAAGCAAAGCTAGTACCTCCTTGTATAACCGTCTTAAGCGAGGATTCAGGAGCTAATAACGTTGATAGAGTTAAAGCTTTAAGTGTTAACTCATCCTCATCTCCAAAGTCACCTTCAGGAACTATAGAGAAATGGGATACGGTAGATTTAGCGACAAATTGAAATGTACCTGCCCCAATCGACTCAATTACAGGAGACGTCTCTTCACCAACTTTAAAACGAAAACTTAAACCAGAGTCTATAGCTGTAGTATTAAAAGAAATAATATAAGACTCACCTTCTTGAATGTTTGCCGAAAAATTGTAAGACCTACCCGACTGAACGCTTCTACCTTTAAATTTTATGATTCCATTAGCTATGGTAGCACCAGGACCTAGCTTTGCGCTCCCTGTGTCTTGTATGTTTATATAGTTTTGAATTAAGGAAAAGTCGTCAATACTAGCCTCTTCACCACCGTCCGTTACAGAGCTATTATCACCCTGCAGTCTTGAACCATAACCAAAAGAAGAAATAAACGACTTTAAGAGTATAGGTCTATTTCGACCAGCAACTAGAACGGGGGCAGAGAAATCGGTAAACTTATCCGTTAAAGCCTCCGATATGCTGTCTTGTTGAGAATCAAACTCATGAGAAGCCCCAGAATCGAATAATCCTCCAGCTAAAGAAAAGAACGGTAAAACATCAAAGCCCCCATCTTTATCCTCAATAAAAGAGTATACGTTTAAATTCCCCCCTATATCTGAGTCAAATGATTGACCAAGTGTAGGCTCTTGACCCTCTATTGTGAATAACAACTGAGTAACGTCATCACTTACTGGTGGTAATGGTTCTCCTGTAAATATATCATCTACATTTGATGGTGTTTCAAAATTAAGCTCAGAGCCTAAATAAACTGCTCCTTGAGTATTTATGTTTAAATGACCTCCTTCTCCGAAATACTCCTGATTAACGGTAGAGCTCCATAGTTGATTAAACTCAGCAGAATTAGGAGAACTGAAGTCTAAATCAAAGTCAAAGTTAGCTTCGTCAGCTATTATAGTCACCGTCAAAGAGTTATCATTCAAAACTTGATTGCTCCCAAAATCAACCTCAGCGTGTGCAGTTCCTATAGCACCAGTATTTACATCTATAATGGTAATCCCTGAAGATAAGTAACCACCAGGACCAAACGCAGCATACAAAGCTCCTGCCGCTGCTGTCTGTTCTTGATTACCTTCCCAACTCAATCCGAATAATTCTACAATGTTTGCTTCCTCATTGTATGAGCCAACCGTGAAAGCACATTTATGACCGTCTAGCTCTCTTCCTGTAATTATTATTTTTTGCTCAAATATGACTTCACTGTTAGGTATTGGGTCAGAAATCCCTTCATCTATGACGTCTACTACATTATATTCCTCTTCTGTAAATGTATACGGAACTACCCTGTTTCCTTCTATATTCTCTATAGAACCTGAAGTACCATTAGATGAGGCTATATTACGAACATTTAAAGCGTCACGATAATCACCCTGCTTTATTAGGCGAGGTTCGGAGTCTTTATCCATTCCACCAGTGAATACTCTTTTATCTTGTGCCATGTTGCTTTATTAAAATTTAGGAGACTGTTTAAACCCTTTTCTTCCTGTCTGCAAAGCTTCAGCCTTGTTGAAGCTCATCATTCTAGCTCTAGCTAATCTCTTCTCGTTGTAGTAAGCTCGTTTAGCCATTTGTTTCTCGTTAGCAGGTACTCCTCTTTTTCTTTGAATGTATTTATAATATATATAAGAACGTAAAGCTTCTTCACAAAATTTATGAACTCTAGGACCTGTTCCTATAACTCCTTGCTGTATAAGCTCTTGAGATTCAAGTGCGTTAACATTTGCGGCTACCATAAAGTCATCACTTAAGCTTAGTGGTAGTAACTCTAAATCAGAGTATACAATATCAACAAAAGAACCATTGTTAGATGCTTTAGCTTTAATAGCCTTGTCATTACCATACCCACTTACTAGATATTCGGTATAAGACAAACCACCGTGCGCATCACTACCAGGGTAACCTTCGTTAAATGTTTTTGTAAAACTAGCAGCTATCTCTTCCTTAGTGTCATCCAGACTGATTTTAATCATAGTTGATTGGTCAGTCTCCCCAGTGTTGAAATAAAAAGTAATATAATTAAACTCACCACCGTAAGGTATATGAAGTTCAGTATCCGTATTAATACCTGAAGTGTCAGGGTCTACATCATCACCGTCTTTAAATTCAATTCTTATAACGTGGTTAACTGGCTGTGTAGAACCAATACCATCAGATATATACTCTACATAAATACTCTTACCAGACAAATCTGAAGAGAAGTTTATGGTATTATCGTTTCTATTTATTCTATAGTACCCGTTAACATTATTACCGCCACCCGTTCCAAACCTTCTCCCAAGACTAGCGTGTACGTAAGGTTCGTTTTGCAGACCACCATCGTTAACGCTTGATTCTGCAGAAGCATCTAAGGTTAAGTTAGGGTTAACACCTAAAGGGTGGATGTTCCCATCAGAGCCTATTAAACCTATCCTGACAGCCTTAACGTAGTCGGTGGGTAGAGTCGCCTTTAAAGTTGAACTATCAACCGTTAGAGAGGTTGTCTTAACCTCCTGTTCGGCATCAAACTTTAACTCTCTTAATCCTTGAAGAGCTAACAATCTTAATTGGTAAATCTGAGCATCCTTATCGTAGGACGTATCATCAATCATTAACTGAAAGTCGTTGATTAACTCGTCTATACTTGTGTAGTCTATTGCCATAATTAATTATCTTGTTGTACTTCTTTATTCTGTGCGTACTGAACAACCTCAGCCTCTCTTAAGTGAACCCCTAAGTATTCTAGTATCTTAATAACAATCTCTCCATGAACGTGAGAGCCGAAATTAGGACCTCTAGATGCGGTGGCGTTATATACAGGCTTTCCAGCTACTGTAACGTAATCCCATTTAGGAGGAGTAAGAGCTGAAGCGTCAATATAATGGTAAACATTTATTGTTTTAACATCCTCTGGGAAGATAGATACTCTATACTCCCCTTGACTAGCCCTACTTAATAGAGCTATAGGGTACTCCATAGAAGGTTTAACTAAGCTACTCCTAAGTATCTGATTTACATTCTCTGGTTTTACTATCTCTACAGGAACGTTAAGCCCTAATGCGTTCTCATCGTCAGCTAATATAGTTATAGCTTGAATATAAGAAGATTTTATATCTGTGTACGCACCCAAGTTAGGGGACGTTGACCCGAGTACATTTAAGGACTCAATCTTTAAAAATGGAGCTAAGTCTTGTTCCGCTATTTGTGGGGTTAAACTTTCAGAGTAAAATCCAGCAGACTTTTTAGGTTGCGATTTCTCTTTAAGAACGTTTAGTCTTTTATTAAAAAGCTCTAATTCAGCCTGTTTAACTAGTAAGTTAAATTCGGAGGGAGTGATAAACCCTCGTTGTTCCTTATTAGAAAAGAACTGAACAGCTTTATATATTTCGTCAATAGTCATAATTTATTCATTTATATGGAACAAAAGTACGAAATATTTCCTTATAATAAAAAAAAGGAAGCCTAAGCTTCCCTCTTCTATTGTATATATTATATTAAACCATTATCCATTAAGGGCTTGGAGTCTTCTTTCTATCTCTACGTAGACCTGTTCACCCTCTCCTTGAGAGCAGAAGTCTACCATTCTGTCGATAGGTTTAACCCCTACCGCAGGAACACAGATAGTATTACCTGAAGATACCCAAGTGATAGCTGAAGGTTTCATAGAAATAATTCCAGATTCCTGTGCCATCAATAGTACTTGCTTCATTTCTGTACGTGGGTCGTTCATCCCTGCTAAGAAAGCTGCTGGATTCCTCTCAGCGATAACTTTCATATCCCAACGAATCTCGTCAACACTCTTATCAGTCTTAACACCTAATACAGTAGCATACCCTACAAGCTCATTTAGAGGCATTTTAAGAGCAGCTTGGATAGCATCCATAACAGAACCTACCGATTTAATTTTATCCTGTGCAGTCTTCTCATCGTCCTTAACCTTAAACATAACAGTTCTAGACTTAACTCTATGAGGATTACTCCCGTTAGCGTTACAGGTATCTAGGTATTTTTTTAAGGTAGGGTTAGTGTGGTCTACAAATAGGAATCCATTAGTAAAGGCTACAGGTTCACGCATCTTAGCCATCTCAGATTGCTCATCGGCAAATATAGATGTCTCGCCTGGGCAGTATCTAATCTTTTTATTCTCACCAGTTTCAGGGTCGAATATAATATCCTCAGCCTTTAGTAAAGATACTACAGGATACTGAGGCATACCATTTCTTTTTTTAGACTTTGAAACTAAGTGATACACTGTAGGAGCGTATTCTTTTTTCTTGTTTTGAAATTGAGGTACGAACTTACGCTCAACTGCTTTTGTCTCAACCTTAGTTGATGTTGGCGGTGTTACCGCTACTTTTTCTTTAGGCGTAGATGCCTTTGACTTTGCCATAATAATTATTTTCTAAAATTAACTTAAAGTTTGTAAAAGGAGGGGATTACTCCCCTCCAGTAATATAATCAGCTATTGCTTATTAAGCACCACCTGTTAATGCAATAGAATCTACTGTAGCAGATGTAGGTAAAGCCTCTACATCAATAAAACCAATATGATTTTTTGCTACACCATTTACAGCCTCAGCAAGGTCATGTAAAAAAGCTTTAGCGTCTCCACTAGCAACTGTAATAACAGCTTTTGCTTGTTGGTCGTCTGCAGTCTCATCTGTTGGGTCTGCAAGCAAAGTTTGATAGAATATCTCTATTGAAGTTGCAGAAGCACCATCTATAGCTAATATTCTTGAAGCAGGAAGCATCATGTAGTTAGTACTTGAAACTTCTAAATATAAGTATCTCTCCATTTTCTTATGTTTTTATATATTAATAATTATGATTTCTTGAACAATAAGAAACGGTTTGGTGCGAAACCTTCAAAACCTCTCTCAGTACGGTAGTTACAACGTAACTCATCCACAGTGTTAGTTTTATTTTGAAGAACTGCAGAACCAGTTAACCAGTGCTCCATCTCACGAGAGTACCCGTTAGCAGCCTTGTAACGCATTCTTAAAGAAGGAATCTTCTCACCAGACTTAGCATCCTTTTGAGAATCCATAGGAATACACATTCCGTATCCGTTGTAGTTGAATCCTGTACCACCTAATAAATCAGGACGGTTGAACAAGTCATAAGTTTTCTTGTGGAAAGTATAACCACCACGAGAGAACGAATTGAAACCTAAGTTCAA
>Ga0098056_1000393_pt1 | contig 18359 bp, 13 predicted proteins | sample 17BtaG_FD_92583 | JGI IMG/M metagenome (GOLD analysis project Ga0098056, IMG submission 92583) | Marine viral communities from the Subarctic Pacific Ocean - 17B_ETSP_OMZ_AT15314_CsCl metaG | ecosystem: Environmental > Aquatic > Marine > Oceanic | place: Subarctic Pacific Ocean | collected...
GCTCCTGATGGTTATTACTATACTGAGAAAGGTAACCTAAGAAAAGGTAATCCAGCCTCTGATGGAAGAGGTGGTCCAAAGTATGCTTCTGATCCAACTGATAGGAAAAACTACGGTCCTAGAGAGAACAATGAAGAACGTAAGAAGGGTAAGAAAAAGAAGAAGGGTCTTACCGGTTTGGCTTTACTCGCTCAACAAGAGCAAGGTGAGCAGATAGGGAGAGATGGTAGAGGATTAGGTCCGGATTCAAGAAAGGATAAGGAAGAAGATGCTGAATATAGAGGACGTAAAGTTTCACTTAATAAACCAACTCGTGGTGATGTTAAGAAGTTTAAAGTATATGTAAAGGATCCTAAATCAGGTAACGTTAAGAAGGTTAACTTCGGTCATGGTGGTACATCGGCTAAACGTAAGGGTGAGAAGACCATGAAAATTCGTAAGAGTAATCCTAAAGCTCGTAAGTCTTTCAGAGCTAGACATAATTGTGATAATCCAGGACCTAAAACAAAAGCAAGGTATTGGTCGTGTAAGAAGTGGTAATGAATACTTTTAAACAATATTTTACAGAAAGCTTATGGAAAAACATCAACGCTAAGAAGAAGCGTGGTGGTAAGAGTGCCCGTAAGGGTAGTAAGGCTTATAAGGCAGCTAAAAAGGCTGGCAAAAAGCTTAATAAGACTAAGCATTCTGATGAGGAGACTCCAGATGAGGATGCAGAAAGTAGTCCTGGTCGTGTTAAGCGAGCAGGGGCTAGCTGTAAGGGCTCTGTAACGGAGCTTCGTAAGAGGGCTAAGAAGTATGGTGGGGAGAAAGGTAAGATGTATCATTGGTGTGCTAATATGAAGGGTGGTAAGAAGAAGAGGTCTGAGGGTGAGGAAGAGGATGCTGAAACGAAGAAAAAGGTATCTAAGACTCGTGCTAAGTGTCAGGCTAAAGCTAAACGTAAGTATGACGTATGGCCGTCAGCTTATGCATCTGGTTATGTTCAGAAATGCGTTAACCGTGGAGGTAATATAAAATGACTCAAAAGCAGCTATTAGAAAATTTAAGAGACTGGTTTAAAACACGTACAGATAAGAAGACCGGTAAGAAATTTAAAGGTTGGGTCAACTGCAAGACAGGAGGGCCTTGTGGAAGAAAGAAGGCAGGTAAGAAAGGTTCTTCATATCCTGCGTGTAGACCGACTCACGCTGCATGTAAAAAGATTAAAGGTAAAAAATATAAGAAAAGAGGTCCAAAGAGGCAGCAGTGGAAAAAGAAGTAGCCATTAAATATATACATGGCTCTAATAAAGATAGATACTGTATCAGTAAGTAAGGCTGATGAAAATGCTATAAAGCAGAATTATCTTTATAAGGATCTATTTTTGGATATAAAGAACTCTTACTCTTATAACGCTCAACTCAATAGAAAGGAAGAGCTAAAAGATGTGGCTGGGTTATATGATATAGAGGCTATTAAAAATAGTATCGCCAATGCTCTCTTAACATCACCTGGAGAAAAAATATTAAATCCGTTATTTGGAATTGATTTAAGAAGATATATATTTGAACCTATAGATGTATTTACACAAGATAGTATACAACAAGATATACAGAGTAGGTTACCTAGCTTGGAGCCAAGAATAGAGTTAGAACAAGTGGAGGTTCAGGCTCTAGAGGATGAGCAACAATACAACATTCAATTACAAATAAACGTTCCATCACTAAATGTATACGGTCTTTCACTTAGGTCAGTATTAAATAGTAATGGATATAACTTCATTTAAAAAATTATGGCTGATAAAAATAACGATTTTCTGGATTTTAATTTACCACAGGATGCTTACGCAGCTTTTGATGCAGTAAGTTTAAAAGATTTTATTGTAAAACGATTAAATGAAAATGAAAAGTTTACGGATCAAAATTTTGAAGGTAGTAATTTAGCCGCTGTAATAGATATAGTAGCGTATTCATACCACGTACTATTATTCTATCTCAACAATACCGCTACTGAGGTCTCTTTTGATCAAGCGACGTTATATGAGAATATGAATAAGATAGTCAAAACTATTGGCTACAAACCGTCAGGTAAACAAACTTCTTTAGCTTCAATTAACGCAACAGCGGCAGCCGGATTAACTACTGGTAATTACACCATAAAGAAGTATTCATATTTTTTAGTAGATAATATACAATATACTATGCTTAAAGATTATAGCTTTACTATATCAGAGGCTAAGGATCAGAGTTTAGATGTATTAAATGAAAATGTCATACTATATCAGGGTGCCGTCGGTGAATATCCAGATTACACAGCACAAGGAAGTGAGTTTGAAACTTTAAATATAGTTGTAGATAATGTATTAGATAGTAATGATAGTAGATTTATAGCCGATAATACTATCAGCGTATATGTTAAGGAAGTTGAATCTGAATTATATTACGAATATAAAGAAGTTGATAGTCTTTATATTGCAGATAAAAATGAAAGAGTTTTTGAAAAGAGACTTAATGAAAACGGTCATTTTGTTATTAAGTTTGGTGATGGTGTTTCTGGAAAAATCTTAACGCAAGGTAGTATAGTATCGGTAAATTATATTTTATCTGACAATCAACGTGGTATTATTAGTAAAAACGCAATTAATGGTAATAAGTTATTTTCTTATGATAGCTCACGACAAAGACAAATCTTTAACGATACTTATACTAACAAGGACTCCACTACCTTTATTACACCAGCTAATAACTCTTTACTTACATTTAATAACCCTAATAACTCTTCACCGGTATTAGAGGAAGAGACTGTTGATCAGATTAGAGAAAACGCTCCAAGGGTATTTAACTCTCAATTAAGACTAGTTTCTACTCAAGATTATGAAGCCTTTATGGATAAAAGTTTCAATAATATAATTATTGATTCGCGTGTAGTTAATAACCAGTCGTTTATAAATGAATATATTCAATATTTTTATAATATTTGCGTTGATCCGGATAAATCAAACAGAGTTTTAATAAATCAAATTAATTTTGCAGATAGTTGTGATTTTAATAACGTTAATATATTCACGGTTCCGAGATTCACAATAACTAATGACGGTGATTATCCTGTATTTTTAAGTAATTCTCTTAAAAATCTTATTATTGATTCTGCTAATGAAAGAAAGAGTCTTTCGCAAGAAGTAGTTCCACGAGATCCAATATATATGGCATTTGATTTAGGTATTTCTAATCAAAGTGAAGTAGTTTCAGAAATTAGTAAAGATACAACGTTAGTGATTGTAAGAGAGTCTAGAAACAAGATAAACAGTGAGAGACTTAAGTCTCAGGTAAGCGCTGCTATTTTAAATTTCTTTGATCCGGTAGTAAATATCTTAGGACAAGAGTTAGCGCTAAACACTTTAACATCAACTCTCTTAAGTATAGAGGGTATTAAAAGAATAGAAACAAGAAATAATAGTGAGAATGTTTCCTTTAAAGGTATTTCTTTAGTCGCGTATAACCCTCTATACCCTACCGCAGATATAGAGTTAGTAAATCAAAACACAACGTTACCATATTTTAAGTTTCCATACTTTATTAATCCTAATTCTTTATCTAGTAAAATTGTAGTAATAGATGAGTAATATAAATACAACTTATGCACTATTTGAAGTACAGGATTTTAAAAATGAAAGTGTACTTTCTTCTTATAATCTCGATATTACTCCCTTAACTTTTAAGGCCGATCTACCTTCTACAGATTTTTATTCTGATATTAATAAATTTGAAGCGTTATTTGACTTTGGTGATGGGACGGTAAGTGCAGGTTTAACTGCTAAACATGTTTACTCGTTACCGGGGAAATATAAAGTTAGGATGATAGTTAGTGATTGTGAGAATAACTCTATATTAGCCTCTTATTCGACTGATATAAATATTTATGATTATATAGAAAATACGTTTACAGTAGATGTAGAAGGTAATACTCTACCATTATCAGCAGGTGAATTTTCAAAGCCTATTACTATAACTAATAAAGCTCCGTTTTATCAAGGTGTTAATAATATATTCTATTCTGTATCAGGGTTAACAATACCTAACTATTTTGATCTTAAACCTTATAAGTTTAATCACCTACATAAATATTACTCTTTTTATGAAAGATCTTATATAGAAAATCTTTCAGCTTTTGAATATAACGAAATACCCTTTATAAGCCTTAGCGGATCTAATATATATGTAAGGCTATCTGGTAATGAGATAGTAGGTGCTAAAAGTACAGATGTTGGTAGTGTGTTTGTAGGTACTTCAGGTAAAGAATCGTATTATTTTTTAACAGATCAACCTGCAAGTGAAAGAATAGTAATCGACTTATTTAAAGATAGAAATAAAATTTTTAGTAGAAATAGCAGTTTGGATTATTCGCTAAATAATTATAATAATAATTTATCTATATCTTTAACAGCTAACGTTGGCACTACTACGCTTTCTGCGAATTTAAGTTCTTTAACCATTAATGATAATGGGTTAACAGAAGAGGGAGACAACGAGGCACAAATTTTTAATATAAGTCCGGTACAGTTTAAAAAAGCGCCTATACCGTTCTGTATAAAACCTACTAGTATATCTAATTATACGGTAAAGGGATTAACGTTAAATGGTAGTATTACAGGTAGATTATATGATAGTAATAATCAAGAAGTAAATACAACTTACTATAGTATATCCAGTCTAAATAGCTCTATCTCCGGTATAGATACAGACTACTGGTTTTATGGTAATCTGACATACGATGACGGTCTTTCCGGGTTTGATACTTTTACGCTAGGAGTTAGTGCGGAGTTTACAAACTCGTCTGAGACTTTTCAGTTGACCGGTGAAAGTGTTAGTTTTAGTATCTACCCTAAGGATTATTATTATTTCGCTAAAACGAATGAAGATGTTGACTATACTGAGATATTTAAAAGCTTAAGATTTCAAGAAATACTATTAGATAAAGATATTCTTTTTGATGATTTTATAGGATCTATTTTTGGTAATTTAACTTCTGCTAATTCGTCTCTTGGAAAGACATTAAATGAAAAAATCTTTAACTTTGTTAACAATAAAACTAATATCGATACTTGCGATTTAAACAGCCTTATTAATATTAGCAATCTATTAGATGAGTCGGCTAACGTCTACGATGAATCACTATTCAACTTTCCTCCAGAAGTAGTAAGATTGATGAGCTTGTTTTCAACTGATTATAATCAATTTAAAGGAACTGAAAACAAGTTTAAGGAAAACTTTAACGATAAGGGAATAGCCTCAAAGGATGTGTATGGTAAGAATCTAGGTGCCGAGCTTGATACTTATTCATATACAGTAACTGCTGGTATAGATATAGTAGCTTTGGAAAAGTTTAGTAATGGTTATTCTCTTTTAAATACCTATCAACCAATATGTGCAGTAGATACATTGCAATATAAGTTGAGTGAATTTAACAGCGATTGGGGATGGCCATTAGTGTTACCGGAGTCGTTTACTTCAACCGATTTATCTAAGTTTTACACATTTTATGAGTATACTTCAGGAGTTGAAGGAACTGTGTATGATGGTATAATAAACTACGCGGATGTTTTAAATACATTTGATACATCTACTGCATTAAGTAGTTTTAAGGGAGATAATAACATTGAAGATATAGCAATCCGTAACGCGTTGTTCAGTAGCTTATCTATAATCTAAAATAAATAATATTAATGGAAAATGTAATAAAAGGTTATCCTGAAGTACCACAATCTATTACTAATAGTAATGTATTAGATTCTAATGCTTTAGATCGAAACCAAGCCTTTTCTCTTATAGAATTTATCAAGGTAGTTTCGATAGAGTATGAGCCAGCTACATTACAAGAATATTATACAGTATATCTCAATAACTGGAATAATAAGATTAACAATAAAGGATCATCTAGTAGTAGTCTTATAATAGATAGGTACAGAGATTTTTTAAAGGAAATTACTATTAATTTTAGTAATACAACAGAAAAGAAATTTCTGCAATACCTTGATTTTGACGATAGTAATGATATAGCTATAGCAGTTTCATTTTTTAGTAGTAAGTTAAGAGAAGTTATAGAATATTATAGATTAGAGCGTGTTAATTTATACAACTCTTCAAGTAGATCTAAAACCAAAACGAGTAACTTCAATGTTGTTAAAAGTGCCTATAGTACAATACTTAATTTTCTCGGCAATCGTGAAGATAGTACAATAGATTATAATATCGGAAGTATAAAAAACGATATACGCGTTTCTTTAACTGAATACTTTGATGTATATACATCATACTTCAATCAAGAACCAGACGAAACAGATTATGGTAAGCATTTTTTAAGTTATAGTCCTGATGATTTACCTACTGATAATATATTTCTCTCTACTAACACGGAGTTAGTATCAGAGGTATTTAAGGATTATAGTGAAGTTTTAAAGCTATACTTAGAAGCAGATAGTATCTTCGATAATAAAAGAACCCTTACTGAAAAATATATCGGTACTGATTTTTATTATATTTCTTCAAATTCAACCGGGGAATATGTATATGATATCCTTATTAAAGCAGAGCAGCCGTATAGTAATTTTCTAAATCAACAACATCCTTCTACTGCTAGTATATTTGCTAATAAGATAAGTACAAAACGTGAGGCTGGATTTTTTAGACCTACTAACACAGGTATTAATGTTATACAGGCACCAGCTATTGACTTTGAATTAAGCAAACAATACGAACCTGATAGTCTTTTTATATTTCCCGATCCGAAAGTATTTACTAATAATCAGGATATACTAGTTTTTAACATAGAGCCCAGTGATTTCTTTAAAAATATTTCCAGTGGAGTAGCTAAATTACAACCTAGTACAAGTAAGGAGGATACATCTTACATTGGTTATAGTTCCAAATTTGATAGAAGAACGGAAAATACAGATTTAGCTTTTCTTTTTGACCAAGGCTATATAGATGATAGTAAAAAGGATCTTTTTGGAAATATTTTTGGTTTAGTAAAAGACAGTAATTATTTTAGAGATAATTTAACTATTAAAACCCCTCCAGCTATTAAGAATCTTATATTGAATGGTTATCAATTTTATGATAATTTGTACAATGAAGGGTTCAATTTTAATTATAATACTGTTGATACAACTACCTTTACAGAGACAAAAAGGTCAGGCCTATCTTCGTTTACGAACGGGTTAACTGCACGAGAAACAACTCCGTTTTTTCCAGCCTCTGCATATAATTTATTCTTTAGATATTTTTGCCCTTATGAAGAGCTTATAGAGCCTACTACTACTAACGTTGATTTTTTAAATAACAAGATTGAAACATCAGGTGTTATAGACGGTGCGTACTTTATGAAGTCTGATTCTGCTTTTTTACCAGACCCTACTTCTTCAGATTTAAGCGCTTTTTCTAATTCTACCCAGCAATTCTTTTACTCTGATTTAATAGAAGGTGGTGTTGCTAGCGTAACAGGCGGTTCCATACAACGTGCTTTATTAGATGATACTACTGCAGTTACTGAGAGTTTAACTGGTAATTTTTCCTTAAGTCTTCAACTTACTAGTTTAAATGAGTTGTATAGCAGTTACGAAGGGGGTAAATTTACAGATAGTTTAAATTTTAAATATGACATAGAACCTGAAAGTTATTTTTATGATGATACAGTTTTTGAAAACACAACTGTAGTTAATAACACGTCAGCAGCTTTTAGTAAATTTAACTCTAAAAAATTACAAGGTAAACTCTACGTTAAAAACACATCAACAAACACAGGAGGAGAAATTTTTGATTTGCTACCATACCTATCATCTAAGTATAGTACAGCTATTGTAGATAATCTTTCAAGTAAAGTATTAAATTTCGATTTAATGTATGATACACTATTCATACAAACAAGTAGCTACTTTGTGATTGAGCAATTAGAATTTAAAGAAGGAGAGTTTAAAGATCCGTTTAATAATAATATTTCTCTACCCTTAAATACGAATAATTTTGATAAAATAAGTAATAGATTTAAAAAAGATCTTTATGTTTACTACTATCAACTTAAAGTTGAACAGGACTCAACACAAACAAAAACTCTGTCAGTTTATCCAGAAATATACGAGTATAGTTACACAGATAAAACTAATACAAAGATATTCCCAAAAAATAATTTAGAGCTTAGCAATAATATTAATAGATTTATTTTATCAGGTTATGACGTATTATATGATAAAGTTGATACCCCTGTCATTACTTATAGAGGTGATATAGATGCATTTAATTTGAGCTATTTAGTTAAAGATCAAAATATGTCACCAGTTATAGCTAGTCATAACTTTTTTATAGATAATAATAGCAACGTATCGTTTGTAAGGGATGATTACGTTAAAGCTGTTAATGATAATAAGACCTTTACGTTTGAAAGTACTAATACATTAGATTCATTTAACTTTAATTTAAGTTCATCACCTCTGTCAGTTGGCACAAGTGCGGGAACGACTAGCTATAACTCCTTAATATTATGAATTCGTACAATATTTCTCTTTCTACAACTTCAACATCGTTAACTTCTAATTTTGATACCATAAATCTATTTGATCAAACACAAGTATCAATAGATTTAAAAAATATTTTTTCAGAAGTATTTCCTTATTACGTTGTTATTGACTGGGGAGACGGATCAGATGTTTTCGAGCCTGAAATAAAGACGTTTATTAATTATAGAACAGAAAGTATATTAAACGAAATTACTAAAGGTGTTTCCCCGCCATTTCTCAATACTGATTATACGCATATTTACTATCCATCTCCTAACAGTTTAGTAAAATCGTTAACCCTAAAAATTGGTATACAGTATACCACCGGTGATATTACCCAATTTAATATTCCAGTCGATATTCGAACTGAAGGATATTACGAAAATATTAGAGATGTTATGCTCGAGGGGGTAGAGATAATTAACAATGTCGATCTCGATACCACACTACAGCTGAGAACTGAGATAGATAACTATATTATTGAGACTACAAATAACACTAATGAAGATTCATTTACATCGTTTATTGTTAATGATGTAGGTGAGAATTTGCAAAAAGTTGAACAGGTTAATGAAAATGTAGTAGTAGATAATAAGGACGGTACCGAAGTCATTATTGTTAAGTAATTTGATTCCTTAAAACAGAGATAGTGGCTTAAATATATAGTAATGAGCTCAACTACTGTAAGTTTAAGTACATATAAATCTAACGATGTAGGTTTATGTATAGACTCTCTCAACTTAACACAGTTTAGTAGAACATATGCCGGTAATTTTTCTTTCAATTTTATTACAGCGCTTTCTGGAGCAGTAGACTTTAAAAATAAAAACTATACTGATTTCTACCTTACCAATTTAAATACACTAGATAATTTTATTGAATTTAAATCTGAGAAATTAAAGCCTAATTCGATTTACACATCGCTACAATTTGCGAAATGTACCGGAACAGGCAACTACCTTAAGTTTGTTAAAGATATCAGACCACAGTATTTTAGAGATACTGATAACTTTGTAGATTTTGATTTCTTCGGAGCTACTAGCTTTAGTAATGATCAAGACGATAGCTCTACCTTGTTTAATATTGAATTTATAGATGGATTTTACTGCTCTGTTTCATATATCAATAATAATAAAAAATACTATCTAGTAGCCACAGATGACCTTGAAGAGGGTGGTGTAATACCTGTTGTTTTTGTAAATGAAAATAAACTTAATAAAGAAAGTAGAAAGATTGAGTATATTCTAACTAAGTCGGGTAGGATACAATATTTAACCTTCCTTGTTAATAAAGGTAATAAGAAGTATATAATAAGAAAGCGTCAAAATAAATTAGTAGGTCAGGTTATTAATGAATTCGAAAACGTGAACTACTTGTACATTAACGGTACATCAGCTAAAATAATTTTTAATCAAAGCACTATAGTAACAGACCCTATTAATACATCGTTTATTGAATACACAGGTACTGAATATTTAGTAAATACAGATAAAAGTTCATTTGATATAGAATCTAATTACCTTTTTTATAAAAATAGTAGTTCAAATAATAGTACATTTAATGTAATAAATTTAAAAAACATAGCTGACACATCGGATAGTTATACTTCTTCTAACAACTTGCTTAGTTCAGATAACGATTTAGTATTTAACGATAAGATAAGGAATTACACCTCCATACTTAATGATATTGACGCGGAAGAAGATTCATCTCTTGAATTAAATTTTGTAGCGTATAATCTATCCTATAAAATAACTCCTGGATCAACTTCCTTTACAGCTCCTTCTTCTCTCAATCCTTTTGGTAGACTCAATATCAACGATACAAAATTTGTAGAGTCTGGATCTTTTGCATTTCCATATCCGTATTTTGCAGATAGGGTATATAAAAAGCTAGACAACATACCTGCTACTGAAGGTCAATATTTATGTACTTGGCTTTCAGGTATGCCAGGGGAGGAAGGAATTTGGGTTGATAGGTACTACTACCCAGACTTAGTATCTAAAGCAACCGCATTAGGTGGTAAGCCTATCTATAATATTACATATGATGGTGTAATAGAAAATCTTATTGAAAGTAATTCCAATTTAAAAGCTTCCGTTACTGAAAAGTTGTTTTTTGATAAATTAAGCGACCTTACTTTCGAAGCTAAAGGAGAATATATTTACGAAAGAATTGAAGATATTAAGGTGGTGGAAGATCAAATGCAATTGAAATATTGTGATTTAAAGCAGCAGGAAAGGAATGCACCCAACTACTATAAGACTATTAACACTAATGGAGGTTATACCTTAGCGTTTAAGTTTTTTAATAATGATTTCTCTATAAAGTCGCATGTTAATGAAATAGACGCTGGTATAACTATTGAAAAGGTTGGTATAAATCTCAATTTTAAGTTTAAGTTTTTTGATAACGCATCCAACCTTTATGAAACATTTAGTAAAACCGTCACATTATCTGATTTAACTAATAATGATTTGTATATATCCTTTAATAATCTTACAGGGGTAGGTATAGTCTATTTAAATACTATTGAGATTTTTAAATATAATGTACTTTCACTTCAGTATACTAATAAGCAAATATTATTTGGAGATATAACTTTAAAAAGTGCAGATTTTAATGGAGATATTCTTTTATCAAACATAACTGCTAATAATGCTATAAGCAATTTATTATTATCCCTACAACCTTTATCTTTAGAAGATGAAATTGTAACTGTTTATACTAGAAATGTAAATAAGATAGATGATATTTACATTTCCTTACCATGTGGTATGAGAAACTATTCTGATGATATTGATACACTTAATACATTAGGTGCTAATTTGAAATCTAAATCTAACGTTGTTGATATTAACATTGATAATTTAAATATTACTGATTTAGATATTTTAAATCAGGTAAAAAATAATTTGTTAGTTGGAATACAGAAAAGCTTACCAGCTACAACCGTCATAAACAAAATAAACTTTAAAAACTTTAAATGATAAACTATTTTAAATATACTTCCGGTAATGCATTTACACTTAGCGGTGTGGACTACAGCGGTTTTGTAAATATCGATGATAATAAACCCTTTACAGGTCGCATAAAGGACTCATTTTCGGTAGAATTAAGCTCGAAAGATAACTTTTTATCAAGAAGTATACTTGAGAAACGTGAGTTTGATAACTCACCAACTGCGTTTTCTACTAATAAAGTAAAAAGTTTAGAATATTCACCAAGAAATGTACTTAGTAATGATTTTTTAAAGAAAAATTTTAATATACTGTATAAAAATAACCTTTCTCTTTATAGTTTAGGTCAAGTATATAATAATTCCTTTCTTGACACGACTAATTTTAAAGATGAGCAAGCATTCGGTGGATTTTTTGGTCTATCTTCCACAACAACCGATATTAGGAACGATGACAATAAAGCATCAAAAAACTTAAATACCCCATATCAAATAGATCCATTTAAAAATGCAGATGAATCTAGATTTCCGGGTATTTCTGCACTAGACGATACAAAAAAAGCTTATGTTGAAACATTTGAGGATGGATTTTTATATACTATTACTACTGATTCAGAAACAATTGCTTTCAGTGGTTGTTTTAGTGGTCAATTAGAAAAAATAAACAATGCAGCTGTTCAAAGTGAATTAGCTAATGTAACAAAGTTAAATGTTGATAAAGCGAACGGATTAATTTATTGTCCAAAAGTAGAAAGTGATGGTTTAACCTATACAGACATCTATGATAGGGACATTTTCAGGTCTTGCGCTAGGTTAAAGTTAGTGGATAGGATTAAAACCTCGGAGTTTAGAGTTATTAATAATAATATTAGCTTTGGTAAAAATTATAAGGTAGTTCAGGTTATAGATAATGAAAATAACATTAAATTGGAAATTTCACCAACCACTACAAATGAAATTCTTGCTACTTTACCTATTTCTAGGTTAGATAACCCGGAATATGTAAAGGTTGAGGCAAGATATACAGACGATTTATTACTTATAATAGTAAAACCTTTAAGCAATACTCAAATTTATAATGCTTACTTTATAGATATATCGGAATTTATATTAAATGGTATAATTCCTGAACCTATAATAGTACCTAGAGCTAAATTTAAAACAACATACAAACCAACTAAAAACGAAAATTCCGCTGTTACTGTTTTCGGCAGAAGTCCGCTACCTGAAGATGGAAACGACGCTATACCGCTGGTAACTGGTTATTGGGGTCCATTATTCAGAAATAAATTCGCTGCGAGTGAGTTTAGCTTAGCTACACCAAGAGAAAGGATCGTTTCTATCGATAGTGATGGTGATGGCATTTATGAAACAAATGAAATTTTTTATGAGAGTGATTTAATTAATTTTTATGGTGAAGATCCGGTTAATGATAGACCAGATGGGCTGTTTATTTATCGCGGTGATGATTCTATACCTGATCTAGATGTATCATTTTCAGATTATGATAGTAACTTATTTTCATTAAAAGATAATGGTAATATGACAGAACGAATGGTAACAAATCCAGTCCCTGTCATTTCCTTCTTTAATAGTCAAGATTTATTACTACCTCCAGATATTTACTTTAATTCACCGTATAAATTTAATACAAATAACTGGAAGTTTAATACTAACTCCTTAAAGTCGAATCAAATATCTGCTCTTAATTTACTTACAGATACGTTTAAAGATAAGACCTATGCCTATTTTCATAATATAGGTAGAATTTACTACTCTACCGACCCTTTTAATAAAAAGAGAATAAGTTTAGTTTCTGCTGACCTGGAAAGCTTTTTTAATCCAGATATTTTTAATACTATATGCGAATCCGGGTTAGGTATAAATTTAAATGTATTAATTCAAGATATCTTACGTGATACAATTAACATTTATAATAACTTTACAAGAATACCTAAAGCAGGTGAACTATTAAGTTATTATATTAATGAAACAGAAGTTTCTAGAGAAGAGTATGAAAGATTTCAAAACTTGTCTCGTGAAGAGCAGTTACAGGGGTATGGTGATCGTGTGATTGTTCCGGCTACGCAGACATTGGCGATACTCCCAGAACTAGGTGTCACTTCATCTACTAAAACTGTTCCATCCACTCTAGAGGTTTCAAAGCCGGCAGTCTCATCACCGCCGGTGGGGGAGAGTTATTATGGATTTGTAGCTAGTATAGATTCTCCTAGTGCAATATTATTACCGAACCAATACGGTAGTAGTTATAAAAGTGTCGGGGCAACAGGGCAGTTCACCCCAAATCCAGGGTTTGGTTTTGATGAAAGACAGCTTAATAGGATATTAAACACACCGGAAGTAAACGAGAATCAGAAGTTCTATATTACGGTGTCGGATTATCCAACAGCGAGGAGAAGTTCGACCGGCTCGAGAAATATAGCCATCGATGCCAAAGACCTGTTCCCATTTCCCGGGGATCTAGAGCAAACGGAGTATGGCAGAATAGAGGTTAACGCTGAAGAATTACAGGAATTTTTAGATGGAAACTTTCCCGGACAAATGTTACCCAACGGAACGCAAAGTAACCCCTTTGATAGGACGCAGAGATTCAATAATCTTAGAGAGAGGGTAGGACCAACGTATTATTATATTAATGAACAACAAGTTTCTAGGATAGAGTATGAGGCATTTCAAAACTTATCACAAGAAGAGCAGTTAAATAGGTATGGAATTCCTAAGCCTCAAGTTGTTAGTAGTGCGCAACCTGATAACCGAACGGTTTCTTCACGAGTAGAAAATACCGGTATAAAAGTGTTTAGCGATTATAAAATACCTACACCGCTAGAGATAGATACTCGCAACTTTTACTTTCATAGTAACGAGAGTGTGAACTACTTATCTATAAATAGGGTATTTTCTAAATTATTTGAACTTCAAAAAACTATTTACGATAGCATTCTAAGCAGCTAACATAAATATATTATATGTCGGCGAGCTTAGAAAATCAATTTATCTCAGATAGATATACATCCCTTCTGCATTTAAGTGCTAACTCACTTACAGGAGACTTAGAATATGTATATGACGGTTTGGGTAATCAAGCTCCTATCCAAGTAAGTACAGATAAGGTTGTCATTAACAACGTCGAGCAACCGGTTGCTACAACTCTTACTACACTATACGATATAGTATTTCCTATAAATTCAATATACCTTACTGCAGAAAATATTAATCCTAGTACAACTTTCTCCGGTACAGCTTGGCAATTAGTTTCTGAAGGTAGATATTTAGCAGGTGTTGGTACTGGTAGTGATAAAAATGGTGATCAAGCAACAATTAACAAAGGTTCTAATTCAGATTTAGTTGGTGAATATGATCACCATCTAACTTTAGATGAACTACCAGAACATAACCATAATACTTTCAAGGATGGATCATCCGATTTGAATACCACACAAAATTTTGCTGCTAGAAAAGATGCTTCTGGAGGTTCACAAAATTATGCAATTCAAAGTACGACAGAAACACCAGACGTCTTTCCTACATCAAATATAGGTAGTAGCGATCCACATCATAATAATATGCCACCTTACTTCGGAGTATACGTTTGGAAGAGAACATCTTAATAAATTTTAGCAATGCCAGATATTACAATAGTAAAGATAAAAGTAAGACGTGGGTCAGATGATCAACGTAAGCAATTAGTATTAGACCAAGGGGAGTTGGGTTATACGATAGATACTAAAAGAGTATTTGTAGGTGATGGTTCTGTAACTGGTGGTACAGTTGTCGGTAATAAAAACTTTGGTGCTTATAGTTTAGAATCCAGTCTAGGAACAGTTGCAGGTGCGCAAATTGGAGATATAGGATACGCCAACTCCAAACTATACACTCTTACTGCAAGCCAATATGACTCTTCACTTACCGGCTGGTCGTATATAGGACCTGTACCGGATGATGAGAATATCGAATTTACAGCTTCAAATACACTAACTGTTAAGACAAGCTCTTTAGATGCTGATGATATAAAAGAAACTGCTTTTGGTAGTGGTTTAGTAAAGGATGGTAGTGCAATTGCAGTGGATTACAATTCAGAATTTTTTGAGCTTTCTTCTGATGGTATAACGCCAAAATTATCACTTACAGAGGGCTCTATTACAGAGCGAGAAATAGCAACAACAGCTATTTCAGGTGGATTAGTTGGTGGTGATGGTACTCAAATAACTATAAACGTTGGTGATGGTTTAGAGCTTTCTAGTGATAATAAACTACAAACTACAGGGGCAAGATCTAATTCGGTAGCTTTTAGCTCATTTAGGAATGACGCGTTTGGAGAAGGGTTTTTATATAATAATACTACTAACCAAATTCAAAATATTCTATCTGGGGTAAACGCAGATAGTTTCGATCTTACTAGCAGACGGCTATCTCTTAGAACACAGAGTGTTAGTGGAGAATACGAAATGTCTCGAATTAAATTAGACAGTTACGGGGTAGCAGATGGTATACCTGATTCTACTTTCTTTGATTGTTTAACAGCGACATCGTTAACAGGAGCTGATTTTGTACCTGTAGGTGCTATATTACCACATGCCGCAGCTATAGGTAAAGTACCTGACGGTTATCTACTTTGCAATGGTCATTATTTATCACGTACCGGTTACAGTGAGCTTTATGGTGTTATAGGTACAGAGTACGGCACTACAACTAATACTGACTTTAGATTACCTAACCTAACTGGTGGTAATGTTTTACAATATGGCTCAGGTGAACTTCCACCTACTTCCCAAACGTGGTATTTAACAGGTAGTACAACTGAGGGCGACGGGTCTACTTTAAGTGCTGTTGCTACGAACTTTATAATTAAAGCGACATCTATAGAAACTGGCTTATTTACAGGTGCACCTAACCAAGTTTCAGAAGGTCTTACACATATTGGTACAACATACTCAGCTGCCGATTCAGACGGTAATTCACTAATTCTTAGTTCAGCGGGATTTTTAACACTAGCTTTATCTGGTACTACGCGAAATAATGACGAGACTTTTGATAGATATGCAATTCCAATTTTTAACTACTAACATATACCATGGCTTCAATTGAAATATTAGAAAACACTCTCTTAAAACTACTAGTACGTAGAGGTACAAACGAAGATAGAAAAAACATTACCTTAGATGAGGGTGAGTTAGGATATGCTTCTGACACTACACGATTGTTTATAGGGGATGGTACTACAGTTGGGGGTAATTTAATTGGTAATAGATTTTTAGGTAGTAGGCCTGATGTTACTCTTGCGACTGGAGAGATAAATGATTTAGCTTTCGATAGTGATAATAATATATTACAACGTATTAAGCAAAATAATGGTTCAGATATCGCTGACTGGGAAACAGTATCTAATTTAATAAGTGCTGGTAATACTTCTATTGTAATTGATGCTGCGCAACGAGTGACAATCGGTACTCTTTCTGCTGGTAATTTTTCTGCTGATGCGCTAGGTAATAGTATTGAACTTGATACTAGTAATAGAATATCTTTAAGCAGTAGTATTAGTATTGATGAGATTAAGCAGCGTACAGTTGACGCTACTAGTTACTTAACTTTACCTTCTAAGCTTAAAATTAGTTCAATTGATTATGATTTTCCTTCGATAGCTCCATCTACAAACGATAGCTTTCTTATATCGGATACTAATAATAACTTATCGTGGGGGTTACCTACTGTTATTACTAGTACGGTACCAACTACTACTGCAAATCAAATACCTGCAGGTACGATAGTACCTTTTGTAACAGGAGCTGAGTTTGTACCTTATGGTTGGTTAAAATGTGATGGTTCGTCAGTAGCGGGTGCTAATTACCCAGACTTGTCTGCTGTAATAGGTAATAGATATGGCGGTGATACAACTAATTTTAACTTACCTGACTTAACCAATAGTGCATTGTACGGTACGAACGTAAATGATCCGTTTCTATCTACAAAATATAGTATAGCTTCAGGTCATAGTACCGATACTAACGAGCTTTCTGCGTTTGGTACAACGTTTATTATTAAAGCTTTCCAGGATACAGTAAAAGCTCCAACAATTAAGTTTACTTCTCCGCTTTCCGCTACATTAAACGGAGTTGATATTTTAGATACATCTACAGAATTTTTAAGCGGTACACTTGAAGTTGGATTATCCGGTTATAAAGAAGATAACTGCATATATAAAACAGTTTATTTTGATGAGCCTGAGGTCCTCGTGAATCGTACACTTACTAACATGGCTTCATGGGAGACATTTAGTTTATCTGATATTAACGTACCGCTAAATGCAAAGGCGATATTTGGTGTAATAAGACCGGGAGTAAAGACGAGTGATAATAGTGTAGAAATATATGTTTACAGTACTTATGATAATTCAGTAGCACCAGAAGGTTCAACAAAGAAATTTCTTATTGGTGCTCATTTCGGACCTAATAAAAGGCATGATATGCATACAGCAGGATTTTCTGCGAGAGTGGATAAAGCTAATAATAATATCTACTTGGCGCGTGCAGGTAAAAATTTCCCTATATATATTGAAGTACATGGATATAGTCTTTAGATGCTGTAAATAACTGTATGGAAGAATTAATAGTTGAGGGTCTCGATTACGAAGATTTTGTTAATTTGAAAGAATACCTACTTAAACTATCGTTTAATGTAGACGAATTGGAGGAATTAGTAAAGGTAAAAGACATTATAGGTAAGCTCGAACAGATAATTGACGCGTTTAATTAGTTCTACCGTATAAATATGTATAATGGCCTTCCCATCCGACATTCTTCTACCATCTGATGCAAGATATTATCAGTTTGTAGAGACAGATTTAAGTTATAA
>Ga0098056_1000396_pt1 | contig 18302 bp, 10 predicted proteins | sample 17BtaG_FD_92583 | JGI IMG/M metagenome (GOLD analysis project Ga0098056, IMG submission 92583) | Marine viral communities from the Subarctic Pacific Ocean - 17B_ETSP_OMZ_AT15314_CsCl metaG | ecosystem: Environmental > Aquatic > Marine > Oceanic | place: Subarctic Pacific Ocean | collected...
AGATGAATCAACAGGCTTCCCTTCCTTCGCACATGGTCAGACAGGCGTATCAGGGGTTGGTCGTACTGCCTCTGGTATTTCTATGCTTATGTCTGCTGCCAACGGCAGTATACGGAATGTAGTAAAAAACATTGATGACTATCTGCTAGCACCACTGGGTAAAGCATTCTTCAATTTTAACATGCAGTTTGATTACGATAAGGAAATCAAAGGCGATCTAGAAGTTAAAGCTCGTGGCACAGAAAGCTTGATGGCTAATGAAGTACGTAGCCAACGCTTGATGCAATTCATGCAGGTTGTAGCTAATCCAGCACTTGCACCATTTGCCAGAATGGACTATATTGTTCGTGAGATTGCTAAGTCAATGGATCTTGATCCCGATAAGGTTGGCAACAACATGGCAGAAGCTGCAGCTCAAGCAGAAATCCTCAAGCAATTCCAAGCAGAGAACCCACCACCAGCTCCACCAGCAGGTGCTCCACAACCAGGAGGCCCACAGAACGCTCCTGCGGGGGCACAGGTACAGGATACCCAAGGTAGTGGGGGTGGCACTATAGGAACTGGAACAGCGCCTCAGCCAGGAGAACAGGGCTTCTCAGGCAACACTGGTGATCAGCAGATGCAATGAAACTCGTAGTGAATAATACTTTGAAACCTTTTGTAAACAATCCAGAATTGTACAACTCTTTTTTGGAAGAGATTGGACTTAGAATAGACAAAGTACACAAACGCCTTGAGCAGATTACAGATGTAGAAGAACTGTATCGTGCTCAAGGTGAGATACGTGTGCTTAGATCCTTATTACTTCTTAGGGAACATGTGAATGGCTAGAAGAGATACATCCCCCAGACCAGTACTTAGACCAGAGGGATTTGGCGTAGCAGAACAAACTGAAAGAATGCTTCAGCCTGAAGGAGACCTTGTAACCCCTACAGAGGTTTTAAAGACTGGTATTACCGAAGAGGTAATGGATAAAGCTCAAGAGTATGTAGACAACCCCCCACCTCCTACACAACAAAGCCCCGTACAAAAAGCTATAGATAAATCTCTAATAGGTGGTGCAGAAGAAGACTACGAAGTAAAAGTTAGTAAGGTTACCCCAGAGGGCCGTGGTGCTATCAGAGGTATGATTTCAAGAGTTCTAGGTAAAGAGTTCGATGGTGACCTAGATGCATTCTACTACTGTACAACCTTTGTTTCCGACATGCTAGACAGCATTGGTGCTGATCCTTTAAATCCAGGTGCAAAACCAGAATCAGAAGCGAGGTATGGTAGGGTAAGAGCTGACGCTTATATGAAGTATGGTACTCCTGTTGATATAGAAGATATTCAAGAGGGTGACATTGTTATCTTTGACTTCCCTAAACTACCTGATGGAACTCTAACTCTAGACCCAACACGGGGTAAACGAAATGGACGTGGTGACCATGCAACATTCTATGCAGGAGATCGTCTTGATGTCAACAAACCTGGAAGCAACTACATTGGAGTTCTAGGTGGTGAGCAAGGCGGTGGTGCTGCTATAAGCATGAAGTCTTTTGATAAGTCTCACATTCTTGGCGTAAGAAGAATACAGTACAATGACATTGACTACGAGTTTACTAAAGAATTAGCAAAAGTTAATCCAGACTTTAATAAGTTTCTAAACAATGAAGCTCAGGCTTTTGACTTTAATGCTTTCATGGAGCAGTCCTCTGATCCAATACAGGGAACTAATAGACTAACATCTGGTTTTGATGAAGGCGGTCTGACAGAAGCTAAAGGTCTAAGCTGGGGTGAGCTTATTGTCGATAACATTTTAGGTTTAGACAACGAGTATGAATCCTTTGGTGAAAAACTTGGTAAAGCTATTAATGAAGACGAGATTAAGTTTCTAAAAGATGCAGCTGTTGGTGTGTACGAAGGTACTAAAGAATTTGTACAAGCCCCAGTAGAGACTACTAAACAAGTAGTTAATGAGATTAAAGATAGTGTAACTAGACTTGGCTCTGAAGATTTAAACATTAGACTTCAACGTATGTATAATGTATCATACGAACAAGCTACTGACGAACAAGTAAACCAAGCTAGAGAAGCTGTACTAGGTGATGCACTTACTGCACTAGAGCTTGTACCTGCAGCTAAGGTTACAACTACTGTAGCTGGTGCTGCAATTCCAAGTGGTCTTAAAGCAGATGTTGTAGGTCAAACTAAAGCTATGCTTTCTGGTGACAGGGAGTTTCTATCTGCGACACCTACAAATAGAGCTACAACTCAATCTCTTAGTGCAGGGTTTACTGGACAGAACCCACCTACGTATATACCTAAAGATGAGTCGGTATTTGACCCTGACGGGATTTACGAAACAAAAGATGGCATTGTAAAATTTAGAGAGCCTATTGCAGAGTTTACACGTAAGCTTACAATGACTAACTCTTTTCCTAGTAAAGGTATGACAGGAGCAGAGTTTTTAAGATTACTTGAAAAGGATTCTGAATCTATTCCTCCAAGTTCTTACAAAGAAGGGCTTGTAGACAGAGACAAACGATATACTAGAGAAGAACTTTTAGATGCTGTAACTAAAAGTCCTAAAGGGTTACCAGAATCTTTATACTACACCCTTGCAGATTTAGGTGCTAGCCCTGCGTTTGGAGGGTATCAACGTCAATCTCAGGTAGGTTTTACAGGATACCCTAGATATCCAGAAGACACTTCTTATTTCTCAATACCTATCTTATCCCGTACATCGGGCAATACTTTTAAAGCTAATTCCCAGCACTTTGATGCAAGTACGACAGCTCACGTTAGGGGTAGTTTTATAGACCCTATGGTTGGTTTTAATGTTGATAAAACTTTAAGTCCAGAGTTTAAAAGTATTGTCGGTAAAGATCGACCTTACTTATTAGTAGAAGAAATACAATCAGACCTTTTGCAGAAAGGTTATAGAAAACCTAAAAACTCTTTTGACGTTGCTTTTGACAGAGCTACAAGTGAAACTATGACTGGTTCACCAGTTACTTTTCAAGAAGCTTATGGTGATATAACTAATGAACTTAAAAGTTTGGTTAAGAGTCTTGAAAGTAAGGGTGTAGCAATGCCCGAAGAACCTGTAAGGTTGCAACTCCCATTTAAAACAGGGGTCTTAAACCACCCCCAATATAAGGACCGAAGAAAAAGAGACTTCATAGACGAACTTTACTCACCAGAAAGGGGTACTGTAGAAGACTCTAGGCTTGTAGAGTTTGAAGAAATTAAAGATTACATAGATAAACAAGGGGTAAACTCTAGCCATATTCACCAAATACTTAATGATTTGCGGGAAGGTGCTAATAGGACTAGGTCAATAAATGATTTTGAGGGTGTATCATTTGTAGGTCCAAACAATAAAGTTTATGACAGCATAATTGTAAAATCTCAAGACCCCCTTTCAAATAATCCAATGTATGTTGTAGATGTAGACTCCCCAGCTTATGATGAGTTTTTAGAAGATTTTGATGGGTATGCAAAACAATTTGGGCTTAACTATGATGATCTGGCAGATGCATACGACGAAGAGCTAGGTAAATACTATGATGTTATAGACAAAGAAATAACGGATAGAAAATTAGACAAAGATGCAGTTGATGGTGCTTTTGTTAATGGTTTATACGAAAGATTTCTTGAAATTAAAAAAGATCAAAGATTACTTGGAGATGAAACAAACACTGCATTACCCCCAGTAAGAAAAAACAAACAGACTGTTGAAGAAGCATTAAAACTACTTATTGCTAAAGCTGACCAAGAAGGTGTAGATAAGATTGTTATCCCACCTGCAAGTAAGATAGCAGAGGCTAGAAGAAGAACTATCGACCCTTCAGACAAAGGTGACAGATTTTACAGAACCTATGTTACAGACTTAGATAAAGCCTTAAAAGATTTAGAAAAGAACTATCCTGTAACTATACACAGAGATATAGAACTACCTTATAAGAATGAAAAAAACCAACCTACTAGAACCGCCGCCCAACAACACCTAATTGATATGGGTTTTGAGGATATGGTTAATGACAATCCTAATGCAGTGGCAGCTAATGCTGCAGACGATGCTGCGATAGACGATGATGACCTCTTTACTGTAGAAGAGGGTAATCAGTTCTTTGATCTGCCTGAAGGGTTTTTTGATGATGTACCTGATCAAAATGCTCCTGTTCAACAACCAAAAACAAAAACCGAACCAGTTAACCGTAAAGGTATAATCATTGATATCTCAAAACTAAGAGAGCAGTTTCAGGTAGATAAGCCAAGACAATTTGCCGAAGGAGGCACAGTAGACATGAATCAACAAATGAGTTTTGCATTCGAGGACGGTGGTCTTCGTGACGATGGAATGATGAGAGACCCTGTGTCAGGTAACGAAGTACCCCCAGGATCTACAGCTAAGGAAGTACGTGATGATATTCCTGCACAGTTATCTGAAGGGGAGTACGTAGTTCCTGCTGATGTCGTCAGATACTACGGTGTAAAATTCTTTGAGGATCTACGAGATAATGCAAAAATGGGCTTGCAAGATATGGAATCTCGTGGTAGAATTGGTGGTGAACCTGTTCCTGCTGGTGGTCCTATGAATGAAGGAGACCTTAGTCCAGAGGAGATGGCTGCTATCCAAGAGATGATGGGTATGGCTGAAGGTGGTGTTGTTAATATGTACAAACAACAGCAAGACCTGTACAGCCCACCTAATCCAGCTATCGGTAATCCTACAACAGGTATGGCATCAGGTGGTGAAGTAAGAGGCTATAACAGCTCTAGTGTTGTTACAACTCCACAGCAACAAGCTGAACAAGGCTTTTATGCAGCAGGTCAACAAGCTCAGAATGCAGCATTTACAGGGTTTCCATTAGGTTCTACAATTTTTCAATCGGAAACTGCAGTAGAACCTGTACCAGAAGAAGAAACTACTAGTGTGACTTTGTATGGTCCTAACTATCTTACAGACTCTTCTCAAGTTGTAATGTTAACTCTTCCTGCAGATCAGGCTAGATATGATCAACTTATAGCTCAAGGCTACACTACAGAAATGCCTGTAGCAATTACATCTAGTAATGATAATGGTGGACCACCTCCAAAACCCCCTGGAGAATCTAAACCTGCTTATGAGGATTGGTTAAATTCAGCAGACTTTAACAGTCAAGCAGGTATTGAAAAGTTTATTGCAGGTATTGAGTACGATCCGTCTAAGTCTAATCTAGATATGCAAACATTAAGTGCTACTATGTTAGCTGGACCTATGGCTGGTCTTGCTACAGCCGCAGGTGGAGCATTAAGAGGTGGTGGACTACAAGCAATCTCTGACTTACGTGCTGCATCACTTATTGCTAAAGCACAAGGTCTTGATAAACTTGCTGGTAAGATTGATACACAAGTTGCAGATATTATTAAAGATGGTCCAGGTATTCTAGATTTCCTAGATGATATCTTTGCTACAGGTAAGCAAAAAGGTAATGCTTGGGCTAAGAAAAATGGTTTCGAAAACATTGATAAGGCAATAGAAGCAGGGGTAACACCTAAACCACCTGTTGCAACTAAACCTACCCTTGAACAAACGGCGGCAAAGAAAGCTGTTTCAGAGTATGAAGGACTTAAAAAGCCTTCTGGAGGGGGTGATGACGATCCATTCCCAACTGTTGTAACTGACAAGTCTATTGCAGAAACAAAAGCTATTATGGATAAACAGACATCTGACACCATAAAAGACACTACTAAAAATCTTGAAAGAACTACGGCTAAAGTAAAAGATATACAATCTGGTAAAAATACATCGGGTCAAGTTGGATTCGATAAAGGTGGCCTAATGGCCAAAGGCAAAAAGAAAAAGAAATAAGGCTACCCAGCTACGGCTGGCCCCAATATAAGGAGAATGTAAATGCCTGAACTAGCAGAAGTAGAAACACCAAAAACAGCAGGATTTGTTGATCGAGGTTATAACTACGAGAAAAAGCGTAAGCGTATTGAAGAGGAAGAAGAGGAGATTAAACGACTTGAAGCCGAACAACGTGGTGAATCTGAAGCAGAAGAAGAAGTTACCAAAACGGAAGAGGCCGATACAGAAGTTGAAGAAGCAACGTTATCTCCAGAAGAAAGAAGTTTCAAAAAACGTTACGGCGATCTAAGACGCCACATGCAGGAAAAAGAAAAGGAGTGGAACGAGAAGTTCGAAGCCTTTGAAAAACGCATGAAAAAAGAAGCTATTGCTCCACCCAAGTCGGATGAAGATATTGAGGAATGGGCAAAGCAATATCCAGACGTAGCTGGTATCGTAGAGACTATTGCTGCTAAGAAAGCTCAAGAAATGTTTAGCAAAGCAGATGCCAGACTTCAAGAGCTAGATAAAGCACAAACAGAAGCAGAACGAGTTAAAGCTGAGAATGCTATTCGTAAATCACACGAAGACTTTGACGATCTACGTGCTTCTGATGACTTTCATAACTGGGCTAATGAACAGCCTAAGTGGGTACAAGATGCACTGTACGAAAACTCAGATGACCCTGCGTCAGTAGTACGTGTTATTGATTTGTACAAAGTAGATAAAGGCCTTACTAAAACTGCAAAGAAAGCTAAGGCTAAAGATGCAGCTTCTACAGTTACTCGTCGTAGTAAGACAGATGTAGATGTAGATGATGCAAGTGACACTATTCGTGAATCAGATGTAGCTAAAATGTCAGACAAAGAGTTTGAAGCTAGGTCCGAGGAAATCAACAAAGCTATCCGTTCGGGTAAATTTGTTTACGATGTATCTGGCAAAGCTAGATAAGCTGTTGACAAACACTTAATCAACAGTATAACTATAGGCATAGAGACAAAAGCCCCCTCGTGACTACCTTTTGTCTCAGCCAAATTTCATAAAAAGTCTAAAACTAAAAAGAACTACCTGTTCAAGTATAGGCCCAGTAAGCATACGGTAGCGCAACTGTATACTATCTGCACCCTAGAAAACGTACAGCCTCTTTAAGGTGTTTAGCTTAACAAGCCAAATATCATGGAGGATTTTATCATGGCTTTTACAACCGCAGGTGGCTACGGAAACTTGCCTAACGGCAACTTCTCCAGCGTCATCTATTCCAAAAAAGTACAGCTTGCTTTCCGCAAGTCTACAGTTGTTGGTGATATCACTAACTCTGATTATTTCGGTGAGATCAGTGCTCAAGGTGATACAGTTCGTATCATCAAAGAACCTGAGATTTCGGTCAGCTCTTATGCTCGTGGCACACAGATCACAGCACAAGACTTGGACGATGAAGACTTCTCTCTAGTCGTCGACAAAAGCAATTACTTTGCTTTCAAAGTCGATGATATCGAGGAAGCTCACTCACACGTAAACTTCATGGACCTTGCTACCAACCGTGCGGCATACCGCTTGGCTGACCAGCATGACCAAGAAGTTCTAGGTTACCTATCAGGTTACAAACAGTCTACACTGCATACTGCAGCTGACACTGTCAACGACACTGTAAACGGTACCAAAGCAGTTGATACTGCAGGTTCAGACGAATTGCTTTCTTCAATGAAGCTAACAAAGGGTGACTTTGGTAACATCACAACTGCTTCTGCAGGTGACCACTCAATCCCAGTTGCAGCTCGTCTACCAGGTGCGACAGCACTGCCAACAGCTACGATTTCACCAGCAATGATGGTGGCTCGTATGGGTCGTCTACTTGATCAACAACAAGTTGATACACAAGGTAGATGGATCGTTGTTGACCCAGTATTTATGGAAGTTCTTCGTGACGAAGATTCACGCTTCCTAAACGCCGACTACGGTGAATCAGGTGGCCTACGTAATGGTCTAGTTTTGAACAACTTCCACGGTTTCCGTGTATATAGTTCAAGCAACCTGCCATCAGTTGGTACTGGTCCTGCAACAACAGGTACAGATAACCGAAACGATAACTTTGGTGTTATTGTTGCTGGCCACGATTCTGCTGTTGCAACTGCGGAGCAAATCAACAAAACAGAAACATACCGTGACCCTGACTCATTTGCAGACATTGTCCGTGGTATGCATCTATATGGCCGTAAGATTCTTCGTCCAGAAGCAATCACTACAGCTAAATACAACTTGGCATAAGGGGAGATTGAATTATGACACCTAACGGAATGCGTACAATCTCAGTAGAACTTAATGCAACAGATCTAGCATCTGGTGCAAACACAGTTGCTACTTTCCCTGCACAGACAGTTATCCTAGCTGCTGGTGTTGAAGTTACAGAAGCACTTGCAGGTGCTACTGCTCTGACTTTCGACATTGGTACAGGCCTTGATGATGACGAGTTCGTTGCAGGTTATGCAATGGCTTCTAAATCAGCAGGGGATGTTGCTCCATCAATTCCAGGAGTAGCATATGTTGGTGCAGAGGATACACTTGACCTAACTGTTGACACATTGACAGGTACAGCTACTGCAGGTAAACTGCGTGTCTGGGCTTTGGTAATGGACGTTGATGGAAAAGGTGCAGCAGAAGTTGCACGTGATCAAGTTTAACTGAACTAAACTAGAGGGGCTGGGTCACTGGCCCCTTTAGGCTATCTGAAGGATTTTTGTAATGGCAACTTATGTTACTTTAACTAATCAACTATTACGCAGACTTAACGAAGTTACACTGACTACGTCTGGTGATGGCTTTGATTCAGTACGTAATGTACAAGCTCTTGCTAAAGATGCTATTAACAACTCCATTAGAAATATCCTACAGACAGGCCAAGAGTGGCCTTTTCTTAAAGTTACATATATTCAAACATTAACTGCAGGAACAAGACTTTATGATTTTCCTGCTGACTTTGCCAGTGTTGATTGGGATACTTTTTATATTAAACAACTAAGTTCTACAAGCAACACTCCCAGCTTTTTACCTACAGTATCCTTTGAAGAGTATACACAAAGGTATCGTGGACTTGATGACCAAGCTGATTCAGGCTCTGGTATATCTGCACCTCAACGTGTTTATCAAACCTATGAAAGTAAATTTGGTTTAACACCTGTCCCAGATAATGCATATGAAATAGAATATGTGTATTGGAAATTTCCTTCTGACCTAACTAACTACAACGATAGTTGCGTTATACCTGATAGGTTTAATCACGTAATTGTTGACGGTGCTATGATGTATATGATGAGGTTTAGATCTAACGATCAGAGTGCAGCTATACACCAACAAAACTTTGATACTGGTATTCGTTCTATGAGACGTATACTTATGGATGACCCACTAGATATTAGGTCTACAGTAGTTCAAAGAAATAAATCTTTTAGTAACACTATTAGCAGTATTGTATAATGGCTGAAAATCTAGCATCCTTTAAAGTATTCTGTCAGGGCGGTCTTAACACTAGCCGAGATGTGTTATCACAAGGTGAAACACAACCAGGATCAGCAGTGAGTCTTATCAACTATGAACCTGCTGTTACTGGTGGTTACAGGAGAATTAGTGGTTTTAGAAACGACTACGGTACGATTACAGGTACGGGAAATGTTCTAGGCGTATGTGTAGCTAATGGTATTAACGATGGTATATTAGCTTGCCGTAAACCTTCTAGTGGTAATAACTATCTACACTATTGGAATGATACCACAGATGCTTGGGTTGCAGTAACTACTTCTGGCTCCCCTACTATGACAGGTGTAACCAAGGTACGTTTTACCAAGTATAACTGGGGAAGCCCTAAAATTATTCTTACCGATGGTGTAAATCCTGCAGCTACATATGATGGTACAACCTATACTCAGATTACACACACTAATGCACCTGACGATCCTAAGTTTTCTCATGTGTTTAAAAACCATATGTTTCTAGCAGGTGACCCTAACGAAAATACAAATGTGTATTTTAGTGCGCCTTACGATGAAACAGATTTTTCTCCTGCCAGTGGTGGTGGAGTTATAAACGTAGGGTTCCCTGTCGTAGCTATCAAATCTTTTCGTGATGTTTTGTACATCTTTGGTACAAATAATATTAGAAAACTTATTGGCGATAATATTTCTAACTTTACATTGCAAGAAGTTACAGATGACTTAGGATGCCTTGCTTCTGATAGTGTTATTGAAATAGGTGGTGATCTACTCTTCTTATCACAAGATGGCTTACGTCCTATATCTGGTACGGATAAGATTGGAGATGTTAATCTTGAAACGGTATCAAAAGACATTCAGTCTATTTTTACTGACATTATTTTTGATATTGATCTTGAAGGATTAAACTCCGTAGTCATACGACAAAAGACGCAGTTTAGGTATTTCTTTGCGGGTTCAGATACACAGGGTATTATTGGTGGTTTTAGATTAACACCAAATGGACTGCAGTTTGAATACAGTCAAATGCTGGGTATCACAGCTACATGTTCGGACAGTGGTTATATAGGTCAAAATGAATTTATCTTACATGGAGATTCTTCTGGTAAGGTTCATAGGCAAGAACAAGGTAATGACTTTGACGGAGATAATATATTCAGTCTTTTTCAGACTCCTTTCTACCACATGCAAGATCCAGAACAACGAAAGATATTTTATACCATAGCAACGTATATGCGTTCTGAAGGAGATAACAGTATTATTATGTCAGCTTTGTATGATTACGATGACTCTGACGTTCTATCTCCTACAAACTTTACATTAACAACAGAAGGTGCTGCAGCATACTTTAACGAAGCTGAGTATGACGCCACCGCAATTTATGATGGTAATCCATCACCAGTGCAACGTACTAACGTTTCAGGTTCAGGCAAGTCTGCTTCATTCAGATTTGTTACAAATGACGCAAATGCATCACACAGTATACAAGGTCTTGTGGTTACATTTGGAGTAGGAGATAGGTTATAAAATGGCAGGTTATACAAGACAATCCGTAGCAGATATTATTGCTAATGCTATTATTAAAGCTGCACCAGTTAATGCGGAGTTTGATCAAATACTTGCCGCATTTAATGCAAGTACGGGTCACAAACATGATGGTACAACAGCAGAGGGTGCTTACGTACCACTGATTGCTGACACTGATGCATTAAACAAAGTTGTAATTGACACAACAAATAATCGAATTGGTTTCTTTAGTGAGGTATCTGCTGCTGCAGTAGAGCAACTACGCATTCAAGACGGTGCTATAGTTCCTGTAACTGATGATGACATTGACCTTGGTGCATCAGGTGCAGAGTTTAAAGATTTATATATTGATGGTATTGGCTATATCGACACAGTTCAGGTACATGAAAATGCAACAATTACTGGTAATCTTACTGTTAATGGTAATACCACACTTGGTGATTCAGCTACTGATACGGTTACAGTTACTGCAGACGTTGCCTCTCCTCTTATCCCTTCTGCTGATGATACTCATGATCTTGGTGCTGTAGGTTCTGAGTGGCGTAATCTATATATAGACGGTACAGCTAATATTGATAGCCTTGTAGCTGACACTGCAGACATTGACGGTGGTACTATTGATAATGCAATTATTGGTGGAACAACTGCAGCTGCAATTACAGGTACTACAATCACTGGTACTTCTCTTGTCGGCCCCGTTACTGGTAATGTTACAGGTAATCTCACGGGTGATGTTACAGGTGACCTAACGGGTGATGTAACGGGCAACGTAACGGGTAGTGTAACTGGGAATATTACAGGTAACGTAACGGGTAACTTAACAGGCGATGTTACGGGTGACGTTACGGGAGATGTCACAGGGGACTTAACAGGTGATGTTACTGGTAACTTAGTAGCTGCTACGTCTACAGCTAAGGCACTAAATCCTGAAGCAGATAGCTTATACAGCTTAGGTACTACATCTATTCGTTGGTCTGACTTTTATGCAGATGCTGCTACAATTACAACAATTACAGGTGATGTCACTGGTGACCTTACTGGTGACGTTACAGGTAACATTACAGGTAACGTAACAGGTAGTGTTACAGGTGACGTAACTGGAGACTTAACAGGTAACGTAACGGGTAACGTGACAGGCAATGTCACTGGGGGCGTTACAGGAAACGTTACGGGTAACGTTACGGGTGACCTAACTGGTAATGTAACAGGTGACGTTACGGGTGACGTTACTGGCGATCTTACTGGTAACGTAACTTCATCTGGCACATCTAGCTTTGCCACTGTAACTACTTCAGGGAATGTGACAGTCGGTGGTGACCTCACTGTTAATGGCACAACTACTACTGTATCTACAACAAATACAGTTGTATCCGATGGGTTGATTGAGTTAGGTAATGGTACTACAGGTACACCTGCTAATGATGCGGGTATTGTTATTGAACGTGGTGACAGTGATAATGCTTTCATTGGTTTTGATGAATCAGCAGATAAGTTTACTGTAGGTACAGGTTCCTTTACTGGTGCATCTACTGGCGATCTTACAATTACTACAGGCACTATGGTTGCTAACGTTGAAGGTAATGTCACAGGTAATGTAACTGGAAACGTTACTGGAAATGTCACAGGTGATTTAACTGGAGATGTTACAGGCGATGTAACAGGAGATGTCACAGGTAATCTAACTGGCAATGTGACAGGTAATGTAACAGGAAATGTTACTGGTGATGTTACTGGTGGTTTGACAGGAGATGTAACAGGGGATGTTACAGGCAACCTTACGGGTAATGTTACTGGTAATGTTACAGGGAACGTTACTGGGGATTTGACTGGAGATGTTACTGGTGACTTAACAGGAAATGTAACTGGTAATGTCACTGGTAATGTTACGGGAGATTTAACTGGTGACGTAACGGGTAACGTTAGTGGTACTACAGTTACAGCAACTGGCACAGTAACTTATGGTAGTCTGTCTGATGGTACAATTACTGTAACAGCATTTGTAGACGAAGATGATATGACATCTGATAGTGCTACACTTATCCCTACACAGCAATCTGTAAAAGCTTACGTAGACACCGTTGCTGGAACAGCTAACAATGTTGTAGGACTTACAGCTACAGGTGCAGAACTTAATGCTGTAGCAGATGTATCTGCCATTACTATTGACACAAGTACAGCAATTGCAGCAGATGATGGTATTGCAGTATATGATACATCAGGTTCATCTATCGGCTACTTTGATGTAGATTTACTTGACACATATTTTTCAGGCACTACAAAAACATTAACAAACAAAACAATTACTAGCCCTGTTGTAACTGGGTTGCATCTGGATGACTCAGGTTTTACCGTAGAGGGTTCTAGTGCAGATGCAAACGAAACTACGGTAACATTTACAAACCCTACAGCCGACAACACCATCACATTCCCAGACAGTAGTGGTACTGTTCCTCTTATTGATAGCAGTGGTCATTTGATTGTTGAAAACGATGACCCTGAACTACATCTTATCTCTACAGATGCTGCTGAAAGTTATTTTAAACTTAGAAAAACCTTTGTTTCAGATGCTTGGGATATACAAATTGACGGGTCTAATTCAGCATCAGGTAGTTTTTTTAGTACAACTATTGACGGTGTATTATTTCAAGAACAAAATGTTGTTTCTAGCCTTGCTGATACAACATTCAAAGATACTGTTACAATTGAACCTAACGATATTGTGAACGGCGATGGGAGTCTACAAATAAGCAGTGCACTTTTAGGTGAAGCAAAAATTGTTTTAAACTCAAATAATCCCAAGATAGGTATTGGTACAACTTCTCCTGCCGTTTCTTTGGATATTGCCACAACAGACGCAATCCAAGTTCCTGATGGTACAACTGCACAGCGCCCGTCATCACCTGCAAACGGTATGTTTAGGTATAGCACAACAGATAACCAGTTTGAAGGTTATGTAAATGGTGAGTGGGGTGCTATCGGTGGTGGTGGCGGTGGAGACACGCAAACAGTCACAACTACTGCTACAACAGAAACAACATTAGCTTCGTATGCTAAAGCAGATTATGTTGCTATGGAAGTATTGCTTGTAGCTGATGATGGAACAGACCGTACAATTACAAAGATGCTTATTGCACATGATGGTACAACTGCAGTTGCCACACAGTACGGTGAAGTAAATACAGACACTGCACTAGCTACATATGATGTAGACATCAGTGGTACAGATGTACGTGTACGTGTAACTGCAGCAAGTACTACTTCAACAGATCATACTGCGATTGCTACACTCGTAGCATAATAACACTGCCAAGTGGAAGGTGAAGCATGGCAAACAATAAAGACTTTAAAGTAAAGAACGGTATTAAACCCACTGCTTATTACGAGGCGGTGGGTACTGTTACATCTGGTATAGAGAATTTTGTCTTAAGCAATGCTAGTTATACTGGCAAATCTTTTAGTGTTAGTTCTGAAGAAAGCACGCCAAGAGGTATTGAATTTAATAGTGATGGCACTAAAATGTATGTTGTTGGAAACGGAGGAGATAAGGTCTTTCAATACAGTCTGTCTACTGCTTATGATGTTTCAACTGCTAGTTATGACAGTGTTTTTTTTAATGTTAATTCTCAAGAAAGCACGCCATCAGCTGTACGTTTTAACAACGATGGTACAAAAATGTTTATCGCTGGTTATAACGGTGATGATGTAAATGAATATACAATGAGCACAGCTTATGATATTGCAAATGCAACTTTTGTAGATTCTTTTTCTTTTTCCTCTCAAGATACAGCTCCTCTAGGTTTTATTTTTAATGATGACGGAACTAAAATGTACATTGCTGGAAACAGTAGTGACAAAATACATCAATACTCTTTATCAACAGCATTTGATGTAAGCACTGGTAGTTATGACTCAAAGTATCTTGATACCGCCACTGTATTATCGGATACAGTACCTGTTGATTTGGCGTTTAACTCTGACGGGACAAAAATGTTTGTTGGGGGCAGTAGCCAAGAAAAAATTTTTCAGCTTTCTTTAAGCACGGCATATGATGTTAGTACTGCAACTTACGACAATATTAGTTTTTCTACTCAGAGTGAAGAGAGTAATCTGATGGGTTTTACTTTTAGTCCAGACGGTGCTAAGTTTTATATATTTGGCTCTACTCAAGATACTGTTTTTCAGTATTCTGCAGAATTAGATAGCAGAATCCTAGACCTATCCACAGGTTCAGTCTTTGAGATCACCCCAACGTCTGACATTCAGGTTGGCCTAAGCAACCCTGCGGCAAGTGGGACTGTTAGTCAGGCTACGTTGTTGTTGGATGGGGCGGTGAATGGGTATGACCTAAGCGGTGCTGCATATGATAGTGTGAGTACAAGTCTTGCTAGTCAGAATAACAGTCCGATGGGTTTATATTTTACTGATGATGGAACCCAAATGTTTATGGTTGGGGCTAGTGCAGATGAAGTAAATCAGTATACATTAAGCACTGCTTGGGATTTAAGTACACTAACTTATGTAAGAGTTCTTGCTCTAGCCGAGACTATACCTTCAGGTATTTTCTTTAAGGATGATGGCACTAAAATGTATATTGCTGGATACGGTGGTGATAACATATATGAACATACTCTAACTACTGCTTGGAATATATCTACAGGAAGCATTACACATACCTTAGATGTTTCTACTGTAGATAATATTCCTTTTGGTCTATTCTTTAAGCCAGATGGTACTAAGATGTATTTCTCAGGTGATGAAAATGATAAACTTGTAGAGTACAACTTAAGTACGGCTTGGGACTTATCTACAGCTACATTTAATCAATATTCACCGTCTATAGTTGCCAGTCCAAGACAACCATTTTTCACTTCAGATGGACTTAAAGTTTTTATTCCTAATAACTCCACAGATGTCGTAACAGAGTATAGCTTAAGTACTGCTTGGGATGTTTCTACTCTTTCTTATGTACAAGAATTTGATGTATCAAGTCAAGAGACTAACCCTTATGTTGCAGTCTTTAAAGATGATGGTACTAAAATGTATGTAACAGGTAGCACTAATGATACTATTTATCAATACTCTACATCATCAGCCTACACAGTCACCTACGACAGCACCCTACAGTGGGGCGGCGGCACTGCACCAGATAGTCCTGCGGCGAATGAAACAGATGTACTAACATTCAGCACCCGTGACGGTGGCACGACTTACCAAGCAGCAATAGCAATAGATGGGGCGGCATAATGGCTAACGACAAGGATTTCATCGTAAAGAATGCTGTTGAGGTTGGCGGTGCTACTAAGGTCACGCTGGGCGATGCTGCAAGTGCGGGGAGTTATGTAGATAGTTATAATATTTCCTCTCTTTCTTACGATAGTAAGTCAGCAGACGTTTCATCAGAGATAGCATATGCCGCTGGTGTAGCATTTAAAACAGACGGTACAAAAATGTACGTTACATCCGCTTCTTCTACAGGTGCGGGTGATGTTTTTCAGTATTCGTTGTCTACTGCTTGGGATATTTCAACGGCAAGTTATGATAGTGTAAGTTATTCAAACGGAAATATTTCCTTTGGTTACGGCCTTCAATTTAAGTCTGATGGCACACGGCTGTATATACAGGCTTATGAAGATGACAGAGTGTATGAGCACACATTAAGCACCGCATGGGACTTATCTACTACAAGTGCTACTGGAAACAGTTTATATTACGGAAGTCAGACTGGTACTTCGTATGATTTTACTATTAGCTCAGACGGTACAAAAATTTATGTCTCCGACAATGACAGCCCAATGTATCAATATACAATGTCTACAGCATGGGACATCTCTACAGCATCATATGACAGTGTGTCGTTTGCAGTTAGTGGTCAAACACCTGATGATGGTTGGTATGTTCAATTTAATTCTGACGGTACAAAGATGTTTGGTGTTAATGCTGATGATATATATCAGTATTCACTTAGCACTGCTTGGGATTTATCAACAGCAAGCTATGACAACGTAAGCAGTATAGGGGGTTTGTCTGCTATTACAGACACAAATAATTTTGTATTTAAGACAGATGGCACTAAATTGTACCAATCAAGATTGGGCAATGTATATCAATACACTTTTGGCAGCACAGTTACGACAGGCAGCTTTGATCTATCCACTGGCAACTACTTCATAGACACGCCCAGCGCAGACGTAGAGTACACCTTCAGCAATGCTGGGGATGTGCAGTCGTTTCAGCTAGAGGTGACGGGTAATAATTTAGGTTTTGATTTAAGTGCAGCAGCTTATGATAGCAAAACTTTTAGTTTTAGTTCAAATGATGCTACTCCAAGACAAATATATATAAGAGATAATGGTTTAGATATGTATATGGTAGGTTCTGGAGGAGATAGTGTTTATCAATACTCATTAAGCACTGCATGGGATATTTCTACAGCTAGTTACGCAACTCAGTTTAGTGTTTCTTCACAAGAGACTAATCCATCAGGTATATCATTTAAAACTGATGGTACTAAAATGTATATTAGTGGAGCTACAGGAGATGATATAAACCAATATTCTTTAAGCACTGCATGGGATGTAAGTACAGCTAGTTTTGATAATGTAACAGCAGGTTCAGGGGAAGACACTGCAGTAGCAGGTATTTTCTTTAAATATGACGGAACTAAATTTTATATGATGGGACAGTCAGGTACTGATATAAATGAGTTTGACATGACAACTGCATGGGATATATCAACAGCATCTTTTAATCAAAAATCTAGCAGTATTTCATCTTATGAAAGCGCACCATGGAATTTATATTTTAGTACAGATGGCACTAAAGTATTTGTTATAGGTACAACTGGAGATGAAGTAAACGAATTTAGTTTAAGCACAGCTTGGGATATTAGTACCTTATCTCACGTAAGAGTTTTTAGTGTAAGTTCTCAAGACTCTACTCCTACAGGTATCTTTTTTAAAGATGATGGTACTAAAATGTATATAACAGGTTATGCTACAGATGCAGTATATCAATACTCTACATCATCAGCCATCACAATAACATGGGATGCAGACATACAGTGGGCTGGTGGTACTGCACCTGATAGCCCTGCCTCTGGTGAAAAAGACCTATACACAATTACTACAGACGATGGCGGTACAACCTACATAGGTGTGCAGTCTGGTGACGCATTTAGCTAAGTGGAAAGTGAAGCATGGCTAACAATAAAGCATTTAAGATAAAGAACGGGCTAAGTGCCAAGCGGTACTTGCAGAATAGCACAGCCGTAGCAGCTAGTGATGTGGATATGTCGCTTGGCAGCTACTTCACTAAGACCCTATCGGCTAACACTACGTTTACCTTCAGCAACCCACCAGCGTCTGGCATTGCAAGCAGCTTTGCGTTAGAGGTAACGGGTGCGGATGTTACGCAAGGTTTTGATTTAAGTAATGCGTCTTATGATAGCACTTTCTTTTATATAGGTTCGCAAGAAA
>Ga0098056_1000406_pt1 | contig 18078 bp, 34 predicted proteins | sample 17BtaG_FD_92583 | JGI IMG/M metagenome (GOLD analysis project Ga0098056, IMG submission 92583) | Marine viral communities from the Subarctic Pacific Ocean - 17B_ETSP_OMZ_AT15314_CsCl metaG | ecosystem: Environmental > Aquatic > Marine > Oceanic | place: Subarctic Pacific Ocean | collected...
GGAGTCCTTAGCGGCGCGATATACCGGAACTGGATTCACTGCTACCACCATGCCCACTACGGTCTCACCTCGGGCAGCCTTGCGGTGGAGGTCGTAATACCTCCTTCTTTCCGTCCCAGTCTCCAGTGGGCACATATCTAATCTGTTGGAGGATCGTACAGCAATAAGTTGACCCTTGGTAAACTTCGGTTCAGACAGAGTTGACTCCACAACCTTCTCACTGTACTTGTTCATGCACATCTTTGTAAAGTCTCTTTTGCTAAGGATGTGCTGTGAGGGATTAGCGAGCACGTTAGCGCGGATATCACTAAAGTAGTTGCTACCATCAGGCGCAGAATCGTAATAGTTTGCACATATGATTGCGATCTCTCTTAGTTCATCGTTGTAGTCCTGAATCCAAGTGGCAGCAGCAGTGATCTCTGATTCGTCGCATCTTCCCTGAATGTCGTCAAGATATTTCCTTTGTCCTGGTGATAGTTTTCTGCCTTGATTCACCTGAGTGCGTATACTTCGGAGAAACTCCGCGAAGCGTCCTCTGGTAGTATTTGTAATAACGCCAGCAGCGAGTGCTCGGTCTACATTAACAAGAGTTTCTTGAATCTGTTCAATCATTTTATTTGCCTTCCATCATTTCGTTACAACTAATAATAAAGAAAACATTTTCAATTTGCAACCTTTTTTTTAAAATAAAAGTCGCTTGCTGTTTTGATATTGGATGACTGAACTCTAAGACCTCGTGTTTTCCCGAATTGGCATCAGGAAAATAACACCACCTTTTTGAAAGCATCGTGAACCCTCCCTCATCCGTAACCGCTGAGTCCTTTTTTTGTGGCGATGACAGTGCCATTGCTGAACATAACTAGATCTTGTGTTTTATTTAACTGTTTAAAAACATCAAACACTTCTCGCATGGTAGTTACCTTGCCAACTGATACCAGGTCATGGAAAACATTGCTTGCTGTTACATCCAAGTGCCTTGGAGACTGGTCTTGTGGCAGATTCTCCATTATCATTCTAGCGATTGACATACTACTCTCCAGTTTTAAAATAGTGGACCCGCTCGGATTTGAACCGAGGACCGATCGGTTATGAGCCGACTGCTCTTACCCCTGAGCTACGGGTCCATCTTTAAGTATTTTCTATATTTCTCAGGCATTCTATCAAAGTATTTTGTACCTGTCAAGGATTTTCTGCTTCTATTTAATTCGCTTGAGTGTGCTACGTTTATCAGAAAGTAGGGCGCATGTTGCCTCGGATTGAAACCGTCGATCTCAAGATTATCGTTCGGGTTCATACATATACTCTTGTAACTCTTTACCCCACTTCTTTTCAGAACTTTATTTAGGAATGATTGAAATGCCGCTGTATCTTCTTCTTTCATCTCTGCTGGAGTGTCACCTGCGAACAGAGCAAACAGTCCAGAACTATATCCGTCGTCTATCATCTTCTTAATGACGTCCGGAAATACCTGACTATTTGAATCAAATACATCCACCAGCAACCTGCCCCTTGTTCGTTCCCGCCTAGCAAAGGGGCAGGTTGCCATTCCCGAAAACTCCTCCCTCGGAGTCTCAATGTAGTTGATTAAGTAAGAGTGTATATTCTCTATTATTTTATTTTTGTCTGCCATATAAAAGGTCCAGTTTGTTCTTTCTTTCTTGCTCCGGTGAAGTCTTCGACCTCGCTATCACCATTCTAACCAGCGCAGATGCAGTGTAAGCATAGCAAGCAACCAGTAAAACGTACTCTACCCTCATGGCGTTGCGAACTTATAGAAGTTACGACAAACTGTCCTGAAGTAATTTACACCACCTTCATTATCATTATGCAACTCGTATAGCACTTTGTGATCACCTGAATCATACGCAGAGTCCATAGTGTCGTTAACAGTATCGACCATCTCGTGTGCTGCCTCTCTTACTTCTTCTGGTAGAAAAAACATCACCTTGTCTAATCGTCCCTTGATCATACAATTCATGATGTACTTGTAACTCAGTTTACTCTTAATCATCTCACCAACGTAGTTGACATACTTAAACTTGATAAGTTCACCATTAAAATCCATGACCCAACCCTCGTGATTTGACACTGAACGACCGTTAACTTCATCAACAATTTCATTCAGGGTCATCTCACGAGACTCAGGGCACAAGAAGAGGTGCGGCATTGCCTCACAGGTTTGCTCCAACTCTGCAACACTAAGAGCATTGCCACCGGAGTCATAAGCATTCAACAGGTACAGCGTTTCCGCGTTGTCATAATCAACAAAGACCTTAGTGTAGGGATGGATCAACTCCACTACAATGGTCATTAGTTTCTTTCCTACAGTCTTTTCTACCTGTTGAAAGTCCGAAAGAGAAAGCATATCGCTTGCAATCTCCGCACTAACTGTTCCAAATTTACCTCGGGTGGAGGAACACAGTTCACCGTTGTGGACAAAATATTCAATCATATGTCCATCTGCCTTCTCACGGGCGGTGTACTTACCTGTTCCAAACTTGTCTGTGAGTGCTGCGTATGTATTTTCTGGCAGTTCACTGTAGTTAAAGAACTTTTCGAACCCGCGACTAACGAGAACTGGTTCCTCCACACTGAAGTCGTAGATCATGCCACGCATATCGCGCAGGGGTTGTGACCACCCTCGATCTACTTCATGTAGTACATTATGTGCCTGCTTTGAGTAATTCAACAGAATCAATTGGCGCTCTTCATCGATGGAAAAACTCACCAACTCCCCTGGATTCTCCATGTCAGTATGCTCAAGGTGTAACAATTCCTTGAACTTCTGAGCGTTTTCTCTCTTGAACGATGCCCACTTGGTCACCTTGTCTTCGACAGTGCGAATCTCTGAGGTGATAAGTTTGGCAATCTTTGGCACGTTTGAATGTACTGACATGTTAATGTCCTTTCATTTAAGTTGTGAGAGTATTATATATTAACTTTATTTATTTGTCAAGACTTGTTTTAAGAAAGTTGCTGCTTCCCTTTGTAGTGTTTTGGCCAGGATTTCACGCCACTTTTCGCATTCGCCTTTTCTGTCTTTGTTTGCGGCATCCAATATAACTCATCAATAATCAACAAATCGTCAGATTTAAAAAACTGACGATTAAGTTTTTTGACACTTTCCACAAAAAGATTGCGGTAGTCATCAAGTTTCGTTTGATTGCTAGTGTGTCCAAGCGGCGCTGATGCAATCATGATTGTTGTGGTATTCGGGTGAGGGATTGTACCCAGACCAATATCCACCTTGTGCTGCTCCAGGGACTGTACCTGAGAACCGTGATTGAACCCCTTGTTGTTGTGACACTGGATATACTTGGCGGTGGCCACGTGTATTGAGTTATTTTTCATGCCTGCTTTCTCAAACTTCAAATTACGCGCAGACTCATGCAAGTTCCAGTGGTCTTGATGCTCTGTATACGAACAAGTGTCCGTAGGTAAGGTGGTCCTGTTTTGACTGTAAAACTCATTAATAAGAATTGCTGGTTTCGGTACGTTACTCCCCATGTATCCCTTAATGTAACGAGTCATTATCTCAACTTGTTTCACCTGGCTTAGGTTTATAAATTTTTGCCCGTCCTCATCAAAATCCCCGTTATGATAAGCATTCTTTAACTGGTCTACGTTTTGCTCTTTACTGTTTAGTTTTTTTGACTTTCCAAGATTGTTCTCAATAGTTTGTAACTTAACCCTCTCACTCGGTACGAAGTCGTATACGTTCACCCATATGTGTCCAGTGGGACACCCTTTTATAGAATTACCCCCTTGCTCATTTAAATACTCGACAGCGGTTGCTCTCTGGTTGCCCCATCGGACTGCCAAGTAGAAGTTACTTTCTTCGTCTTGGAGGACTGCCGAACAAATACCCTCATCTTGTCCATCGTGCTGCATCTCTCTCGCCAACTTTGCAACGTGATGTTGGTCGCGACCGTGGGCGCGAGTCTGTGAATACCTGTCGTATTGAAGTTCTCTGGTGGGGACCAGGTACTCCGTCACTTCACATATGTCCTTGTCAAGATACTTCGCTCTTACAGGACAATGCCTCTTGCGAGTAGCGATAGAGAGCGACTCAATCCATTTCAACCTTTTTCCAAAAACACTGTTTTTGTTTGGGTCAATTCTATCTGTTTGTTGCATTCTTCTTCCCCTTTGTTCTAATCATTATATGCTTTCCTTGATTGCTTGTCAAGACTTATTTTTCTTTTTTATACGTGTGGTGCGCCAAATGGATATGCCGAGGCAAGTACCACTCTTGAGAACTTAATAGATCTCCCGTGCTTCTTTGTTAGGTCTACCACCTTCTTGTCGCAAATCTTCCTGGTCGCTATGATCTCTTGACTTCTTTCTGATCCGACACGATAGCGAACTCTAACAATGTCTTCCGGTGTCTTCTTCATTTAAAGTTATCCTGAATCGCTTCGAAGATTATCTTTTCCATGTTAAGTCCTTCGTAACTCTTATCGGCATGTACGTCATTTGCGACAACCTCGATGACAGACTGGTCTTCAACTCTACACTGAACATTAGCATCATTGGTGAACATTGTCAAGTCTTCAAAGTTAACAACCCCAACTTTTCTCTTACCAGTGTCAATAAAGATCATGCGATCAAATGTCTTGCCTGGAATACCAAGGTTCTTTCCTCTGTGATTTCTCAGTATTACCTTATTCGTATGAGGTACGTTCGGTTGAAAAATAGTTCCCTGCAACTTACACTCATAGCGAAGTCCATCAGATCCTTCAAAGTCCATACCATCAGCAGAGTCGCCGACATACTTGAGGTTACCGTTACTATACTTATCGATTGCCATTTCAACAATCTCTGTACGTAATGGTCGGGTCTGATTACGAGTAAGTGTACTGACAGAGTTGATGACTCCGAACACTTTCTTCCAATTTACGTTCTTCTTCAAGTCTATCATTTATCTCCCCCTATCATCAGTATCTCTGTTGCCTTGGTTGCTGTGTGGGTGTCGTCTTCTTGTTTCTTCTTTCTACCCACGGTATATGTTATATCAAAGTATTCTATTTTGCAACCTTTATTTCTTTCTTCGAAAAAGTTATCTCCCCAGTCACGATTTGATAACAAAGAATATGCTCCACTATCGCATGAACGATGAAAGAAGTCAAGCACTTTTTCTTGGAAATCGTCACTAAGTTCAGTTCCATAGTCAGCAAACGTCTTCTCAGTATCAGATGCGGATCGATAAGGAGGGTCTAGAAATACGTATGATCCCTTGCCAACCTGCTCGATGGTTTCACTGAAGTCGCTGGAAGTTATTACGGAGTTCTGCAATGCCTCGTGCCACAACATCACGTTCTCTTTGTCGTAAACTTCTTTATCATGTCGCATCAGTCCGCAGGGCGTGTTGAATCTTTCGTGCCCTTTTCCCAATTGCCATACACCATTGAACGCAGTCTTCATCAGGAAGTAGAGAGTTGCTGCCTCCTCGGTCCTGGACCAATCGCTATAGTCCTCTTGGTACATCTGCCTAACTTTAAAAAAGAAAGTCCTTCTTGTCTGCTGTTCTGAGAATATCTTATGCCAATCATATTTATTATGTGGCAACTTATACTTCTTCTCTAGGGCAGCATCCTTCATGCCATCTGGATCATCAACCCATTCTACCTTACCTGATGATCTATCTCTACGCTTTGGTGGAGACAGAGACATGTATTTTGTTGCGAAGCGATCAACGATCTTTACGAACTCATCAACATCATCTCTAATAGATTTGTATATGTTTACAATATCAGGATTGATGTCATTTATGTAGAACTCCGCATTTGGATTTGTTTCGTATGCCCATATAAACATGGCACCACCACCAAAGAAAGGTTCGTGATACCTATCGAAAGACTGTGGCATGTGCGGCGTGTATTCATTGTTTATTAATTTTGTCTTGCCGCCTGCCCACATAAAAAGTGGGGTCATGCCAACCCTCTCAAGGTAGTCCTCATGATGTTCACCACTTCCTGATAAGACATCCCTTCGGGTTTCATAAAGAACTTGTTGTTACTGCCAATAACTTTCTTAGCCAGGAGGCGCAGTTTGTCTAGGCACTCACCCTTTTGAGCACCATCACCGGTGCAAAAAGTCACGTACTGCACGTCTTCATTGCAAATCTTCGCAACGCTTGCGTTCTTGAACCATCGTTCGTAGGCATTGCCTCTAAGGTTCTGCTTCTTACCCTCAAACGCCGCAACAAGATTGCCACTAGAGTCAAACCATGCGCCACCGTCGGGCGAGAATCCCGTGAAGTTGCCGCCCAAGAACTTGTTCTTGTGCCCCTTACCAAACATCTTCACCATTGTTAAAGTTGGAAACTCGTTGGCGAGTTGATCTCTCGCTGATTTTAGGTATTTGTCAAGTTTTTTACTTTGCTCGTCAAACGCTGTGGTGCCTGCTTGAATACCGCCGTTGCATCCTTCATCTCTTTGTGATTTGTGAGACATCATTGTCTCCTTTCGTAGTTTGTTATTAGCAATTCTTTGCGCTCTTTTTGCGCTTCTGTATATACCTTACTAGATCGCATTGTATATGTCAAGTCCCAATCATTAAAATAATAATCTGAAAACCTTTTTCTTAAAACTTCATTTGAATTGTAAGTGATCATCCAATCATGCTCACATTTAACTGAGTCTTCATAAAACCTCATGTGATCAAATCCTGAGTGCATGTCCCCATTCTTTCCGTACAGGTCATCCTTGATGTCATAAGGAGGGTCGAGAAAGATAAAACAATCATCTGCACCTTTAGCACTCAGCAGATATTCGTAATCAACATTAGTGATCTTCCAATCCTTGATGAGTTTAGAATATGCTGGCAACTTATCGATGCCAGTCATACTGAAGTTCTGCTCTGATGCCTGTTCTGAGAACGAACTGCTTTCACCAAGTCCTGAGAAACTACACTTGTTTAGTATGAAAAAGTATACTGCTTTCGTAAAGTCATCCACACTGGCAATCTCTGACTTTGCCTTGCTGAACAAGTCTCTGTGATTTTCAATGTTATCAAGAATAGAACTGTCCCACTGGGACTTGTCTATCTTTTCCTTCCGGAGAGGTTTCGAAACATATTCAATAGGACTCTTGATCCTCGCCAACTCCTGATGTAATGCTGGACCTTTGTCCCTCAATTGAACCCAGAAGTTGTAGAGGTTATAGTACGCATCATTAACCCACACCTTTGTATTTGGTCTGGTCTGGGTTACATGCAATGCCATCGAACCACCTCCAAGGAAGGGTTCCCGAAACTCACTAAAACTCTCTGGGATGTCTGGACTTAGTTTCTTGATCGCCCTCGATTTACCACCTGGGTATCTTAGTGGGGTTTTAAGACTCACCATTGTCTCCTCCGAGTTTACTTTCTAAGACTTCAAGTCTTTTTTTGTTTTCATTGATTCGCACAGTATTTAGGTTGATCACCTTATCAACAACTCTAAGTGTAAAGTACAGTGATGCCGCAAAACTAATTGCACCCACAGTCCAAAAAATATAAAACCAAGTCATAAACAATATCCTTTCGGTTGAGTAAAAAAGCGCCCTGGGTAGGATTCGAACCTACGACCTGCGGATTAGAAGTCCGATGCTCTATCCAACTGAGCTACCAGGGCATTTGATGATGTAATCATAACACACTTGTTTGTGTTTGTCAAGAAAAAGTATTTCTTTTTCTCGTTGGAATGGTTTGTGTGACATCGTGGTTGATGCTGGTCTTTCTTGCCAGATCTTCTTCCAACGCTGTTATCTTATGCAAGATGAGCAAAGTCACAGCGAGGTTAAACGCATTTACAAATAAAAACAAACTATACAAGTGACAAACCTTTCTCTTTAGTTTCCTACTGATGCCTGGGGACACCCTAACATAAAAATAGCAATGTGTAAAACAAATAATCTCAAAATCTTTTCCTCCTGTACCAATCGTATGCAATGCTTCCCAAAAATATTGCTGACGCTAAAACGACAACTTCACCAATCAAATCTAACATAATAATAACTCCCTCCGTGACCTGGACAGTATCCTTAAAAACTTTGCTCGAACCCAATCACACTCCCCTGTGACCAGTTTAACCCTACATCTATATTCATCCCTGTGCCACTGGTATTCTTGAGCGGAGGGCAAGTCATGGATTCTCTTGCTCTCTAGTACCATACCCGTTTCACCCGCAGCGCCAATTGGTCCCACAAGTTTAACCAGGTCACCGGTGTCGAACTCTTGTCTAATCATAGTAATCAAAATCCCAACCAGCAAAGGGATTGTCGTACTCATCTGTGTCGACCCCCTTCTTCTGGTCTTTCTTGCGAGAATCCTCGCGTTTCTGTTTTTCTTCTAAAAACTTTCTTCTCAAAACTTCATACCTGTCATTCTTCTCCATGATACCATCTGTCATTGCAGGTAGATAAGAGGAGTCGGCACCGTCGTACACCCTCACCTTTTTACCGGTCTTGAGGGTGATGACGGGATCTGAATCTTTCACATCGGGGTGTTCGGTGAATTCTCTAGCAGTCAAATCTTTCTGCACTACTCTCCTTCGACCATTGTGATCTTCGACGGTCTTGAGTTTGAAAGTTCCATTGGAGGTTGCTTTCACCATCTTACGTTGCCCGTCAGACAAGTAGGAGATCATCTCGATTGTTCTACTCTCTCTTATTTTACTCACCTTACCCAGATTCCTTCGTTACAGACATGGTATTCATCGCATACCTGCCTTTCCCTAGATTCGTTCCAGCAGTAATATTCGTTGCAGACCCTGACTCTTCCCGTAGTCCAGTAGCAATCCGTTTCGGTGTATTCATAATCAGGGTGGTACGGATCACACTCTTCGTCTAGTACGATAAGGCACCCCTGTAAAAACATAACTAAAAACAAAATATACTTCATGATTTAACCCTATGCAGTTATTTGCAGTTCCTTAATACGCTTACATAGATTAGCATATTTTCTTGTGACATGTCCAGGCTTTTTTTGTTTAATTGAAACCAACATTGGTTCTGCCCACTCTTCGACCGATGGCACATATACTAAACATTTACCCTCAAACGTGGAATACTTATAAAACATGCCCTCAAGATCTCGCACGTTTGTATCGAAAAGATCGTAATCTTCTACAAAAATAACTGTCTCGCCTTTTTTAATCTCTGTCACTTTTTTGCCTTCTTCTCTAATGAATGAACTTTTACTGCTAACACTATTATAGTCACCACACTGAAAATGTCAAGCAAAGCATTAACTTTTATCACATCCCAAAACCACATCATACAATGCACCCCCTATACTAATTAGTAGGAAGTTTCTTTTTACTGCGCTCTGAGCAGTGCAATCCATGAAGATCCACATCCTTAAACATTGTAAGTCTGCTTCTATTTATATCTTGGTGTGCCCCATAAGGAAAGAGGCACCTGACGGTCTCGCCATCAATGATTTTTGTGACGTACAATATACTTCTTTCTCCGGTATATTCATGATACCAGTTAACCAGGTCTCCCACCTTCATGCAATCTCACGTAAACTCCACAACCAATGCTGTTCGCGGATGCCGTTTGTGAATAGGATTTCGATCTGCTTGCCACTCCACGACATTACCATCCCTGGTGTTGCAGTGTCTACAAAACTAGACCACTGCTTTTCATCAAGTCTCACAAGCATACCTTTTTTTAAATCTTTTTTCTTAATCTTCAATCTTGAATCGTCGCGAGAGGTGACGAGCAATCTGGTGACAGGTTTGCAAATCGACTCCTGCATTGCTCTCTCTCATGACCTCCCTAACTTCAATGAATATCTTCTCAAAGATACTGACCGCTTTGTCATGCGTCTTGGTGTCCAAGTTGTCGATAGTGTATCCAGAAGTTTCAGATAAAATCACTCCATATCTATCAGAGCATTCCATCTTCCACTTGTATCCTCTTCCTGTTCTTTCTTCTTTTCTTGTAAAGGACATTCTTGTTTTGTCAAACTCCATTCTTTAAATGTTCTTATGGTTCCTGCGTTTGCGCCATTCGATAAAAGAACGTTGTAAGAGTCTTTGCTCAAATAACCGACGACTTGTCCGAAAACGTTCAAAGGTCTACCCCAGGGGTAATCTCTGAGGTAGACCTTATCACCGATATTATATTCTCTCATACCCTAAATAGGGTATTTTACACTACTTTAACCAGTTCAATCTCAAAATTGAGGTCTTTTCCTGCCATTGGATGGTTAAAATCCACTGTGACAGTCTGCTCATCGATAGTGTTGATCACTCCTCTCACTGGTTGAGAACCAACTTGTCCTTCGATCACGACTCCTGTCTCAAACTGGAATCCATCAGGAAAATGTTCCTTGTTGACTACCTGAATTCCCTCCGGATTGTGATCTCCATAAGCTTCACCTGGTTTTAGAGAGATGTTCTTTGTTTCACCCATCTTCATGCCTGACACAGCACTGTCAAAACCAGGGATCATCTCCCCAGCGCCTACAGTAAAACTGATAGGTTCTCCTCTTTCATATGAACTGTCAAACGTTGTACCGTCATTGAGAGTTCCCTTGTAATGTACCTGGACAGAGCGTCCTGCTTTTGCGATTGTTTTCTTTCCCATTTTATTTCTCCTGTTTATATAGTATATCAATCTACCTGTTAAATAATTCTACTTTAAGTTCTCAACTGGATTCCCCTCCTTTGATTATAGAGTGCTTCCAGCACACTGGTTGGTACGACTCTGCTCCGCCGACCAAAATATCCTTATCTTGTTCACCTAATCTCTTTGTGTAATAAGCATCTCGATCACACTCTGAACACACAGCAGGGCACACGTCTATACTGGTCGCCCAAGGCAATAAGTCCTTCACCTCCCTAAAGGGTGTATACCCTGTTGGATGAGAGGACAGTTGCAGAGTAGACACGAGGATATTCTTGCCTCGCCTGTATAACTCAAGACACGCATCTGAGGATCCTGGGATCATAAACAGTTCATCGACTGCTATCACGTCTGCTTGCATTCCCTGCTCCAATATCTCAGATCCTGACTTTACCAATATGGATGTGTGCTCCTGCCCTTTGTGCGTAACCACCTTGTTGTCCGAATATCTATTGTCGATGTCGGGTTTGAACAGAATAACATTCTTGTGCTGGTACCTGTATCTTTCTAAGGCGGCGAGCATCCTAGTCGTCTTTCCTCCGAACATGGGACCAGTAAAGATTTTAAGTTCTGGTGGTTTCATTTCTTCAAGTCTCCAAAATGTCCTTAATCATTTCTTCTATCTCTAAGGGGGATACAGACGAGGTCTGTTGTTCGTCGATAACTAGATCAAACGTTTTCGGGACATACTCACCCTCGAAAAGGACGTGTTCGTTTTCTGCAAAAAACTCATAACAGGTTTCGGTCTTGTCTTCTGACGTAGACATTTTTGACTTGAACTCCTCAAACAGATCTTCATGCCGTTCAAGTATATCGTAACCCTCCGACTCCTCAAGATACAAATAAGCAGCGATTGCTGTTGCATCCTCGATGCTTGCCGCTGTCCTTGACGTTGACGTTATATGTGGTCGCTTATAACAGTCGATTGTAGAGACTGCCGTCACAACGTAAATTGGGGCACCGTCGTCGGTTGTGCCGAGTCTCTCTTCTTTGTCCCTCTCCTTCTCTGCTTCTCGATTATACCTAGCAACCATCTCTTCTATCGTCTCTTGATGGGTAGTATACTTCTTGACAACGCACCCAATGAGCGATGCTTCGAATCCAATGTGGCGCTTCTTGCCCTTGAACATTGCCTTGAACTCATCCTCTGTGAGGATTTGTGTCGTAACGAAACTGGTTTGCCAGGATTGATCGCTCGCTTGGACAATTTCATAACAATGGTTTGGAGTAACCAAGCGTTCGTCGTCATCGTCAAGAACAATGTGCTCCCTGGTGGGAGAATCATTGGCGAATGCTTTCTTGCCTGGTCCTGAATAGCAACTAAACATATCAAGGTTTCCGATGCCTTTCACAGGCGTTTCAGAAGACTTGTTCATAAAGTTCTTTGTTCTGTTATAAGTCCTCACGATAGCACCTGGGACAATGCCCTTCTCTGTTAGACTTTCTACATAACCTTCCCTCACCAAGGTGCTTACCTTTAGGTAAGTTTGGAAGTCGTTGCTCAACTCTTCACACTGCTTGCGAGTGTGCTTTGGATTTCCACAATAGGTACACGGCATTATCTCTTTCTCCTCATTTTTCTTTTCAGATAAGAACCTATTTCTGTTTCTGGGTCTTGGTCGACCTCTTCCAACCCTTCTTCCTCTTCAGGTTCGATGATGTCCCAAAACACATTATCCATATTACTCTTTCCATACAAAGAAGTCAAGTGTTTTTTTAAAGTCACTTCTGTTCTAAATGGAAAATTAGAAGTTTTGGAGTTCCAATCTCCGTTGTCGTAATAATAAATTGTCGCTTCAATCATAACTAAAAACCCTAAACATTGCGGGCCCCGAAGGGCGTCTTTCTATTTCGTAATCCAAATTGAGACTCTCCACTATACTTATAAAATACTCTGTGTCCAAGTCTGTGCTGTAGTTAAATGCGATATTGAACGGCGGTTTGATGAACTTCTCAAACTTCAGAAACTTGCGTGCTTGCTCTTCAGATGGATTCTCTCCTCTGAGGTCAAGCGTTCTCATCTTCCGCTGCCTTGTCCTGTATTTTGCTGCCTTTACATATGATATTTTTATCTTCCCGAGATCAACGTATTCCCAAAAGTCAGACTTTCTTACACTTATCATCTTGTTCTTAAACAAGTAAAACCACTTTGCTCTAGTCTGGCGCATTAGAATAGCAGATCCAACGTCCGTCATTATCACGTCGCCTCGCTTGACGTTGTATTCATACTTCATTACCTCGTTCTCCAAAAAATATATCCCTGAAGTATTCCCAGCGCAATTACCATTGAAATGTAGAACCCTTTGTTGTCCATTGTGACAACTGCTTGCCAATCTATACTATCGAACAGCACGTTTCACAACCTTTATGTCTCCTGACCATACCCACTTCCTCTCTCTACCAAACAAGACCTTCAAGTTTCCTACTTCGTTTGGTTCTATCAATATGATACCAATTTTCATTAACGGTTTCAACAAAAAATCTTCATCCCAGTGAACATATTCTACCAAATCGCCGCGCTTCAATCCTTATCAACGCCCCATTTAAAATTATACCATATTCTTTCGTGAGTATAATACAAGATCGTCTTTGTTAAAACCTCGATACCGCTGAATGCTGCACCAAGTTCAACGCTTCCGGTCAGCAACCACGCTAAAATAAAAGTATCAATAGTGCCTATGAGTCGCCACGTAAATGCCTTAGCAACATGCCTTTTCTTCTGAACCATCTGTTTGTGCCTCCATGTTTAATATCGCTCGGTAACGCAATAGTCCGAGTTCTTTCTTTTTGCACTCTAGCATCATATCATAGTCTACCCCATAGTTGTCAACAGGTTTGTAAATATAATCTGAATGTGCTTGTACTCTAATCTTCTCGTCTTTCTGTTCTGCTCGTCGGGACTCTGACAGGTGGACAACTGGTTTGACGCCATGCCACGTTGACGCAGCAAGTTGCACTGCTTCGCCCTCAGTCTGACCACCCGTACAAAACCTGTGATGGTGATAGTCAAATACGATAGGGATGTGGATTGCCTTGTGAATGTAGTCGTAAAGATGACGAGTAGACCACATCGATGCCTTGTCATCATTCTCAAGAGTCACGCGGTTCTGGGTAGTTGGCGATAACTTAAAGAAGTTACGACACCAGCGATCAGCAGTGCCTGCGAAGTCTCCACCGTAGGTGCCACCAACGTGAATATTGATCTTAGCATAGGGCGTCTTTTCAAGTCCCATCAGGTCGAAGACCTCTGAGTGTGTCTCTAGTTCCTTAATTGTCTTGCGGACTGTCTCTTCGTTGGGAGATCCCAAAACATTGAACGGTCCAGGGTGAGTTGTAATACGGTGTCCGTTCAACCCTGCAAACTCGCCTGCTGCATCGAGGGCAAGAGCGATCTCTTCGAAATCAGGAAGATCTCTAATATTGTATTCTGAAGACCACGGGAATAGATCGGATGACAATCGGAAGAACTTGATGTTGTTCTCTTCGTTCCACTCTAGTATTGTTAGGAGATCTCGACAGTTCTGAAGTGCAAGTTCTGAGGCGTAAGCAATACCTTTCTCTTTGAATGTCTTCTTCACCATTGAACGATTAGTAGTAACGCGCTGGGACTTAGGTAATCCAGACAAGTTCATGTTGATGCAAGCGTAACCAAGATTCATAATGTGACCTTTCTTCTTATTGTTTATAGAATATAGCAGACTGGTTTTATAAAGTCAATGACTATTCACCCAAAATCTTTTTCTGAATTGATCTTACTGCCATTCTCTGGAGTCGTGGAAGTTTCTCGTATGTTTCCAGTTCTACGCCTTCCTTTGTCGTGAAGGGTCTATTGTTGATCCTAGTCATAAACTCGCCTTCTTGACCCATAGACAGGTCTCCTGTCATGTGTTTCTTGCCGTAACCAGGAAACTCAGCGTTGTTTGTTCCAATCAAGTGCACACCTTCTCCGCCTTTTGGAAAAACTATGATAGAGTCTTGGCAAAACTTCTCACCCAGTGCTGCATGCCTGCTGATGAAGTCAGGATCATCGTTGAGGTTTACGCAAAACAAACTATTCTCTTTCACCTCTTTCGCCAACGGAGTATTGTACTTCTCTATGTAAGACCCATCAACCTTAGTGACACCATACCCGAGTCCGAGCAATGTCGCCTTGAGGTCTCGGTTCCTCTCCATGTTGTCACCACCGATCTCTGCCTTCTCTGTACAGTCATCTGATTCGTTAGCATCATCTCTGAACGCTGTGATAATAACACAGTCGTGCTCTTCGATGTGCTTGTAGATTCTACTTAGTCCAGATTCATTTACGAATCCTCGCCATTCATTTATAATATTTTTCATGTCAGTCATTGTTTTCTCCTTTTACCACCAACTTTCCTGCCAAACGCAGTGTTTTACGGTCTCCCATGGACCAAACTTCTTGCATTCTGCAAGAGTGTACATCTTTAATAATTCTCCACCAAAGGTAGAGACTCCTGGTTCTAGTGCCTTCTCGAACTGGAAGTGCCACCATTCTGCACCAAGGTAACTTCCGCCTCTTTTAAATGACCTTCGCGACTTGATTGGGTGAAACCCGTGTTTCTTTGCGAGATCCGTAAAAGAAAAGAATCTGTCCTCTACTTTTACTTTAGTATTATTGTAAGTATACCCGAGAATCTCCCTGGTGTCAACACTTTCTTTACTGGTCCTACACCAGACGTTCCATTCCCTGTCTCCCACTTCTTCGATGACAAACATCTCTTTCTTTGGATTGTTCATACCCGAGTCAAGTGCCATATCGAATGCAAGTCCCGTGTAGTGAAGAGACTTCGATGATCTGCTTGCAGACTTCTTACTGTCTGACAGTGGTCTCTTTGCTCCAGCAGAAGTGATGACACCACCTAGTGACAATACTTCCTCTCTAAGGGCGCTATACGCCTCTGCAGCGTCTTCTCTCAACCTAAAGTGTGCATACCCTTGACTGCCCTTGACCTGGTCTGTATCCACCTTTATCCACTTCATTTTATCAGAAGGTTCTTCTGGGTCAGGGTGGTCACCTATCTCAAACTTGAGGTTCCCATCACCTGCTGCCTCCAGTGCTTCGTTTAATTCTTTTAGGGTACCCTTGCCCACAATGCCATCGGGATGAAGGTGTGACGCCTCTTGAAAATGCTCTACTTGAATCTCAGTTGCCGTACCGAAGATACCATCAGCAGTACCGGTGTTGTAACCTAGTGCGTTAAGTGCCGACTGCAACTCCCTAACGTCTTCTCCTCTCGATCCCTTCTTGATGATCATAATACTGGTCTCCCGATATACTTTACCCAAGCAAAGCGTGGTCTGCTTTCAAGGTATTCTTCCTCTTGATCGTTGTCATATGCCTCTCTTTCGAATAAACAATTGTAGTATGCGTCTCTGCCATTTCCATATCTGATATATCCCGCCAACCACTGCAATCCGTATAAAATCCAATGGAATACGAAAAGGCATTCGAGTTGCTGCTGAAAATGGATCGTCTCGTGTCTTTTGGTTTTCTCAGACAATTCTCCCCTGCACCAAACCCATATCGCGAAAGAGTTCGCCCACACATCAATAGGTGCGACTTTCGACAACCAAATTGGAACTCTTGAGTTCTCTATGAAAAAAGGTTTTAAAGATTTTAAATTCATTTGATTTCCCCCCTATCTTTGCACACCCACAACCACTTCTTGTATACCCATCCGTATCCATTTTCAAAGTAGTTCTCATATTTAGTTCCTGGTACCATCTTTACGTACGCTTTTTCAACTAGTCCTGGGTGTTTTTCTTCAAATCTTATCAAGACACCCATCCACTCTCTCCTAAGAAATAGACAATGATTAACCAGATCACCTATCTTCAAGTCTCTTCCCATATACTAACTAGTGTCGCCGGATGGATGTTGGAGGTCGGATTTTCTGTTCTGAATGGTCTTTTAAATAAAACACTGCGCAAGTAAGTATAAGAGCCCACAATATAAGAGAGAGGGTCTCCAGAGTCTTATGCGATAGTTTGATAGTTTGTAACCTCCACGATCTTGGACAGTACGTACTTATACTTAGATGCGACATCGGGTCGCTTCCTCTTTTCTGCGTCATTGAAGAGAAACTTCACCCTCTTAAACAACAGTTCACAGTTTATATAGAACTCTATTGCATTGATAAGCACGGTTATGCCGGTGTATCCTAGAGATTTAGTCCTACCCGAGAACCAAGTCCTATCCTTGCAATGGTTGCTGAACTCTAGTTTCATCTCCATCTTCGATTTAAAAGACACGTCCCTACGTGCTTTATGATCGATTTGGAAGTATACGTCTTCCAGTGCAATAGTGTTGAGTGATCCGAACTCTGCACTGTAATGTCCCACAAGTGAGTTGAACCCGGCATCGATCATACCAACACCAGTGCCCGTGATGGTAGATATTGAATCTCCGTCTTTCACAGATATCTCTATTTTAGAAGTTCCTGGTTCTTCAAGAAGTTGATAAGAAACAAGTTCAAGTGACTTCTGATTTGTCAAGAACTCTTTAAAATACTGCACAATAATATCAGTATTCATACTGTCGTCTTTTCAAATCCTGATGATACTTTAAATAGTTTTCTGACGCCTTTGGTCTTTCTTATCAACCTCAAGATCGAAGACTTGGCGTCTTCCGGTGAGCGAACCTGCCCTGGCAAACTAGGAATGAACTTAATCTTAAGACCGGCAACATATTCTGACTCCGATATCTTTTCATTACTCACCATGATAGTAACGACTGTGACGCTAGGTATAGCACGGATGTCTGCCACAATATCTTCAAGTCCTCGATATCCCGTATCCGCTCCGGACTCTGCCTGGTAACCGAGCATAAGGTAGAACTGATATACACCCGTCTGTCTTGATCGGTCTGCTCTTTCCGATGTTAATGAGTCAAAGTATTCTTGTATTTCTTTCATAGATTATCCCAATAGTGTGTTTTAAGTAAATAGTCGAAGAAGAAGAGAAAGAGGGCAAATACTCCTCTATTTTACTTTAGCAAAAAAGTTGAATTAAAATTATAAGTACAGCAAGTCCAAAACAAATCAACGTCTTAGGTGTAAGCATGGATTCGCCTAGCAAGAACCATGTCAAAATAGGAAACAGTATTAAACCTGCCGATGAACCGATAAATCTTGCAGTCCACGCAGAACCGGTCTCATCAACAATGAGTCTCCATGAATACCAAAATGCAACAGAGCAAGGTGCGCCCAGAAGTAAAGCGGTAATCCACGGTTTGTCAGACCACCACTCCGATAAATACTGTGCGTTCAACTGAAACCACCCTATCGCTTGTCCAAGAAAAACCAGCGCTATCCCAATGTAAAGGTTCATTAATGTATTTCCAGACTTATAGAAGACTTATAAAGTTCTTTTTTTGAAGTTGTCAATGCCAATAGGCACTTCCAAATGTTTGAGATTTCAGGTTCAGTCAGATCTAAATGACCAC
>Ga0098056_1000419_pt1 | contig 17716 bp, 35 predicted proteins | sample 17BtaG_FD_92583 | JGI IMG/M metagenome (GOLD analysis project Ga0098056, IMG submission 92583) | Marine viral communities from the Subarctic Pacific Ocean - 17B_ETSP_OMZ_AT15314_CsCl metaG | ecosystem: Environmental > Aquatic > Marine > Oceanic | place: Subarctic Pacific Ocean | collected...
AAATGGTTCGTTATCTAGGATTGCTGTGATAGTTCCATGTTCTAAACCTGTTGGTTTATGTCTAATGCCTGCTTTATCAAGTATAGCAATCATTTCATCTGGAAACTGTTCTAGTAAGGCCTTTAGCCGTTCACGTTTTTCATTGTTGCGTTGAGTAACATCATCACGTCTACTCGGATCCCAATTGGTAGCAACAAAGAAACTGTTAGTCCATATCTTACTGCTAGACGTGCCTAGTTGTCTTTTATAGTTTGCTAAGTTTTCTTCTTTGTCTATGACAGGAATGCCACATATTGAATCGGTGTTGCCGTAGTAGTCTGAATCTATAATACCTTGAATAGGAATATTTGCACGTTCACAAACTTCTACCCAGATACTCATTGCTGAGTTACTTCCTAAAAATATCAATTTAATATCCTAAAAATTGGTGCTGGCACTCGGATTCGAACTGAGGACCTACGCATTACAAGTGCGTTGCTCTACCAACTGAGCTATGCCAGCAATATAATTAGTTATCTATTCTTTGCAGTATGGACCAAATTTTAATTTAAACAGTACTGCATCCTGCTCGTTATAAAAATGTATATCAATCCAATCTTGCCGAGCATGACTTACCCAACGAGCACCCGGTACTCCAAAGTTGTCAACCACCCAGGCCATGCGTTCGTTCCATAACTCTACTTCGTCACGTGTACGCCAATACATTCTAACTTTGTGCATTACTATTTCATTCATTTGCTAAACTTTAACACAAATAATTCTGCTTGTCTACTATCTTTGAACTCAATCCATTCTTCTAAATTATCTTTAATATCTGGAGTATCACACTTAAAAGTATACATTGTCCCTGGTGTTGCTTGATATTCTTCATACAACCATTCTTTATAAATTTCAAAGAAACTTTCATTTGCCCACCAACTCAATATCATATCTTGAGTTAGACTATCTCTTTCAACTACTTCAGTAAAGAAATACTTTTGGCTAGCAAACCAATAAGGGTGCATTGGTATTTTAATCTTTTTTTGCACTAAACTTCATCACAAACATTTCAGCATCATACTCATTTTCAAATACAAAATATAATGTTTTGCGTCCTCTAACTATACATCGATATTCATTTGTTAACCACAAGGCTAATTCATTATTTAGATTTTCACTTTCCATAACCCATTCTTCACGATGTGACATAAAGTGTTTTTTCAGAATATCCCAAATTGGTTCTGCAGGAACTTTAATCATTACTTGCGATTCTCTCTATCATGCAACCAAGTAACAAAAGCATACTTGGTTCCTTTGGTAACTGGCCTAGCTTCGTGTTTAAAAGCAAAGTTACTAGGAAACAATACTAACATACCTGGTTCTGGTTTAATGGTAATATTCTGATTTGTAAAGTGCAACTCTCCGCCTTCAAAGTCGTCATTGAGATATAATAAACAACTTATGTGTCGACCTAACCTAGTATTACCGTCATAGTGAGCTGGATAATGATCTCCTTGTTTATAACGAACAATACTGTAGGATTCGTTGGTATAACAGTTTTCATTTATACCATAGTCTTCATAATAGTTTTTAGTGTAGTTTAATATAGTTTGATGTAGTTCATCAAATATAACGTGCAGTAACGGATTGGGTGAATTCTTTTTAAGCCATGTTAAATTAATACTATCACAATGCCTTTTAGCTGAGCCAACAAAAGGTGCTTCTTGCCAATTACATAAGTCACGAGCTGGGTCGTTGGCTGTTTGTTCTAATATGCTTATAGTACCTTTAGGATATACCCAGGTATTACGATATACATTTATTGCACCTCCTAACCGTTGATCAGCACTAAACATTAAATTTTTCCTTTAAGTGGTACCAGGGAAGTCCTTGTTTAATTTCATCTTCTCTCCATTGGCAGTAACCTAGATTGTTAAGCCATTGTTGTCGTTCAAACTCTAGTATAGGATTCTCAATAGTATCTAAGTCATGATTGCTTACTGGCCATGCCATAGAACCTGAACATAAACTAAATGTAGGTATGCCAGCCATAACAGATTCAGTTAAAGCATTTGAATTTAATCCAACATCTACATATGCCTTGTCAAGATCACGTTTAAATCCATCTCCACCGTTTGAACCGTTTTCTAAAGTTCCGCCATCACAGTTACTAGATATTTCAATGTTTTTAAACTTGTCCTGTATTCCTTTAAGGTATGCTAGAGTAACTTCTTGCTTTAACGGATGTATACGAATACGTATTGTTCTTTCGGTATACTGTCTAATCTCTTCAATACAGGACCATATCCAATCTTGATACTCTGTCTTTTTCTTTTTAACAATTCTATGTAAACTTGAATCACCTGGTCGCTGTAGACACAATAAAATATAACCTTGTTTGTTATGTTGCCAGGGTTTAACTTGTAAGTCTTGATCTTGTTTTATCTGTAACCATCTATCTTCGGGAGAATTGATATTACAGTAATCAGCCTGGTCTTGAAAGTAATGATTCCACGCCCATCTATGATATAACTTGTCCTCATTCATGCCTTGTCTAAACACAGCACTTTCGGTAACTATGTAAGGCTTACCTGAATCAATTATATATTGGTATTGAGCTCTTAGGTCTTTGTGCTTATTTTCTTTGATATTAGCTTGTATAAAGCAGTCTGCAGACCTGATAGTGCGTTGATCGCTCCAAGGTACTAACACGAAGTTGTCTAAATTAGGTAGTGGGTGTGTACGCATTGATCCTTCAATGCCAACAACTAATAAATCACTCATACTTACTTTATAAATTGATTATAATGATGTAAGTATTTATTGGAAGTTTTTTGATCACCTTTTAAAGTCAGGAACACACTTTCTTTATTAGGCTTGCCTATTTTCATCCAACGTAGACCTGCTGGATTATAATTGTATTTGAAACTTAACTCTCTAAGCACATCTTGATCTCTGCCATACTGCCAAAGATTAAAAGGCTCGCTAATTAGTAAATTGTAATAATCACGGAGAAACACCGGATTGTTAGTAGCAAAGAAGCCCGCTAGCCAACGATCAGCTTTAGGGTGACGTAGTATAGTCTGTCCTTGAACTACTTGATCATATTCTTCTGGAAAGAATGCCTGTGTACAAATTGAATCTGCATCAACTATCATTACGGATTGATTGATATATTCTTCGTAAGCAACTTTAAATCTAACTGCCTGAAGATATGCAGTCATACTATCTTGTGTTGGAAAAGTACGATGCTCCGTGGTATATTTAACATAGTCAAGTTGGGTATAACCGTCAGGGTTAACTATGTGAGCATGTAGCTCTAACCACGGAACAAAGTAGTTTAACGATCTAAGTAACGGTACTGCCCATTTTTCATAATACGCATTATCGCAACCTATTAATAATGTTCTTACCCCCATTTCAGTAAAAACAATTCTAACTCTTTGTCACCTTTAAGATATATTCTACAAGGATACATATTTGTCTTGGGTTGGAATGTCCAAATCTGATTCATCTCACGATTTGTTCTTTTCAACTCTTCTAATATATCTAAGTTGATGCTGGGACCAAAGTCGTCCCAACACCATTGTTGTGCAATGTAATACTCCCAATAGTTTTCGTAATTATATTGTCTTGAGAATTCTACACAGTGCTTAAAAGAGGGAAACGCCTTCCATTGCTGGTTAGTACGTTTCACCTTTATACTTTTTAGTCTATCGCTCATGCCCAACTGAACCTTTAAGGATATACTTACCATACTTTTCGTGGAACTTGTCAAATGACTTAATTTTAGTTGGACTAAATTTTAGATCATATGTAGTAAGAGCAGTACGAACACCCATAACTGTGATTTCAGTTTCAAAGTTTTTCATCATGTATTCAAAGAAGTTATCAACATATCTATTGAATTCTGCTTCTGGTGCATCTTTATCCTGTCTTTCTTTAAGCTCATAACACATCGAAACAACCAAAGCATACATAGCTGATATATCTTTAACTTTAAGATCTTTCTCTTTACCTTCAAGTATGTCTGTTGGGTTTGGCATTTCGCCAGCAACTTTTCTATGTGCCATAAATTTAACAGCAAGTCCTTCACCAATTGCACCAGCAACTAGATTAGTTAGTGTTGCTTTGTCAGTAGTATCGTCATCAAGCAGTTCACTAACAAATGTCCATGAACGAGGTGTAGCAAATGAACGACTAGCACCTTTTGGATCAAAGTCATATAAGTCTTGTTTACTTGAAGCAAGATATCCAACTACATCTTTATGCACTTTACTTTTAACTGCCCAGTGTTCCCATGAATCAAAGTCCACTCTCATTTCCTGATGAATAAATCTATTAGCAAGTGGAGTAGGCATTCTATAAGTAACACCTTTATCTGATTCTCTATTACCTGCGGCTACCATAACAACATTGTCTGGAAGATGATACTTACCAACACGTCTGTTTAATATTAATTGATATGCCGCGGCCTGTACAGCAGGTGCCGCTGAATTCATCTCATCTAAAAATAGTACAACTACAGGATACTTACTTGCAGTATCTTCATCAGGTAAATCAATTGGAGGTGCCCAATCCATTACACCTGTGTCTTTGTTGTAAAAAGGAATACCTCTGATGTCTGTAGGATCCATTTGACCTAAACGTAGATCATACATTAGACCGTTGAGCTCTTTAGAAACTGACTCAACTAGTTCTGATTTACCAATACCTGGAGGGCCCCATAAAAATACAGGACGTTGTTTGTTGAAACATTTTAGTAAACTGTTTCTTGCCTCTTCTGATGTTATTGTTCTTACGTCTGACATATTATACCCTTTATAGTTGTTTTCCTGACTTAGTAATTATACTAAAATGTGATTTATTGGTCAACCACTATTTCTTGTGTATAGTCTTCTTTGTTACCTAGTTCGTCTAAGATCTGTTGATCTTCTGGTGATATCTCAGGAATCTCTCTAGCCAATCCATCAAGTGCTTCAAGCTCATTAGGCCCTAAGTATCTTGTAGTACCATCTTCATCTGGTGCAGGTTGTATTGCACTTTCAAAATCTATAGGTCTTTGAAACTCTTGACTGCCGTCGTGTTGTTTTGGATCGTGTTCTAGTTTGAGGTCTAACGGATTAAGCCAGTGCTGATAATCACAATATGCACTTATTAAAGTAAGTGCACCAATGACTGCATAAGCCCATAATTTATATCGTAGGTACTGCTTGCTTGTTATTTTCTTCTTTAGTTTCATCTAACTGCTTCTTCATCTCATTCATAAATTGACTGAGTTGTTGTGTTATTTTATCGATATCAATAGGTTTTTGATAATGACAAAAAGTTTCAAATTGTTTAATCTCACCACTGATCGCTTCACACTCTTCAAATGTATCGTATGATGGACCAGGTTGAAAACCTGATGCTGTTATTAACATTAAAGTTACTACTGCTTCATTCATCATTGATTCTCCTGTTTATATTTTGCTTTTAAAAACCATTTATACTTGTTGAAGTAATCTCGCGGACTACCTTTTGGCATTTTACCTTCCCATGCTAGACATTCTTCTCTGTATTCAAACCATTTCTCATTGATCCATAATCTAAATGCACTGTCGGTTGTCTCCCCAAAACTAAACTTAATCTCTTCTTGATGGAAGTTGTCACTCATTACAGTGACCTAGCTTGAAAAAGTTTCCATTTCATACTAACGTATTGTATAACCTTTTCAACTAGACCAATCTTCCAAGCCCATAATAGATCCATTATCAACATACCAGCTACTACACCAATAAAGAAATCAAACATATCGTCTCCTAAAAATTAGTTGCCCAGTTTAAGTTAGGGACAGTAAACTGGGTCTGTAAAGTTGTCTCGCAACTGCGTTTGATTAAAGTGGACGCTACCTACCCGGAATTATACCACTTATCCTTATTTCTTAATACTATTATAGCAGTTTTGGATTTTATGGTCAACCAATAAGCTGAATTAAACCGTACGTATCAATTGCTGTGAGTAGCAAATAGTTAGCGAGCATTCCAAAACTTCCTCTAGTGATTGCGGCCCAAGAATAAAGTGAACAGCCAACCACCCAAAATATGTATATGAGTAACAGTGGAGGATTAGGTACAGTTAACGCCATGATAATTGAAGCTGATATACTCAATGCCCATGCTATAACTTCAATTACAAACCTCACAGGATGACTACGCCAGTCTTTAGCGACAAATTGTGCTACCCTACCTAATAGGGGACAATTACGAACCATAGACTCTTTTTACTTGTTCTAATGCCTCTTGACAAGGAGCACATAATTGCACACCTTTAACTGCTAGACGTCTAGCTTCAGGGATAGTATCACCGCACTCTTCACACTCTGTTGCACTAGGTCTTTTTGCTTGTTCTTGTAATTTACGATTAACTTCAGCAATATGATTCATGTTATTGTGAATAGCATGAAGTTGTCCCATGTCTTCTTCAGACTCGTTACTCCATTGAAAGTCGTCATCATTATCTAACATTTTTTATCCTTAAAAAATAATTTCTTGTAACCAAGGATTGTTTACTACCCAGGCTAACAAATATAATGCCCAGGCTGATGTTCCATACACAATCGCTTTTAGTAATAGTGAACTCATATTTATTAAATTATTCTTGTATCATATCCTTGCTTGATCTTGGAAAAAAATTTTGGTCATCTTGCTCAACCTCTTCCTTCCCATCTTGCTCTCTTTCAGCTTTCCATCTCTGTTCAATAGCTTTTTGATTATGATAGTATTCTAAATTAATTAATCCAGCTTCTATTTCTTTGAGTGCAATCACAGTTGGCTTGTGATCACCACATTCTTCCTCTGAGATTCTAGGAGTACTTCCTCGTTCAATAGCGTGTGCTCTTGCCGCGGCTACTAAATTTAATTCATATATATTAGGAATTTTTTCTTTCATTGCTTCAGTTACGATAAATGCTCTACTCATTGCGATCTCCATTTAAATAATAACGCTAGTATAACACCAGGTTAATTAAAAGTCAAGCAGATTTAGATAATAATACGCTCATTGATCTACCACCAAAAGCATAGTTATTTTTGATAGCTAGTTGTGTAGATATAGGATAGTGTAACTCTGTAGGTAAAGTCATATTCCATCCAACTGGATTGCTAAGTCCGTGTATAGGCGGAGTAACTTGATCTCTTAATGCTAGTGCAGTATACGCAGTTTCAATGATACCACTTGAACATATAGTATGTCCAATTTGTCCTTTGTTAGCTGTCATAACACGTCCAGGTAGTATACTTTTCATTGCATTATATTCAATGATATCTCCTACTTCGGTTCCTGTAGCGTGTGCATTAATATAACCAATATCATCTAGACTAGCATTTGCACTCTTAACAGCTTTGAGTACTGCTTGAGTTGCGGCCTTGCCTGCGTGATCTGGGGAAGTCTCGTGTTCGCCTACAGTAACAGCACCAACAGCTAGTACTGAACTGTATGGTGTTTTATGCCAACACTCACGTTCTAGTACCATTGCTCCACTGCCCTCACCTAGCACAAAACCACTACGCTGATTATCAAATGGTCGACAGTCTGTTGATGTTAATGCCTGTAAGTTACTAAAGTAAAATGCTGATGTAGCTTCTAGAGGCAAATCACCTCCGCCAACAACAACTGCATCTAATTCTGGATCAGTTTCAAGCATGCGTTGTGCATAGTCAATTGCTGTTAGTCCTGTTGAACAAGCATTGTGTACCATTAGACTTGGCCCTTCAAATCCAAACACACGACTAATGATTGCAGACATATGTCCTAATTCAAAATTTAATGTTTTGCGTGGAGGGAACTTAGTTTTACCTCGGTACATTGCATTATTACCTTCTGAACGTGTATGGCTTGAACCTATTGAACCAAATATAACAGCAACACGCTTGCTTCTAAGTTCAGCATCCTCAACAGCCTGCCAGGTGGCATGTAGTGCAATACGAATACTTGGATCTAAGTGTCTCCAGTCCTTGGCAAATTCTGGTATAGGACAGTCAGGAAGTTCTAATAAAGGTGCACCAAGTGGTACAGGACATTTACTAAGATACTCTTTAAAGTAATAGTCTTGATCTTCTTTGCCAGTCCAACTTATAGGACGTATACCTGTTTCGTTGTTTAGCATCTTTTGCCAAGTTTGTTCAACGCCTACACCTAAGCTGTTGACAATACCTAGACCAGTAATGCTTATTGGTTGCATATAGTTAATACCTCTTCGGTTGTAAGTTCAGGAGTAAATCTATGACATAGTAAAATACGTGTATCTTCGTGTCCACTAACGGGTCTATGTGGCACTGTGATGTTTATTATTACTGGCGAATCCATTTCAGCACGATCTATTTCCGTTGCAGTTTGTTCTTGATACCATAGACCAAATCTCAACGTTGGATCATATTTAAATCTTGAGTGTAATACTTCTGGCGGTACATCAGTTGGCAGGCGTGTTTGATCTATCTCTGCATCGTACCATACAGTCCAGGTATTGTTGCAGTTTACGAAAGGCATATTTAAACTATATCTTCTAACATCAATAACAGTGCTGTCTACATGAATATCCATTGGATTACTAGATTTATTAACTACAGCAAAGGCTGTTGATGACCACTTGTCTAATATACCTTTACTTTTAAACCAATTAGCTAATGTAGGAACTAACGGTTCAAGTTCTTGTCGTGGCATCATTGAAAAGTCCCACCAGGATGGATCTGGATCCTCTAAGTTCTGATCACTATGTTTATGCCAAAGTAGTTTACGAACATTTAAGAATTCCTGCTGAATTTCTTCCAAACAATCTATGTTGAATTTAGTGTAAAGCCAGTCTGGATTCCAGGAAGTAAATTGTTTCATGCCAGTATTTATACACCAGGTATCTGTGGGCATAAATATTGTCATGTTCGACTTAACCCTTTTTATTATTGATTTTATTGTTATATGGCACATTACAGTAGCTATTCAGAGTATATATGTACATAGAGCAATCGCACATTCTTATATAAAATTTAATCCTGTAGTTGAAGGATTATTTAGATTTTGGTTATGGGCAACAGTAGCATTTAATTGGCCTGGTTGGGCAAAACACTATGCCACACATCATAGAAAACATCATAGATATTCAGATTTAAAAAACGACCCACACAGTCCAGTACATCAAACATTTAAAGAACTGTCAGATGCTAATACACATATGTTACCTGAAAGCGATCATTATATTAGTAAAGAAGAATATGAAAAGTATGCAGGTAATGTTGCTATACACAATGATACATTAGAACATGTTTTTTGGAAGTTTCCTAATTTAGGTTTATGGATACACATAGTTATTCAAACATTGTTATTTGGAGTCACTGGTTTTGCTGTTGCTGTAGTATATGCTTTATTTCACAATATGTTTATTACATTTGTTGGCAAGTGGGTGATACATAAAATTGGTTTTAACTATGCAAGTACTGGCAAAGATCAAAGTAAGATAGTATTTCCTATTGCAGTTTTATTAGGCGGAGAAGAACTTCATACTAATCATCACAATGATGCATCACGTAGAAACTTTGCAGTGCGTTGGTTTGAATTTGATATAGGGTATTGGTACTGTCAGCTATTGGTTACTTTTAAGTTAGCTCGCTGGCTATAAGTTTTCTAAGAACTTATCCAAGCTACCTATCAAAGCAAGAAATGTAGCATCCTTTTCAGCAAACAAGATTAGTTCATTTACAAACATTTCTTTCTTACCTCCAAATCTAACATAGTAAGGATTATCTAACTTACGATCTAACTTTAGTAATATACCAGGTGTTACTCTCAATGGCTCGGGCAACTTCCATGTATATGATTCCAATCCAATGTCGTTGGTAAATGCTAACAGTCCTTCAACCGTAATTCTTAATCCACCATTAGAGTATTTTGACCACCACCATAATTTTAAAGCAGTCTCGTACTCTGTTGGATTTTTAGTTAGTTGACAAAGCCTTTTAGTTAGACTTTGTCGACTTTTTTGCATCTGTTGGAAAGACAGTCTCACCTTTGTTTAGAAGTACTACTGAGAACTCGTCTGTTTTGAATTGCTCGTTGAGCTTTTTTGCCAGATTAATGGCGTGTCCTGGATTACTAAATGATACTTTCTTATATTTAGGTCCAGGGTATTGAACAAGATAGTTACTTGTTTTTAAGTTTATCGGTCGGCCTTGATAATAGATTGCCCATATACCATCTGATGCAAGTACTTGCTCAGTCTTATATGTTTCTTTATCTGTTATCTCAACCAGTACCGTCGGTTTAGGTCTACTCATTATGTTAATTTGCCTGAATAATATTGTACTATTATTTATCAAATTAACTAAGTAGTTAATGATTACGTGGGATTAAAAGTCCTCGCCTTTTACTTCTACACTAATTGCTTCATCACTGCTTGTGCCATCTTGATATTTTTTTAATTCTAACAGTAATTTGGTGATGTCTTGGTGTAGATTGTTTGCTTCGTTTAGACTCATAGTAAAGTCTTTGGCATTTTGACTTTGGAAATTTTTAAGTTTTTCTAAATATCGTTGTATATAGATCATGCTTTTACTTTTAATAGTTCTTTTTGTGATTTATATGGTCCATGATGCTGATACCTTTGTAAGGTAATTAGTTTAGGACAAAAGTCTTGACGCCATATCTTATTTTGTTTTACTAGATACCACCCAGCGGCGAACCAGGATTTTGAGTTTTCTTCTTTAGTAAAGATAGGTGCTTTTTGTTGTAATGACCAAACACCATTAAATGGTTTATCATCTGTAGGATATTGATGAACTTGATTTTCATCTCTCTGTTTAGCAGTAATTTGTCTGTCAAACATAATGTTAACATTGGCTTTAATTCTACCTACGTTTTTATAGGTAAACACTGAGTCTCCAATTTTAAGTTTATATCCTTTACTTGCTTTATTAATTTCACCTATGCGTTTGTCACCTGCTGTTAAGACCCAAAACTGATCTTTCACAATGGGCTTTGCATGTATAGTTACTTTAATATCTGTTAAGTTTTTCTCGTTAGTTTCAACCATAATCTTTTTCTGGATAACCTACGTTCATCCACTCCGCTATTGTTGTTGCATTATCACTCAATTTTACTAAATTGTACTTACCACAGAATTTTAAGAACTTAGTTCCTATCTGTTGTATTGTCTTTGTCTGCTGACCATATGCTATTGTTTCAGCAATTTTTATTTTAATATCATCTGGTTGCATTGTCAAGTCTACTAGTATTCTATTACGTTCATAGTCATCTAACACACGATGTTCTTGTTCATTATGATCAACCCAACGCTGTAACATTAAGTTATTCCAATTATAACCTTTGTTATCTCTATCGTCAAATGCTTCTAACAAGCCTACTTTGTTACGTGTACCTTTTTTACGTACACCTGGATAAGCACTAAACACATTGTCTGTTGCATCACCTCGCATACATTTTTCAAATAGAATCCATTCAGGATTAGGTATTTCTTTTGGTTCTTTAGTTTTTCTATCTATAACACGATTGCCTTTTTTATCAAATATACCTTCAAGCGTGTGTAGCTCATCTGATATACCATTATACTGTTTTACATTGTCTGCTAGTAGTTGATAAAAGTCTGTGTCTGAACTTACAATAGTATGTTGATCATTGGGATGACTCTGTATCCAACCTGCTATTAAATCATCTGCTTCTAGATTAGCATGTTGCAGTGTAGTGCAGTTAGTTTTATCTTTAATAAAGGATGTTAAGTCATCAAATGCACCCCAAAATGCTTCATCTTCTTTTTGTTCACTTTCTGTCTGTGCTTGTCTAGCTACTGATCTATTCTTCTTGTATGGCTCATAAAAGTCTTTACGCCATGAACGTCCTTCTAAACAGAATATAACATGATCTGCTTTCTGATCACGGAATGCTTTATTGATACTTGCCAGGGTAACATGTATTGCAAAGCTGACCTTTTCTTCAAGGTCACTAGCTCTATACGCTGAATGCCTAGCTCTAAAAAATGTATTTGCTGTGTCTATTAATAAGTATTTCATTTTATTATTATATGATCAAACGAGTTTATTGTCAATGATATAACGAAGTATTTTGGTTTTCCATAGACTATGAGCATCACTACCATAATGATAACTATTTTGAGCTACTTTGTCACAGCCATTATCAGTTAACCATTTATCAAAAGTTTCATTATAATCATATGGTGCAATATAGTTGAGGCCCCAATCTTTTTGTTCTTTAATATCACCAAAGTGGCTGTTACAATTAAAGAATAAATGATTAATATTTTTTTGTTTGAGTTCTTCGTGGAATTGCCAAATATCTTTGTGTGCTTGTTGTGTACATTTTAACCAATCTATATCAGCAATAAATTGTTTGTATTTGGTTTTGTGACTGTCTGGAACATCATCTATACCACTAGCATTAACTTGAAAATACGTTCCGTCGATTAACCATTCTTGTCTTTCCCAAGTTGACCAACCAATAACTATTAACAGTTCTTCTTTGCCATCGTATTGTTTTAAGTATTCTTTAGTAGTTCTTATGATACGTTCGTTGCCTGATGCAGATTCTGCTAGACAGTGAAACTTTGCATTTAATGGTTTTGCTAATAAAGCTCCCCAACTTAAAGGAATATTATCTGGGTGTGGTTTGCGTCCTTGATAAACATACTTAGGATCATCTTCTGCGAATGCGTAAGTATTTACAATTTCAGCACCGGCAGTGTGACTATCGCCATTGACTACAAGTATCATCTAGTACTTCTGTTTGTCTGCAATAACACCACGTACACCGCCTCTAGGATCTGCACAATCGCCGTCTGTGCGTGGAATCATATGTATATGAGGATACATTACTGTTTGTCCTGCTGACTCGCCTACGTTTTGTCCTATGTTAAACCCACTGCAATAACCTTTTTGATATAGATCTAATCCCCAATCATATGCTTCTTCAAAGCAGGCTTTTCTGTGCATCGGGTCATCTACTTTAGGAACAAACAATAAGTGTCCTTTGGTTACAGGATACTTGTCTTCAAATACTAAAAATAATGGATGGTCCATTATTGGTGTTGATTCAAACCAAGGAGTATCTTCTAGTTTCATATTTTTTTGTTAATCCATCTAATGAGTGCGTATACCACAAGTGCCATTAATATATAAATGATACCGTCCCACCATGATATGTTGTTTAATAAATCTGCTGTAATAAATGATAAGTCCATTATTTAACCTCCGTATAACCGCCGCCTAAGTCTTTCCTGTTGTCTGGATCTGCTTGATACTGCTCGTATGTTTCTTGAGCAACATTACGACAAATAGTTTGGAACCAACGATCAACTATTTGTATATCAGTTTCGTCTTTCTTTTCTTGATACCCTGCCTTAATTAACTTAGCAAGAAACAAGTCATTAAACTCTAGTTCAAAAGCACCGTCGTTGATTTGTTCTGGATTAATATCCATGCTAATCACATTAACATATGGCTCACCATTGTCTGTGGCAATATCCATAGCAGTTTTCTTTTTGCCTTTTGTCTTTTTAACTGGTTCTTTTTTAAATACTTTTTTAATTTTATCAAACATTAAAATTCTCCGTGATGCATCTTTTCGTCCATATTAAGTTCCATATATGCGTCGTCAATGAGTTCTATATCTTTCATTAGTATGTAATCTTCCCAAAACTCTGTCAACCACTTACCCATAGTATACTACCTTTTTATTAATTTTACAACAATACTTGATAAGTCAATCCACCAATACTTTTTAGCCAAAGACCAATTTCCTGGCTTATCGTGATGATTACCATGAAAGCCCATGCCTGGTGCTATAGGTTCTATCCAATACCAATTCTGTGCATGATCGTATCCGTTATGTTTTCCTTGGTGTGTAATGTAGTTAGCTAGTCCTAAACAGTAAGGTGATATTATACTTGGAATAGCAAACCAAACTAACACAGTTGTTAGATCAAAAAACGATAATAATATAGCTGTTGTAAACCATAAGCATATTCCTTGATGATTAGTTAACCATATTAAAAATTTATCATTTTTAAACTCGTACTCCCTAACCATAGGTTCCCATCTAGTAAAAAACAGATATGATAGCAGACCTCTTTTTGGAACCCAGGGAGAATGTGGATCACCTAATCCGTCACTGGTTGCATGATGCAATCTGTGTATAGTTACCCATTGTAAGACAGGTGGGTGGCATGTTATATTACCTATAAATGCTAATATGTTTTTAATCCAACTATTAGTTTTAAATGCCTTGTGAGCTAGTAGTTTATGATATCCAATTTCTAAGCCTACTAGATATATAACGTAATGTGCTATAAAAATCCATAACAAGTCAATCCAGGCGAATTTGCCTAGAATTAAAAATACAATTGATGTAATACTGACTGCCCACTGCCAACTAACTTTTCCTGGATTGTCAAGCAAATCAGATATTATGTTCCCCAAGCGTTTCTCCATATGTCAACTTGCAGTCTGGGTGAATATCTATAACCTCTTGCCATAGCTAACTCAGCAACTTGTGCTGTATTTAAATGATAGTCTTCAGGTAGTCCACCGATAGGCATTAAGTATATTGGTCCTTTGAATCCTGCTGATCTATATTCTTTTACTGCACGATCAACATCCTTAACATCTTCTTCAGTTGCTACTACGAACTTTAAGTATGTATATCCGTAATTTTCGTATTCTGTGACCACATTTGGAAGTATAGCTTCTTCCCACTTCTCACCTGAATCAGGTAGTTTAGCACTTACTGAAAACGTTAACTTTTGATATCCACGTTCTTCGTGCCACACTGTTTTAAAGAATGTTTTAAAATCTTCATGCAATGGTTGTGTACCATTAGTTTCAAACGTAACGTTTTGTAAGCCGTTATCCATACATGATGCAATTAGTTCAGGATAGCTACGTTGCCAACCTAATAAAGGTTCGCCACCTGTAATTACTAAGTGTATATCTTCATAATTATCTTGTGTCCAAGTATTGTGAGGAATAAGATCTTCCATACGCTCTTGAACTGCACCAGTTTCTAATACTGGAGACAAATGCTTAAACTTTGGATGCCATGACGCATAACTATCACAACCTGTTGGAGCCAACGGCAGTTCCTCATATATCTTAAACTGATCTACTCGTTCAGCTATTTCCTCAGGAACTGTTGTAGTTTCGCCTTTGGGTAATCCAAATCCTCTACATTGAAAGTTACAGCCAAACGTTCTTAAGAATACACTAGGCACACCAGCCCATTTACCTTCACCTTGTAAACTATAAAATATTTCTGCTACTTTAAGTTTTTTCAATTACTTGTTCCTTTCTGTATCGTAGTATTCTTTAGTGTGTTCATAATCATCTGTGTTTTCTACATCTGTAGATTCATCTAGTATTGCACACTCCTTGCCCAATGGACATTCATCTTCTTCAACTTCAGTCATAAGACTAAGTACCCAAAGAATGACGCCTACTACTATTGCACAAAATAATATCCATAAACCAAAAACTAATAGTCCTGTACTCATAATGTTTTCCTCGCTTTAACTAGTAAATGCCACCCTAAGTATTCTTTAACTGCTTCACGCATAAGTTCTGGCATTGCTTCAAACCATGGTTCTAATTCAAACTTACCTTCTTTATACTTGTCTATATTATACATGAAACAGTGTGCTTGACGCAACCTTTCTATGGTAAATTTTTTACCTAAAAGTTGTTCAATTTCTTCACTGGTATATGCTTCAGCATAAGGACAATTACTCTGTGCTTCAAACTGATCTAATCCTTTTCTAATCATTGCATACTTCCATGAGTTCTTAGCATAGACCATAAACTTAAATTCTCCACCGGTATTTAGAACAGTGTGAACGTTTGTTATAATTTTTTCTATGTTGGGAAAGTGATGTATAACTCCGTATGAGTAAACTAAATCAAATGTACCTAATTTTTTAAGTTCATTTAAGTTAGTCATATCAATATTATAAAAGTCACCTTCAAGGTCAAATACTTCAAAACGTTGTTTGGCTAGTGTTAAGCTTTCATCACTTAGATCAATACCTACATAGTGAGCACCATTTTGTGCAAACTGTTGTGCGTCAGTTCCTATACCACAGCCAATTTCTAACACACGCTTACCTCTGTATTGATGAAACTGTGGAAAGTCTAGGTTGTGTGGTTCTGCTCGAAAACGTTTAGCAGTAACTTCATTGAAGAACTCTCGAGTACCAACTTCGCTAGTTCCGTGTTTAACATTACAAGGTTGATTGTTCCAATAATCTTTTATTTCTTGTTCTAGATTACTCATCTTCGTTAGACTGTACTGGCTTACCGGTCTCTTTGTCAACACTGTATACTGAAGTATGTCCGTTAGGATCACTGGCTTTTAAATATTTCCACACATCTTCGCCATGTTGTAATGAGTTTTGTAAATGATCATTACCGTCGCCTATCTTATTAAGATACCACATAATTCTAATAGCTTGTTCAAATCTACTTTGAAGCTGATGTGGACTATTTAGATCTTTAGGATTTTCAGGATTGCCTTGCAGTTGTGGTCTATTATTATATGTTTCATCATTGTTATTGCCTGTTAGATCAAAACGATCATGTGTACAGTGTACATCAATGTTTTCTACAATGTTGCACATGTAACCAATCTGACTAATTTGTGCATCACTCATTTGGTGTGTGCTTAATGTGCCTAACAAGTAATACCATTCCTTAGGAACAATAGGAAATATAGCATATGGGTGTTCAGTTTGCTCTTGCATGCGTAACACACGAAACTTATCTGTGTGTGTTGCTACTATTTCATCCCAATGATCTGTTTCCATAATGGCATCATCGTTCCAAAACATTAACCAACGACCTTGTGCATATTTTCCTAAATAGTTAACATATTCATTTAGTCTTTGGTATCCAATTGGTGGTGTTGTTACCATTACAAAGTTAAGATCTCTTTCTTTAAATGCAGGCATTACAGTTTCAGCAAAGTAATCAACTGATTCTTTATCATCATTGTCAAGAGCTATACGATATTCAATTCTAGTATTGTCCTTAGCTCGATCAATTAAGGATAACAATGAACGTTCTGCTAGTTTGCCTCTACCTCTAGTAGGTAGTAGAACAGATATATCAACAGTTGTTCCTGTCAGAGCTGATGCATCTAACTCCATTGCCACCAGTCCTCCCAAGGAAACACTTGCCAAACATTTTCTTCGTGTTTGTTAATGACCATACTTGAGTAATCAACATCTTCCGTACTAGCTTCATTGTTAATTAATACTGCATAAGTCACTGTGTCAGTCCCCCATACATCTTTGATAGCTGTGAGTGTAGCACCTGTGTCATTGATATCATCTATCACTAACACTCGTTTGCCTTTATCAATACCAAATTCTTGTTTGAGTCTAGATAAATCTTCTTCGCCTACATGGTCTCTTAGACTTACTTTTACAGCGTGCATTGGTATATCTAAGTACTGTGAAACCAACACAGCGGGCGTTAAACCGCCCCTTGTGAGCCCAACTACACAATCAATAGACTGCTGATCTACGTGTAGTTGTCTAATAATGTCCTGTGTCATTTCTTCAACTTGTTGCCATGTATAAAATGCTTTCTTAGTCATCTTTATTCCTCAATGATACCGCAGTGGCAATGGCCACAATCGCTACCATGATTATTATTCCAATAATTGCATCTGATTCCATTTAGTCTCCTTG
>Ga0098056_1000422_pt1 | contig 17677 bp, 30 predicted proteins | sample 17BtaG_FD_92583 | JGI IMG/M metagenome (GOLD analysis project Ga0098056, IMG submission 92583) | Marine viral communities from the Subarctic Pacific Ocean - 17B_ETSP_OMZ_AT15314_CsCl metaG | ecosystem: Environmental > Aquatic > Marine > Oceanic | place: Subarctic Pacific Ocean | collected...
GCGGCAACACAGGCGGATGGCAGTCTAGTTGGAGCAAATCTTATTGAGGTGAAACATGGCAGTAGCAATGGAGAAAATTCTAGCGTGGAAGATCATGCCGCGCATTATGATGTTGGTGATGACCATCATGTATATACGCGTGATTGAGTGGTTCATGTCACTACCCCAAGACGTCGTCAGCACACAGGCAACGGCGTTGACCGCAACGGTAACAGGCGCACTTACGGGTGCGTTTGCTGTATGGGTGGGGCATGAAAAATGATACAAGCATTATTTGGCCCCATCGCTAGTCTGGCAGGTAGTTGGCTAGACGCAAAGACAACGAAGCAAGCCGCCGAAGCAAAGCTGAAGCTGACTGAAGCAGAAGCAAAAGCAAAGATCATGCTCTCAGAGAAGACGTCTGTCGCAGACTGGGAGCGCATCATGGCGCAAGGCACACAGAACTCTCTCAAGGATGAGTTCGTAACCGTCATTGTGCTGATCCCGGTGATCCTCTGCTTCATTCCCGGTCTGGAACAAACAGTAAAGAATGGCTTTGACCGTCTGGCTGAGTTGCCGGAGTGGTACACCTACCTCGTTTATGTCGTCTGTTGTGCCGCCATTGGTATTCGCGGTGGCAAGCAGTTCTTCGGAGGTAGAAAGTAGAATGGATAATATTAAGTTACCGATTGCTTTGGTTATCGCAATGGCAGTTCAGTTAGCAGGCGGCGTCTGGTGGGTCTCACAGCAGGCATCAACCATATCAAGCCTCGAAGAAACTGTCAGTCAGCTTGGCTCTCGTATGGCCATAGAAGACAACATCAACTTGAAGCGTGATGTTGCAAACAACAACGACGACATTGGCCGCATCTGGGATGATCTGGAAGAAGTCTGGGAAGAAATCTCAGGTCTCGCATCCATGATTTCGAGGGTCACAGAAGTTCAGCAACGCGTCGCAATCATTGAGAACGAACTCAAATATATCTCGAATGGCGTGAGATAATGGAGACTTGGCAAGCATTCCTCCTCCTGATGGTCAGCATCAACACCATTGTGAACTGCTTGCGTCTGTATGTTGAAGTAAGGAAATCATAATGACAAACAAAGCTATGAAACTTCTGCAAGAGAAATGCGGAGTAACAGCAGACGGAGCCTTTGGCCCCAACACTGCACGGGCTATCGCCGATCATTACGAGCTATCACCAGAACGCGCGGCCCATTTGCTAGGTCAGGCATCTCACGAGAGTGGTGGCTTCAAACGCGTGAAGGAAAGTCTGTACTACAGCAGCCCCGAAAGAATACAGAAAGTCTGGCCTACTCGCTTTAGGACTGTACAGGATGCGGAGCCATACGCACGCAACCCAGAAAAGTTGGCAGGCAAAGTATATGCAGGCAGGATGGGCAACATTAACGAAAAAGAAGCTGCCATGTTTATTGGCAGAGGATTTCTTCAATGCACCGGGCATACAAATTACAGACTGTTTGCAAAAGATATGCGTCTGCCAGAGGTTTTGAACGCGCCATCAATGCTTGAAGAAGAGTACGCGTTCGACAGTGCGCTTTGGTTTTTCCAGCGCAACAAACTCTTCCATCTTGCAGACGACGGTGTATCGGACGAAGTGATTAAGATGATTACACGTCGTGTGAACGGTGGGTATCACGGCCTCGACGATAGGAAAGAACAGACCAAAAAGATTTACGGGTGGCTGACTTAGTCACCTCTAATCTTGTCTGGCTGGCCAGTAAACATATTGAGACGTTGCTTTATCTCAGTGTTGTTCTCAGTAAATTCTGCGCCCAAGGCTGAATAGCCAATCTTATCTACCCAACTGTCATCATGGTCAGGACAGTTCAGCAACCTAGCTGTCTTGACCCAATCCATCATCAAGATAACGTGCTGTTCTGTCAGGTATCCCTGATCATTCATAGCCGCGCGTACAATTATGTTCCATCCATCGGCAATTTTACTATGGTTCTCGAACGCATCGCCATAGTCTTTTGCTCTCTGGCCATTGATAAGTTCTTTGGCCATGTCTAAAGTTTCATCGCGTTTCAATAGTGCTTCCCCCATAAAATATTTTCACTTCCAGCATCAGCCAATCGCGCTTTGCGCTTTCATCTCTAAGTTCTGCTCGCATGCTTACGCATTCCTCGCGCAGACGCGTCCGCTTCTCTCTGGCTCTGGCGTATTGTGCTTTGTTTTCTGGGCTAGATTTCTCAGCAAGCAACTCTGTTAGCCTGTCTGATATGGACAGTATCTCGTTTTCTTTGTCCTCGATCTGAGCGGATCGTTCAGAGATTGCTTCTGATAGCCATTTGTAATCTTCGCGGTATGTGTCAAAACTTTTCTGCATTACATCACTCCTTCGGTAACGGCTCGTAGAGCTTGTAATCTTGACACAAGGCAGACGCGTCCTTGTCGTGCTTGTTGCAGTGCCATCCACCATCTGGCTTTGGCCTGACGAACTGACAAGTCTGACATCTCTTGCCGACCTCTGCACCTTCCCAGCATGCGCCAGACTTGAAGCATCCTCGGCATCTCCAGTCTGAACTGTCGGTACTGATCTTTCTGGCACCACCATCAAGCACACGTTGAACGCGCTCCTTGAGATGGCTGAACTCGAACTCATCGTAGTCCACAATCTCTGCGTGGTACTCTGAGTTATTCTTACAGACAGCGATAAAGAAACTGCTGTGAATTTTTGACATGCCCATCATCATCATCAACTGGGCGTAGTATCTTGGATGCGAATATTTCACGCCATCCTTCTTAAACTTTTTGAATGAGGCATCGTTCATCGACTTGATTTCCAAGACGCGAAGTATCCCGTCGTCCAACTCGATGTGTCCGTCCATGTGACAGACGACGTGGCCTTCCCATTCTTCATATGTGTGCTGCCTGCCAGTCAGCCCATCAACTTCCCAAACCCGCACGTCAGCCTTTTCTTTAAGGTCTTTGACTACTTCGTCTTCGAGGATGTGGCCCAAGCGGAATATGCGCTTGAGGCGAGCGTCTGGCTCAGTGTTTGGAAATCCTCGCATACTGTATGCTTGGTATGCGTCGCAGGGATGTCCGACACCCGAAGCCCCAATGTATTCTCTGGCTCTGCCTTCTGTTTGTTTATCATATCCGTCGTCAATTTTAACAACAACTTCCGTAGCTTTTATGCTCATAACCTACCTCAAGGTTGGGGGGCGTTTCGCCCCCCTTGTTATTGTTAAAACGGGATTTCGTCGTCCAAGTCCTTTGCGGGTGCTTGTGCAGATGAAGCCGCAGACGCAGCTTGCTCATTCAACGCCATGAACTTTTTGATTTCACTGGTCGTCACCTCGACATTGTCGCGATTAATCCACGGCTTACCCATGCCGACGATGATCTTACACTCAAGGTTTTTCAGACTGGCCACATCACCGGGCTTGTCTGGGCTTGGGTGATTGCCAGCAATCAAGAAAGACTTCAACTGACGCATGCCAATCTCTTGCGCCTGTGAATTATTGTGAACGATGTTAAAGTTCATGCGGATGTCACCAGTTCCTGCCGCATCAACAAAGTCTGCCACGAGCTTCTTGTTGCTCGTGCTACCAATGGCTTCGACCTTCGCGTCTGTACATTTCACGGTGTACGTGCCGGGTTGCAGACGTGTGCTTCCACCGCCAGCTTCTACTTTTGATAGGTCGAGAGACCCAAATCCATTCCAATCACTCATTTGCTTTCTCCTTTGGGTGATGTTTCATCTTCTGGCGCAGACATCCGAGCCAGTAATTCTGTTACGTCATCTGACTTTTCATAAGCCTTCAAACGGTTGCGCGGATCGCGCGTCTTGCCGTGCCAACCAGACACCTCATCGGTCACGATGTACCGCTGAACCTTCGGCTTCCCTTGATCGTTCGGCTCTGTTGTGCGGACGCCGCACAAGACATGATCGAACAATGCAGGGACATGCTTCGACACCGCTTGGCCTTTAACGAGCGGCCAGTAATGCGTCATGTCGTTCGCATCCTTCTCTTCCTTGGCCAGACATGTGACGTACACATGCACAGGCAGGTCACGAACAGCCTTGAGCGCACCCAACATCATGCGGTTGTAATCACCCCACATGGCGAAGGCGTTCTTGTTGCCCTCATGTTGTTTCTCAAGATGCTCAATCAGACGCTCAGACAACTCAGTCAGGCTGTCGATAGCTACCCATTTGTAGCCAGCCTTCTTGAAGTCTGGAGATGCGATGAATGACCAGATGCCACGAAACGAATAGATGCCGTTGTCTGGGTCTTGCTTCCCATCCCATGACGAGAATGGCAGGTAGTCGATAGCTACGTCTTCAATAGATTTTAGCCCTGCTTCACCAGATAAGATCAAGCCCTTGCCAAATCGCTTCTGATAGTAGCGACATTGATAGGTCTTGCCGTAGCCATGATGGGCATACAATAGAGTTTTTGTCGGTTCATTTTCTGTCACGTCCGACGTCGACATTGGCTTAAACATTTGGGATCACCTTCACTTTCGGTCTGTCTAGTTTTCGGGTTAGTGCATAGCGCAAGGTTTCTTGCTCATGCTGTGGCAACTTCTGAAACTTGCGCTTGTCCACGCTAAGACTGCGCTTGATGTGGTCAGGAAGACTGCCCTCACCGAACTTTCTTTCCAGAGCTTCTTTGTCCCAAGACCAACGCTCAGAACGAGACACTATGACCTCAAACTTTGTGGTGGATTGGGCGATTTCCCCTGCTTCTTCGGGGAATAGATAGGCAATCTCATTTTCGAGTTGGCCTAGTCTGTCGGCGATAGCCTCGCTTTGTGACTTGAGTTTTGCGTACTCATCTGCAAGCGGCTCAAGTTTATTTGCTGATACATCAGCGGTTTGTGTTGTGCTGGCCGTGTCTTCAAAGACAGACCAACTGTCTACTTCACTCATATATACCTCCGTAAATCTGACACCAGCTACTACGTTTGGTGTCTTGTAAACACCTAAAGAGTATTATACATTATACAGAGACGCAAGTCTGAAAACAAAAAAGGAAGATTTATATGCAAGCGAAGCTGAACATCCAACGTCTGATTGATGACCTTGGTGGAGCGTCAGCGGTTGCCCAGATCGCAGGGGTTGTAAGGACAGCACCCTACGGATGGATCAATCGCGCATACGTTTCGAGCGTCGTCTTGGAGAGGATCAAGTCCCAGAAACCAGAACTAGACTTAGACTTATACTTTGAAGAGGATGATTATGACCAAGACAAAACTAGACGCGGCACTTGAATATCTGGACAGAGGTTGGAGCATCATTCCAATCAAGCCAGAAGGCAAGCGACCCGCAATCAAATGGCGAGAGTATCAAGACAGACTGCCAACTGAAGACGAAGTGAATGGATGGTGGGGTCAATGGCCGAACTATGACATCGCCATCGTAACAGGCGCAGTCTCTGGCTTAGTCGTCGTCGACTGCGATAACGAAGACGCATTGCATGCCGCATTCGATGCTGGCATGCGATCACCCATCCGCGTAAAAACAAAGCGCGGTGTCCATCTATACTTCGAACACCCCAAGGACGGTGTCAGACGCGGCCCTCGTGCCGGGGTCAACAGCCGGGGTGCAGACTGGCCGAAGATAGACGGGCTAGATTTCCGAGGCGACGGGAGCTACGCACTTCTTCCGCCATCGAACCACTACCACTGGGACTACCCACAGTATCTCGACTATGATGATTATCCTATGTGGGAAGACTGGCAACCAACCCTGTATGAAAAAGTAGAGGGTGAGTTCAGCTTCGAGGAGCTAGACCTGACGTCTGTGCAGCCGTTGCAGCCAGACGAATTTATATCAGAATGGGATCGCACGGCTAAGTATGTGCGCGATAACTTTCCGAACACACTCAAGATACCCACTGGCATGAGCAATGGGCGTAACGAGCGCGTGATGCGCCACATATCTGAGAGTATTCTTGAAGGTTACTTCGGCCCAGACCTGCGGGTCAGAGGCCACGCATTTATGAATGAGTTCTTTGCTGACGCACTGGACGAGCCTGAGTTTGAGGCGACTGTGCAGTCAATGGAGCAAGCCGAGAGGCGCAATCATCCCGAACGGTTTGATGACCAAGGCAACTACAACTTCAAGCCAATGGTGCATCCAGAACAGCAGGCTGAAAAGCGTGATCGAAAGCTCATCCAGATGAAGGATGCAGAGCAACTTTTATCTCAAGCTGATGCTAAGTCTTACTTGATAGAACCGTGGCTTCCTAGTAATACTATCGTGCAGGTCTTCGGTTATTCGGGCCACGGCAAATCCATGTTTGTTCAACATGCAATGTCCTCCATGGCGGCGGGTCGAAAATACTTTGGCCCGTTCGAAATCGGCAGACCTGCACGAGTTCTCTACCTCGATTTTGAAATGGGTATGTCCACCATTGCCAAGCGTCTGATGGAGATGCGGCACATGCACGGCGACACACAAGACCGCCTTAACATCTGGACGCCATTCGTTGATGACAAAGAGATTGACCTCAACCAACGTGAAGGCTTGATGGAACTGCAAGGCTGGATCGAATACGCCAAGCCAGACGTTGTCGTGATCGACACCATCCGTTCAGCCTACCCCGGACTTGGCGAAAACTCCGCAGACGAGTGGGCAAAGATTAACAAGCTGGCGGTCAAGCTCCGCAACTCTGGCTTGTCTGTGATCATGGTACACCATTCGAACAAACCATCTGAGGGTGGCATGGGTAGAGAAGCAGGTTCAACCAACCAGCTTACTGTGCTGGAGACGCAGATCAGAGTGGCGCAAGTCTTTGCAGACGAAGAGACGGCCAAGCAGAACGCAGGCATCTTCGACGGGTCATACGATCACCCCATCTGGCCACAGCTACAGGCAAAGCTACCGCCAGATCACAGGCTCTACATGGTTATGGAAGTTAGATACGGTAAGGTGCGTGAGTGGACAGACATGCACGACCGTGTGCAATGGGTAGGCTTTGCCGCGCATAACATCACAGACGCAAAGGTTGTTGTGTCTAGTAGGTCAACGAAGCAACGTGCGAAAGACATGGCTCTCGATGGGTACGATCCAGAGTATATCGCTACGAAACTTTCGAGACCCTTGCGCCTTGTTCGCGATTGGCTTGAGCTTGACGCGCCTTCCGCTTCTCCATCTCTTCGGGTGATAAATTCCGAATAGCCGTGACCTTCGCATCGGGGAAATATTCGCGCACCTTGTCTACAAACGCAGCAATTTCGGGATATTTTTCGCGGTTGCTGCGTTTTTTTTCGTCAACGTCTGTCATGGCTAACCCATTGTTTTTATTAGTTAAGTGGAAAAAGTGGTATAACGTCGAGTTCAACTTCGTAGAAGAAGTCTTTTTCGTTTTAGCCAAACGCCCCACCTACGGTGGGGGCGTTTCAAACTCAACGCCTTGACGTTATACCAGTCTGCGGCTCATACGTCAATAGTTGTGTTAAAGACACCTGTAGTTATTTACATTCCTCTTTTTGCGTATTAAATTCTATACAATTATAAATTGTTAGGAGTGTTTTATGCCAAAGAATGTTCGCGTCACTGACGCGGATTTGTCTTGGCTCCAAGAAAACCACAGAATTAGAAATTACTCAGAGATGGCACGCCGCATTGGCTGTTGCGTCGACACACTGAAGCGCATCCTCGTTCGCGAGGGGCTTCAAGAATTTGATGGAGCTAAGTACCAAGTTCGCCGTGACTTTGAGGAAATACAGTGGTCGCGTCCCTGCATGTCGTGCGGTGACACAAAGAAACGTCCGAAGAACTGGTTCTTTTGCAAGCCATGTCGGAAAGATATGGGGTATGACGATTGAGCGGTCGAGGGATGAAAGCCAAAGGCGACAAGTACGAACGAGAACTTGCCGCATACATTAACGAACAGACAGGTCTCGACAGTTTCCGCGCACCCTTATCGGGTGGCGGTCATGTCAACATGGTTGGCGGTGCAGACTTGCTCGGCACGCCAGACTTATTCGTCGAAGCCAAGAGAGTGGAGCGTCTGAACTTTCACGACGCCCTTCGCCAAGCAGAAACCAACATTGAGAAGACCAGATCAGACAGCAGTGCAGTCGTGATCAATCGCAAGTCACGCATGAAGACAGGCGACAGCCTTGTCCTGCTCAGACTGGACGACTTCCTCAAGTATTATCTGGCATATTTACAGCGTGAAGGACTGACCAAGAAGTAGGAGCAACACATGGCCGCAAAGAAAAAGAAACGCTGTAACGTAAGCCTCTCCGTAGGACGCGGCGAAAAGAAACCAGCCAGCCAAGGTGCTGGCCTTACTGCCAAGGGCAGAGCCAAGTACAACAAAGCATGCGGCTCTAAGCTCAAGGCACCCCAACCATCTGGCGGCAAGCGTCGATCCTCCTACTGTTCTCGCTCGGCAGGCCAGATGAAGATGCACAATATCTCATGCAGTAAGACGCCCAAGAAGCGCATATGCGCCGCGCGTAGAAGGTGGAAGTGTTAATGCACATACAGAACTGGTTCCAAGTCCCAGCATTCAATGAAGACGAGTGCGATCAAATCCAAGCTCTCTGCGATCAAGTCTCTATAGATGACGCGTCTGTCATCTCTGGCCGTAGGTTCGTATCAAAGCTCCAAAGAAATTGTAAGGCTGGGTGGATAAGGCAAGACGGGCCAAACGATTGGCTATATAATAAGGTCGACCGTCTGTTCAACGACGTAAACAAACGCACCATTGGCTTTAACCTCGATGGTGAACTCGAAACATTACAGTATCTCGAATATGGCTTCGGCCAATTCTATGGCACGCACGTAGACAATGGCGCAGACCAAGTCGAAAGACGCAAGCTGACAATGGTAATCCAACTATCAAGTCCACGTTCATACACTGGTGGCAGACTGCGCGTCTACGGACAGACGAAACTTCGCCATGCCCCCCGTGACCGGGGGCATGCCGCGATCTTTCCCTCACACTTACCTCATAGGGCAAACCCAGTATGGACAGGCAAACGGAAAGTATTAGTAGCGTGGAAGCGTGGGAAGAAAGCTCTGTCCTAATAGCTCAAGAGATACAACTCTGGTCTGAGACTGTGCTAGAGAAGGCTTCGCCCCTCTTCGGGGGCTTGCCTCCATGTCCTTACGCACGGCAAGCGTGGCTCCGCAACGTCGTAATGATCCATGTCACTCCAGACATCGACACTATCGCAGAGATCAAAGCCTTCCACCCGCCCACAGACGATCTTCTCCACGTCGTGGCTTGGACTGAGTACGATGACATGACACCTGCACAATTCGATGCGTGGGTAGACGCTCAGAACAAAAACCATTTCGGCGTCTGGATCATGGGCTTCCACCCAGACAGCGACGAAGACCCACTGACCCCAGAATTTGAGGGGCTAGGTGCGGACGACTACGCTATCATTCTTGTGCAATCATATACTCACTTGATCGAAGCATCTGAAAGATTGCGCACCACACAATACTACGCAAATTTCCCAGACGAAGACATCGAGTACCTAAAAAAACGCAAGGAGACATATGATGCGTGGAATGAAAAAGTCGATGCGAAAGCCCAAGCCAGCCGCGAGGAAGAAGCCCTCCAGCGCAGGATCGAAGGCAACGAAGCGGAACATTAGGAGATAATGTGGCATGCGTAGAAACAGAGGAAAAATCTTCGGCACATCGGGGCCGACCATGGGCAAGCAGGTGCTACGCGCACAGAACCCATATCGTGCGATGTCGAATATGCCGACGCAGTTTGGCCGATCCGCACAGAAATCTTCAACGCCAGTTTTTGGACAGCGCAGCCGTGCTATTCGGAGGCGGTAATGAAATCCTCCAAGGTCAAATCAATCGCAAGAAAGACGCGGACGGGCAACATGCAACATGCTGTATGCCCCTGTGTTTTACGGGGTAACAATGGCAAGCAAGTCAAAGAAGAAGCCCGCCAAGCGTGACGCCTGCTACACCAAGGTGAAGGCACGCTACACACGTAACGGCGGCACATGGCCATCAGCTTACGCGTCTGGCGCACTCGTCAAATGCCGAAAGGTCGGCGCAAAGAACTGGGGCAACAAGAGTAAAAAGAAATGAGCTTACGCGAATGGTTTAATCAGAACGATGGCAAGGGATGGATCGACTGCAAGACGGGCAAACCTTGCGGTCGCTCCTCCCGCACGGACAGCAAACGCCCTTACCCTGCGTGCCGCCCAACCAAGTCTGCGTGCAACTCGTCTGCAAAGAAAAAGACGAGCAAGAAGCGCATCAGTTGGAAGAAGAATAAGGCATGAGCTTTTCAGATAAACTAGGCCACGACACCAACCTATCGAACGGCATCATTGAAGCCGCCGCCGCCCTTGGCGTCGACCCAGTCGACCTTGCCACCATCATCTCCTACGAGACAGCAGGCACCTTTGATCCACAAAAGAAGGGGCCAAAGACAAAGTGGGGCCAACATGCAGGCTTCATACAGTTTGGCGAACCCCAACAGGAAGAGAACGGCGCAGACCTCTCCACCTACGAGACCGCAATGAAGAGCCAACTCGGAGCAGGTGGCGCAATCGTAAACTACTTCCGTCGCAATGGCTTCAAGAATGGCATGGGTTTGCTAGACATGTACTCCATCGTCAACACCGGGGGGCCGGGCAACTACGACGCTACAGACGCCGCGTCTGGCGGCATGCCGGGAACTGTCCGCGATAAAGTAAACGACCAGATGTCTGGCCACCGAGCCAAGGCTATCGCCTTGCTCGGCAACGACACCAACCCAACGATCCCCCTCGGCAATCCGCATTTCAACAATGGTTTCGGCTCCGCAGTCCTCACTGCCAAAACCTCTGACACCAACTCGAAGTCCACGGAAATCGTGTCCAACGAAGCGAACGACGAGCCTGACAGCCCAAACGCAGACGTCTCCACTGCCATGAAGGAAAGCAGCAGCGACAATACAGACGACAACGAAGTCGTTTCCTACAGCGCATACATGATGCAGAACAATCCATACCAAGATAGTCGTCGCGTTCTCGTCAACTCCCCCGAAATCCAGTCGCAATCTGTTGCAGACGAACGCCTGTCCACACCCTTCAACTCTGGCGGCATGCGTTTCTCCTTGGCTTTCGACGTCTAGGACGACCCTCCCCCAACTCCCTTGGTAAAATTGTCGGGACAAGGGGGTCTCTAAATGGAACCGATCACAACCGCTATGGCGGCATTCAGTGCAATAAAGGCAGGCGTGTCCGCAGGCCGTGAGATTGCATCGCTTGGCAAAGAAATTGGTTCCCTGTTCGACGCAATCGACAGCGTCAAAGGCGACCATCAAAAGAAGAAGAGCAGACAGATCATGTCTGCAAACGAGGAAGCACTCGACACGTTCGTCGCGCGTAAACAAGCCGAAGACCTAGAGCATCAACTCCGTCAGATCATCATAGCCACGCGCGGAATTTCCGCATGGCAGGAACTCATACGTCTGCGCGGACAAATCCGAACTGAACGCGCCGAAGCGGAGCGTGCCAAACGCGCCAAACGTCAGAAGTTAATCGAGGACATCGTCATGTGGGTCGGCATCATCCTGCTGATCGGGTTATGCCTTGCTGTTCTTGTCTTCTTCGTCGGTCAAAAAATGGGGAGGTGGTAGTGTGGTTTCTTATCTTAATCCTACATACGCACGCGCACATAGATGGACACAACAGGTTCGTTAAAGTCTGCGTCTATTCCCACACTGATCACAAGACCTCTTACGAAAAATACTATCTCCGTAAGAGGTACGTTGTGCATCCAGACTTCGTCTGTCCTAGATCATTTTACGAGACCTAGCTGTCCAACAGGTAAACTGCCCAGTCTGCAAGATACTTCTCAGACTTTGGCCCTTCAACGTAGGCATCGCCATCGTGTTCGACGATGCCCACATAAGTTAATACACTCAGGTTCCTGCTAACCTGACCTTGGGTAAGACCCAGACTTTCAGCTATCTGCTTTTGCTTTTTTCTTTTGCTTGGCGGTTGGCTTCGGAGGTGTTTGATTATCTTCACCGCGTTCACCTTCTGCTGATGTGTCAGTCTGTGCATCTACTTTATCCTCCACACGCATAACTGTCTGTGTAATCCAACCACTGTTGTTCAGCGCACCTCGCATCAGATCAAGGGCGGTCGCCGCCCCTTGTTTGTTCCTGACGTTCTCAGTGAACGCCACCTCGGCACCAATCAAAGTGCTGTCTTTCTGTACAACAAACACCTCTCCGACCTTAATCAATTCTGCCTCATTGCTCATGTGCTACCCTTTCATCTGGTTTGCTTTTGATTGTTACGAAACCGTCTGCATCAAGCTGTTGTGCGTGCTTATCGCCGAAGCTCGACAGATCAATTTTCAAATCTACGATCATATCAATGATGTCGCTTGCCGTGTTACGAGCATAGACTGATGGACTACCATCTCTCATTTTACCGCATAACATTATTAAACTCTCGCAAAGAGCATCAATCTCTTTGTAGTCCATGTCTGTAAACGGCGGCTCAATCTTTGCCGCCACCTTAATCTTCTTGCTCATAACCTATCCTCGCTTATCTTGAACTACTAAACACTCTACAGGTGTCTCGTATAATATACAAGTGAGACTTTTCTGTGTCACAGACGTGACAACAGACACCTCGCTCTTGCGCTCTGCGCGAGCGATGACACCGCTCGACGCTTTCTTGCGCGACATATTGCACTGAAGTTGAGGTGGCGGAGACGAAGGGATTCGAACCCTCGAGACCCTTCCGGGCCTACTCCCTTAGCAGGGGTATCAATGCCACCTCAAAAGCCTTATTTATATGGCTCTTTCAGTACCGTGTGTCGCTTTTGTGCCACCACACCCTAAGAGGTTGACGGTGTCACTCAGGTGACTTGGTGCCAAATGGCTGTACCTCATCACCATTGCCAACGATGTATGACCCAACAAGTCAGCCACCGCTCTCAACGACGCACCCTTTTGCACAAGGTGAGACGCAAAGGTATGCCGACAATCATGGGCTGTGAAGTCCGTGATCCCTGCCGCCATACAGCTTGGGTTAAAGAAGTCATAAAACGCATTGCGTTCCCACTCCCTTCCATCTGGCCGTGTAAACACAAGTCCACCTGTGTCTGCACCCATGGCTGTCTGCGCCTCGCCAGTCAAAGGCACTGCCCTTGTCCGACGCTTACGCATCTTGCCCTTACTGCGCGTAAAGAATGCTCTTCCCCCACGCGCATCTTGCCAGTTCAACGCGAACGCTTCGCCAATCGTACACCCCGTATAAAACAGGAACGTCACAAGCCCACGTATCTCGTCTGAACAGGCCGCAATTAGCCTGTCCCTTTCATCCTCAGTCAACCAACGTGACCGCGCATCATCCACACTTGGCCTTTTCAAGCGAAAGTCTGGTGCATTCAGACCCATGTCTCTCGCATGTGCAAGCATTGCATTGATGCTATTCAGTTCACGCGCAACCGTACCTGCCTTGTTCCCCCTTCCATTCACATGCGCCATAACTTCATGCACCTGCAAACAATTCAGCGGCGTCTTCCCCATGGCTCTGGAGAAAACACTCAAGACAACGGCGTCTGTCTTTCCCGGCGGGTTTGGCCGGGTAAGATACAGACGGATGGCATCATCAACAGACGTGGCATCGTTCTCGACTGCCGATCCGTTCATTGCGTCGTGCAGTATGCGAGACATTGCGGCACTCGCATATTGCTTTTGGTGTTTGGTAAAGCCAGTTGATTTCCTCACCCTGACTTTCTCTCCCTCTGGCGTGATCACAGTACCCATCACCTGCCAGACATCGTTTCTTAGATTTAATTTAAGTGTCATCCTCTCCTCTCTCCACGCGGTATAAGTGTGCGAATGGATCGGGTTCCGCGTAATTTTGATCCCAATCTTTCGGCAGTCCACCAGTTAGCATGCGATAGCTGTTGTCATCGAAGTCGTTGAACGCGTCCAACAGTTTCACCACGATCTGCGCTCTTGTTTGCACATCTAATTTCTTAGCAATGCTTCTCACATAAACTTTGCTCGTATTTGGTGACACGTTAAACCGCTCTGCGATTTCGTTGTTGTCAGCCCCACGCAACAGCATTTGCAGTGCCGCATGTTGCTTGGTGGTAAACTGTGGCATTTCCACATGGTGGCGCGTTGTTGCCGTTGGCGAGACTTCGTCGCTTGAAGGCGCGTCGAAGGCTTTCACCATCAAAGCACCAAGTATCTGATCGAGCTTCCACTCGATCCTGTCCATTTGTGTTTGCATGTTTCCTCTGAATGTTACTCATGTTTTGATTATTCACTTTGCGCTCTTTCAGAACGCACATAATTACATCCAAGGGTGGTGCTTGGTGGGGTGCTGACCAGCTTGATGCTGGCCTTCCCCATGTGCTAGGGTCTGTGTTCCGCATGTATTTCCCTCCCCTTTTGTATAACATACGATACACCTATATCGTTTTTACCTATGCTGCAAGTGCTTTTGTTATCGCCGCCTCGACACCTGCAAAGCGGTCAGCATCTGTAACACGCACCAAATGAGGCACAGTCATATCACCACCATCGGTTGCAAGCGTAAGGCTTGCGCCATCTTTTCGCTTCGCCAGATAGTAATGTTTGGGGTGCTTCGTACCCACAATGACCATGTTCCCACTGCTCACATCTTTCTGCACATCATTCACCCACTCGCCTTCGATGCGGAACATGCCCTTCTTGGTATCATCCACGCCATCAACGCTCTTAATCCAATACGGCTTATACGGCATACGCTTGCCGCTCTTCTTGCCCTTCTTGGCTTTGGGCGCAGACTTCACGTCCTCTTCACTCACAAGCCCGTCCTTCACAGACGCCTCGCCAATGGCCAAGATAAGTTCTTTCTTCTCGGCCATACTCATTGCACCCCATAGGGTCATTACAGTTTCAATTACAGTCATCACTTGTCCTCCACTTTCTTATATGTTGCCTCGCCCTGCTTGTGTTCCTCGTAGCAATCACCGCACAGATGCCACCCATTCGGGCGGCGTTGTCCTTCTGTGGCGTTGCATCTTACGCATCTAGTCATCACGCTTCCTCCACGCTGATTACACGATACTCGCCATCGAACGGATCGCGGTGTTTGAAGTGGTCTGGAATCACAGACGCCAACGCATCCCGCAAGGCAGTCCCCGCAGTCCCCGCATTGATCAGCCCTGCACCCTCGGTCACGTCGAGCATGTAGTCTGCAAGCACACCAACCAACTTCTCGAAGTCTGCACGCTTGTAAACCGCAGTCTCCTTTGGCCATGGCAACTCCTGCATGGCCTTCAACTTCACATCCACCTTGGCCTTGCTCAACACACTTGGCGTTTGAATAGACGGATACCGTGTGGCATAGTCCTTCGCAGACGTTACTGGTTTTGGTGAACTCTTGACCGTCGTCTTGCGGGGGAAGTGTTGGCGCACCTCTCTCGCAACCACTGGCTTCGTCTGCTCGGTGCTGTACTCACCAAGTTTCTTCTTTGCCAACGTCTTGGCCACATCATTTGCATTAGTCATCGCGCTCTCCTTGCGTTGTTTTGGTTCTGAAAAATCCTTCATGCTCTGGATGAAGGTGCATGAAGTACCGTGCATAGTACGCACGGTGGTTGTTGCTGAGTTTGAACTCCTTCTCGCACTCAGTCTCTACGTCTGTGTGCCAACGTATCCGTTCGAACACAGAGTTGATCGAGTAATGATCATAGCCACGCTTGATCACTTCAAACGTGAACTGCTCGACCAAGTCGTACACATGGGGGTTGTCTTTGTGGAACTCCCACCACTTACGCTTCAAACACTCAGCCATTCCGGTGTCTCCACGTTCGTCCACTTATGCAGATGCCGCTTGGCATCCGCATAATAGTCACGGTAACTCTGCACATGGCATGGCACCGAGCCATCCCACGCATCAAAGTCCACCTTGTATTCATCTGGCATGCACCTTGGCGGGTTGCGCCACCCCCTGTCTGGCATGACGGTGTGCATCGCAACACTCAACGTCGGCAACAACAACGCACTCTTGTGGTACGTGCCGAACCGAACCTCATGCTCACCTGCACAAGAGAGGGCATGCTCCCATGCCCACTCGAAATGCTGTTTGCTACGCGCCACCCACTTGGTCATCGGGTGATGCTCATATGCTCTGGCATAGCCGCCATCGAAACCATGCTGACGTGCCGCAGTCGACATCATCTGGCATGCTTCCAACAGCATCTTACCTACATGCACGTCTGCAAGATCACGCGCCGCTTGCATCGGGCTGTCGTCCAAGAAAAATAAATTCATTGAGGCTTCCTCATCCATACAATTTGCAAGTGTCCAATGCGCAACAGCGTCACTGGCTTGCGTTTCCATGCCTTGCGGCCACGTTTCTTCGGGGTTGTTGTTGTCTTCATCTGTCAATCTCCATGCAGATTTGCCTAATCATAGGCAGGTTATTGGCACGAACGCCTCGTGCCTTGGCAGTCTGGGCAACGCTGAACCAGAACGCGTAATTCTGGCCGCGCATCGGCCAGACTTTGAACCACGCTGTATGTATTCGAACGCGCCCACCCTTCTTACGACGCATCGAGCAGCTTGCTGTTGTCCACAACAAAGCCCTCGCCCATCAACGCCTTGGCCATCATGTCAATCGCCTGACCTGCAAGGTCTTCGACGTCATTGACGACCACATACTTGGGATAGAATTTCGAGACGTTATCATCACCAATGCCAACGCCGATCACGTCAACGCCTGCGTCTGTGATGTCACGCACCACGTCACGCAGGTGATGGTTGAACACGCTCCAACCGTAGTGACTACCCGACACTGGCTGTCCATCGCTGAACACGATCATCACCTTGCGCTTCTCTGGCCGCTTGCGCAGACGATCAAAGGCATTCTGCACAGCCTCGCCATCCGAGTTGTCACCACCCGCAAGCTCTGGCATCTGCGCCATCGCACCCTTGGCTTCGTTCAACCGCTCCTCGAACGCCTTGAATATGTACATGTCGAGCGGGTCTGTGCGGTGATACTTGTCCATCACATACTCGCCGTCTTTGCCCATGATCGGGTCGCCGTTCTCATCCCTGTGATACGGGTCTGGCTTTGGCACATCAGACAACCAACCTGTGCGATTGTTGAAGCCAAGCACCTCGTAAGCGATACCAGTGCGATCAATCGCCTCGCTCATGGCAATCGTTGTCAGCGTCGCCAAGTGTGCCTCGTAGCCCATCATCGAACCCGACAAGTCGACCAACATCATCAGCGCAGTGTCCACCTCTGGCCGCTCTTCCAACATCTTGAACACGTTGGCCTTGCCTGCAAATGCAGACGCAAGTCTGCGACTATCCAAACGACCATGCTCACGACCGCTGTCCCAGTCCCTGTTCTGCTTGGCCATCAACGCACGCTCCAACTTGCGGCGCATGATGTTGGTGGCACCCGCAGTCGCCTCCAGTTTCTGGTCGTACTTCTCACGCTTGCCCTTGCCCAAGACCAGACCGAGCGTCTTGCCATCATACTTGCCACGCTTGTCTGAGCGATGGTGCCACTTGTCATGCGCAGTCGACATCGGACGATACTTGCCTGCCGTCTGCTCGGTCAGACCATCAGCCTCAACCGCTTGCTTGACCGCTCTCGACAGGTCAAAGTCCTCGTACACTTCGGGGTCGTCCTCGTTCTGGCCTGCGCCTACGCCCTTGGCTCGGTCGCGCTCTTGCTCACCGTCCTCTCCGTCGCCCTCAC